>ERZ1673962.446-NODE-446-length-28835-cov-70.362891_pt1 | contig 28835 bp, 24 predicted proteins | sample MGYA00580188_ERZ1673962 | MGnify/ENA primary metagenome ERZ1673962 (study PRJEB41334, sample SAMN05608104) | rock metagenome | biome: terrestrial subsurface; feature: shale formation; material: shale | place: USA: Pennsylvania ... | reverse complement strand
GCAGAGCCGCTGGTAGGAAGGTCGCGGATATGGCCGATACTCGACTTCACCACGTACTGGTTGCCCAAATACTTGTTGATTGTCTTGGCCTTGGCCGGTGATTCCACGATGACCAGCGATTTACCCATGGAGAGGAGAGTTCCTGAATCTAGAGGTGAACAGAGGCAGCGCCTCCGACAGTTTGAATACCCGCACCGGTGCTAAACGGCAAGGCATCAGCGTACGTTAGTGCGCGTTTTGCGAACGGGCCGACCTGACAGAAAAATCGCCCTGCCCGGCTCCGCCTGGTGCGAATCAGAGCAGCCTTTCGATGCCATCCAGCGAACAGCAAGGTTTAAGCTCTGTCTGAAAAGCACCGCTATATATAGTGGCGATGGAGGTGAGGTCAAGCGCGGACCTGGTGGCCGCTGGCCAGCTCAACCTTCGAAAACGCTCGTTTCAGCTTCGATCAATGCGAAACGCGGGACCGTTTCGCCGTTGACTTCGACAGTCTCGATGAACATCGACAACGGGCGCACCCAGAGTCCACGTTCCCCATACAGCGCCTGGTAGAACACCACCGGCTCCTCGGTCTCGGAGTGCCGCGCAACAGCGAAAACGCGATATTCCGGCCCCTTGTAATGGCGATAACGCCCCGGCTGCAAATGCATGCCTACCTCCACACAAATACAAAAAAGAAAAACCGGGGCACCAGGCCCCGGCTTCCATGCACCGGCTGACAATCATATTCCCGCTCAGTCGCGAGATTGGCTGTCAGCCTAGCGCAGTCATTTGCATCTGTCTGTTAGACGCGTTCGAAGACCGTACTGATCCCCTGGCCCAGACCGATACACATGGTGGCGATACCAATCGTACCGTTGTTCTGCTTCATCACGTTCAGCAGGGTGCCGGAGATACGCGCACCGGAGCAGCCGAACGGGTGACCCAGGGCGATCGCGCCGCCGTGCAGGTTGACCTTCTCTTCCATCTTGTCGAGGAGTTTGAGGTCCTTGAGCACCGGTAGGGCCTGTGCAGCGAAGGCTTCGTTCAGCTCGACGTGACTGATGTCGTCCATGGTCAGGCCGGCGCGCTTGAGCACCTTCTGGGTGGACGGCACCGGGCCGTAACCCATGATTGCCGGGTCTACACCAGCCAGTGCCATGGCGCGAACCACGGCCAACGGCTGGATGCCGAGATCCTTGGCACGCTGGGCGGACATGACGATCATGCAGGAAGCGCCGTCAGTAATCTGCGAGGAAGTACCTGCAGTTACGGTGCCGCCCTTCGGGTTGAACGCAGGCTTCAGTGCAGCCAGGCTTTCCAGCGTGGTGTCCGGACGGATGGTTTCGTCGTAATCGAAGACCTTGAGGAAACCATCCTCGTCATAGCCTTCCATCGGGATGATTTCATCCTTGAAGTTGCCTTCCAGCGTGGCCTTGTGCGCCAGGCGGTGCGAACGCTCACCAAAGGCATCCTGCTGCTCGCGGGTGATGCCGTGCATCTTGCCGAGCATTTCGGCAGTCAGGCCCATCATGCCGGACGCCTTGGCGGCGTACAGCGACAGCTGCGGGTTCGGGTCGACGCCGTGCATCATGCTGACGTGGCCCATGTGCTCCACGCCACCGATGACGAACACGTCACCGTTGTTGGTCTGGATGGCCTGCACGGCAGTGTGCAGGGCGCTCATGGACGAACCGCAGAGGCGGCTCACGGTCTGGCCGGCGCTGGTGTGCGGAATGCGCGTCATCAGCGATGCCATGCGGGCGATGTTCCAGCCCTGTTCGAGGGTCTGGTTCACGCAGCCCCAGATCACGTCCTCGACTTCGGCCGGATCGATCTTCGGGTTGCGCGCCAGCACGCCGTCGATCAGGAGTGCGGACATGGTTTCAGCGCGGGTATTACGGTGCATGCCGCCCTTGGAGCGCCCCATCGGGGTGCGACCGAAGTCGACGATGACTGCATCTCTTGGATTCAGGCTCATGAATTCTCTCTCCCTCGATTAACCGTAGAAGCGCTGGCCGTTGGCAGCCATCTCGCGCAGCTTCGCGGTCGGGTGGTACAGCGGGCCCAGGTCGGCGTACTTGTCGGCCATCGCGACGAACTCGGCGACGCCGATCGAATCGATGTAGCGCAGCGCACCACCACGGAAGGGTGGGAAGCCAATGCCATAGATCAGGCCCATGTCGGCTTCGGCAGCGGTCTCGACGATGCCGTCTTCCAGGCAGCGCACGGTTTCCAGGCACAGCGGGATCATCATGTAGTTGATGATGTCCTCGTCGGACAGCTCGCGAGTCTCGGCAACGATCGGCTTGAGCAGCTCGTAGGCCTGGGCATCGACGACCTTCTTAGGCTTGCCCTTCTTGTCCATCTCATAGGCGTAGAAGCCCTTGCCATTCTTCTGGCCGAGGCGGTTGGCCTCGTACATGACGTCGACAGCCGTGCGGGTGTCGTCCTTCATGCGATCCGGGAAGCCTTCAGCCATCACGTCACGGCCGTGGTGGCCGGTGTCCATGCCGACGACGTCCATCAGATAGGCCGGGCCCATCGGCCAGCCGAACTTCTCCATCACCTTGTCGGCGCGAACGAAGTCGACACCGTGGGCGATGGCGCGGGCGAAGCCGCCGAAGTACGGGAACAGCACGCGGTTGACCAGGAAGCCCGGGCAATCGTTGACCACGACCGGGCTCTTGCCCATCTTCTTGGCGTAGGCAACGGTGGTGGCGATGGCGGTTTCGCTGGTCTTCTCGCCACGGATCACTTCCACCAGCGGCATCATGTGCACCGGGTTGAAGAAGTGCATGCCGCAGAAGTTTTCCGGACGCTTGAGCGCCTGGGCCAGGTAGTTGATGGAGATCGTCGAGGTGTTGGAGGCGATGATCGCGTCTTCGCGAACGTGCCCTTCCACCTCGGCCAGCACGGCGTGCTTGACCTTCGGGTTCTCGACCACGGCTTCGACGACGATGTCGACGTTGCCGAAATCACCATACGACATGGTCGGGCGAATCGCGTTGAGCGCCTGAGCCATCTTGTCGGCAGTCAGACGGCCTTTTTCGACACGCTTGCCGAGCAGCTTGGAGGCCTCGTCCAGGCCCATCTGGATACCCTCTTCACGGATATCCTTCATCAGGATCGGCGTACCCTTGACAGCCGACTGGTAGGCGATGCCGCCACCCATGATGCCGGCGCCGAGTACGGCAGCCAGTTTCACGTCACGCGCCTGCTTGTCGTAGGCCTTGGCCTTCTTCTTCAGTTCCTGATCGCTGAGGAACAGGCCGACCAGGCTCTGTGCAACCGAGGTCTTGGCCAGTTTGACGAAGCCGGCGGCCTCGACTTCGATGGCCTTGTCACGGGTGAAGTTGGCGGCTTTCTGGATGGTCTTGATGGCTTCGACCGGGGCCGGGTAGTTCGGGCCGGCCTGGCCAGCAACGAATGCCTTGCTGGTTTCGAAGGCCATCATCTGCTCGATGGCGTTGAGCTTGAGCTTGTCCAGCTTCGGCTGACGCTTGGCCTTGTAGTCCAGCTCGCCGGAGATGGCGCGCTTGACCAGATCCAGTGCAGCGGCCTGCAGTTTGTCCGGAGCGACCACGGCATCGACTGCATGAACCTTGAGCGCGTCTTCGGCGCGGTTTTCCTTGCCGGATGCGATCCACTCGACGGCGTTATCCACACCGATCAGACGCGGCAGGCGCACGGTGCCGCCGAAGCCCGGGTAGATGCCCAGCTTCACTTCCGGCAGACCGACCTTGGCGGCGGTGGACATGACGCGATAGTCGGCAGCCATGCACATCTCGAAACCGCCACCCAGGGCGATGCCGTTGATGGCGGCCACGGTGGGTACGCCCAGGTCTTCGAAATCGCTGAAGATCTTGTTCGCTTCGAGGTTGCCGGCGACCAGTTCCTCGTCAGCCATCTTGAAGTTGTCGACGAATTCGGTGATGTCGGCGCCGACGATGAATACGTCCTTGCCGCTGGTTACGATGACGCCTTTCACCGACGCGTCAGCCTTGATGGCATCGACGGCCTGGCGCAGATCGTTGAGGGTGAGGCGATTGAACTTGTTGACGGACTCACCCTTGAGGTCGAAATTCAATTCGACGATGCCGCTCTCAAGAGCCTTAACCGTGATGGCTTTACCTTCGTAAATCATCAACTGATCTCCAGGTATGGAAGCTGAACGTTACGTGTCTCACGTCTTCGGCCCTACTCGGCCGCGCCTTGCAGCGAACGACACCCACCGACACAATAATCCGGGTGACCGGCATCTGCTCTGGCAAACGCTCGATTCATACGCCCGTTTGATTTGGGTCGGCACACCTTCGGGGAAAAGCTCAGCATTGTCAATCAGCTGGTTTGCCTAACCGAAAGCCACCTGCAAGCGGACATGTCGCGACCGTCGGGTCATTATCGACTGCAGCCATCGTGCTGCATTCACTGCCTCGATGATCGCAAGCTCGGGCTGGCCGACTGGCTGAAACCGCACCGTACCACCGAGTCAATCGTAGACCTAGCCGAGCAGGTACACTGGCGCATCTCGCTCTATGCCACCACCGGCCCTCCCAGGCCGCGAAACGAATCCGGAGTTACTGCATGTCCAACGCCCCCATCGCCCGCGCCGACACCGGCACCGATCCCTATCGCTGGCTGGAGAATCGCGACGCCGATGACGTGCTGGCATACCTCAAGGCGGAGAATGCCTATCTCGAAGAACAGCTCGCCGACCAGTCCGAACTCCGCGAGACGCTGTTCCAGGAAATCAAGGGCCGCATCCGCGAAACCGACCTGTCCCTGCCGTCGCCCTGGGGGCCGTGGCTGTATTACCAGCGCACCACGGCTGGCGACGAATACCCGCGGCACTATCGCTGCCCACGCCCGGTCGATGGCTCGCTCACCGTTGACGAGAACGCCGAACAGCTGCTGCTCGACCCCAACGAGCTGGCCGAAGGCGGCTTCCTCTCCCTGGGCGCGTTCAGCGTCAGTCAGGACCACAGCAAGCTGGCCTACAGCCTCGACCGCGAAGGCGACGAGATCTACCGACTGTTCGTCAAGGACCTCGCCAGCGGTGACGTGACCGCCCTGCCCTTCGACGATTGCGACGGCAGCATGACCTGGGCCAACGACAGCCAGACGCTGTTCTACGGTGAACTGGACGACACCCACCGCCCGCACAAGATTTACCGCCATCGCCTTGGCGATACGGGCAGCAGCGAGGTTTATCACGATCCAGACGGGCGCTTCTTCGTGCATTGCTACCGCACCAGCTCCGAGCGCCAACTGGTCATCCTTTCCCACAGCAAGACCACCAGCGAAGCCTGGGTGCTGTCGGCGGACGAGCCGGAAGGTCAATGGACGTGCCTGGCACCACGCCAGGAAGATCACGAGTACTTTCCCGATCATGGCCTTCACCAAGGTCAGTGGAGCTGGCTGATCCGCAGCAATCAGACGGGCATCAACTTCGCGCTCTATCACGCCAGCGAGGCGCAGCCCGAGCGGGAGCACTGGCAGGAACTGGTAGCCCATGACGACGCCGTGATGCTCGAGGACGTCAGCCTCAACGCCGAGGCGATCACCCTGACGCTGCGCGAAGGCGGCCTGCCGGTGATCGAGGTGCGGCCACAGGGCGTGCAGCCCTATCGCCTGCAGCTGCCCGATGCGGCCTACAGCCTGCACGTGCAGAATTCGCTGGAGTTCACCAGCACGGTGATCCGCCTGCGCTATGAAGCGCTCAACCGCCCGGCGCAAGTCCGTCAGCTGACGCTGGCCGACGGCACGCAGGAAGTGCTCAAGGAAACCCCGGTGGAAGGCCCCTTCGATGCGGACGCCTATGAAAGTCGACGCATCTGGGCGACCGCCCAGGACGGCACGCAGATACCCATCAGCCTGGTCGGCCGCCGCGACAGCTTCGGCAAGCCGGCTCCGCTCTATCTCTACGGTTACGGCGCCTATGGGCACAGCCTCGATCCGTGGTTCTCCCATGCGCGCCTGTCGCTGCTCGACCGCGGTTTCGTCTTCGCAATCGCCCATGTGCGCGGCGGCGGCGATCTCGGCGAAGCCTGGTATCGCGCCGGCAAGCTGGAACACAAGCCGAACACCTTCAGCGACTTCATCGCCAGCGCCGAGCAGCTGTTGGCCGATGGCTACACCACCTCAGAGCGCCTGGCCATCAGCGGCGGCAGCGCCGGCGGCCTGCTGATCGGCGCAGTGCTGAACATGCGCCCTGAGCTGTTCGGTGCGGCCGTCGCCGAGGTGCCCTTCGTCGATGTACTCAACACCATGCTCAACGCCGACCTGCCGCTGACCGTGACCGAGTACGACGAATGGGGCGACCCGAACCAGCCCGAGGTGCACGAGCGCATCAAGGCCTATGCGCCTTATGAGAATGTCCGGGCCCAGGCCTATCCGCCACTGCTGGCCGTGGCCGGCTACAACGACAGCCGCGTTCAGTACTGGGAGGCCGCCAAGTGGGTTGCCAAGCTGCGCGCCACCCGCACCGACGACAACCTGTTGCTGCTCAAGACCGAGTTCGGCGCAGGTCACGGTGGCATGAGCGGTCGCTACCAGGCGCTCAAGGATGTGGCGCTGGAGTACGCCTTCGTGCTCAAGGTGTTCGGCATGGCCGGCTGACGCAGCCGACCTGCGGCGGCGAACCGGGATCGCCGCCAGCAGTCACTCATTGAGGACACCTTCAGGAGCTGATGCGATGAACCGAACCTCTTCCGACCGACCCGCGCAAAACGTCCATGGCTGGGAGCGCGCCGCCTCGCTGGCAGGCGGCCTGTATCTTCTGGGTAAAGGTCTGCGCCACGGGGGGCTTGGAGGCCTCTTCCAGCTGGGAATCGGCGCCCTGGCGCTGGCGCGCGGTATCAGCGGCCGCTGCGAGGCCAAGCGCGTGCTGCAGGAAGTCGGCGAACAGGCGCAGAACGCGGTGATCGATTCCAGTCACATGCCGCTGGAGCAGACGCCGGCCGAACGCGAGCGCTTGCGCAGCAGCGCGCAAGCAGCCACGTCGACCGTCACGGTGACGGGCAATCAGGAGCTGGACAGTCCGCCGACCAACCCCTGAACGCAGCGCTTCAGTGGTTGCAATCGGGGCCGTGGACGTGTTCGTCGTCCTCGCCCTCGACCGGCTCCATCTCCAGCTGCAGGCTGACCAGATTGGTCGCCAAGGGGCGCAGCAGCAGGTTGGCGTATTCGGTGTCGCCCTCCTCGACATCCACTCCGATCATCAGCTGGCCGTTACCGACCTGCTGAATCCAGACCTCACGCCCCTGCCACATCACGGCAAAACGGGTGCAGGAGGTCACCAACTGGGTACCGTCGACGTCTTCGAGAATCAGTTGCAGGCTATCGCTCATGGACATTCGCTCTTCTGGAAAATGAGGGGCGGCAAGCCGCCCCCGGGACGAGTCAGGCCTGCACCAGCGCGGCAACGGCACGCTCGAGGCGGTCGAGGCCTTCGTCGATGTCGGCCTGCTCGATGATCAGGCTCGGCGCCAGGCGCAGTACGTCGGGGCCGGCCTGCAGGATCATCAGCGCTTCCCGTTCCGCCGCCGCGCAGAAGGCGGCCGCCTTGCCTTTCCAGGCGTCGCTGAGGACGCAGCCGATCAGCAGGCCGCGGCCACGCACCAGGCGGAACACGCCATAACGCTCGCCGATCGCCTCGAGGCGCGTGCGGAACAGCGCATGACGCTGCTTCACGCCTTCCAGCACCTCGGGCGTATTGACGATGTCCACCACCGTCTCGGCCACCGCGCAGGCCAGCGGGTTGCCCCCGTAGGTGGTGCCGTGGGTGCCCACGCTCAGGTGCGCGGCGATCTCGTGGGTGGTCAGCATCGCGCCGATCGGGAAACCGCCGCCGAGGCTCTTGGCATTGGTCAGGATGTCCGGAACCACTCCCGAATGCATGTAGGCAAACAGGTCGCCGGTACGGCCCATGCCGGTCTGTACTTCGTCGAAGATCAGCAAGGCGCCATGCTCGTTACACAGCTCGCGCACACCCTCGAGGTAGGTCTGATCGGCCGGCAGCACCCCGCTTTCGCCCTGGATCGGCTCGAGCACCACCGCACAGGTGCGCTCGGACATCTTCGCTCTCAGCGCCTCGAGATCGTTGTAGGGCACGTGGGTGATGCCCTCGATCTTCGGCCCGAAACCATCGGAGTACTTCGGTTGCCCACCTACCGTGACGGTGAACAGCGTACGGCCATGAAAGCTGTTGATCGCCGAGATGATCTCGTACTTCTGCGGCCCGTAGACGTCATGCGCATAGCGGCGGGCCAGCTTGAAGGCGGCCTCGTTGGCCTCCGCTCCGGAGTTGCAGAAGAACGCGCGGTCGGCGAAGGTCGCTGCCACCAGCTTCTTGGCCAGACGCAGGGCCGGCTCATTGGTGAAGATATTGGAGATGTGCCAGAGCTTGCCGGCCTGCTCGGTCAGCGCAGCAACCAACGCCGGGTGCGCGTGCCCCAGGGCATTGACCGCGATGCCACCAGCGAAGTCCACCAGCTCTCGCCCGCTCTGGTCCCAGACTCGCGACCCCTGGCCTCGCACCGGAATGAAGGCGGCGGGGGCGAAGCTCGGAACAATGACCTGATCGAAATCGGCACGTTCAACCGGGATATGCGGGGCGGACATCGGGCTCTCCTGCGATGCGTCGGAATTAGGAAAGAAAACGCCCCGCCAGCGGCGGGGCGTCACAAGGCGCAGTGTAAACGCAGGACCGCCCCGTTTGAGCGGTCGCGAGAAAAAAACTCGCTGTCAGGCGCCGAAATGCTGCTTGTCCAGCTCGATGGCCTGATCGAGCGTCTCGAGCAGCGCTTTGCGCACCTTCAGCTTGGTATTCCTGTGCGCCACCATGTTGATGCGTTTCAGCTGGGCGGCCACCGCCAGTGCCGTTTCCATCAAGGCCTCGGCGGAAACGACGCGATCGAGGAACCCGGCCAGCACGGCCCCCTGCGGATCGAACAGCTCGCCGTTGATGACCGAGCGCTGGAACGCGGCCTTGCCCAGGCGATCACGGGCCAGTTCGATACCGGCATGGTGCATGGTCATGCCGATCTGCACCTCGTTCAGGCCGATGTTGAACGGCCCCTCAACACCGATGCGGTAGTCTGCAGCCAGCAGCAGAAAGGCCCCTTTGGCGATGGCGTGGCCCGGGCAGGCCACGATGATCGGATAAGGGTGGGCCAGCATGCGCCGGGTGAAGGCCGAGCCGGTCGCCACCAGGTTCATCGCGTTTTCGGCGCTGGAGGTCATTACCTTCAGGTCGTAGCCCCCGGAGAGGATGCCCGGCTGGCCAGTCAGGATCACCACGGCGCGATCCTGCTCGGCGCGATCGAGCGCCGCATTCAGCGCTTCGAACATCTGCGGCGACAACGCATTGACCTTGCCGTTGGCCAGCGTCAGCGTGGCAACGCCATCGTCGAATTGGTACGAAATCAGCTCACTCATGCCCCATCCCTTTGTTTGTCTTTTACGCAAGTGCGCCGACGTTACTCACCGGAAGTCGCTCGGTAAAGCGCCTTGACTGACCGTTCGGTCACCGATTGCCGCATTTCGCCGCTGTTCCAGCGCTACCGCTGCGAGCTCCCGCAGAGTTGCCGCGCCTGGCGCTCGGTCAAGCCCTGCGCGAAGACGGCCGGCTTAAATGCATGAAAAAACTCAAAAAGTTTTTGCCATTCGAAAAGCCTTCGGCTAAATTAGCGCGCCTCGACGGACAGCACGCCCGTTGAGATCCGGTGAGGTGTCCGAGTGGTTGAAGGAGCACGCCTGGAAAGTGTGTATACGGGAAACCGTATCAAGGGTTCGAATCCCTTCCTCACCGCCAGTTAAAAAAGCCCCTGAGTCTTGCGACTCAGGGGCTTTTTCGTTGCGCCTTCATTTACTCAGCGCGGGTTGATGACGCCATCGCGCTCGGCGTTGTCCGGGTCGGTATCGGGGAGTTGCTCGTTCCGCCGCCGCCCGTGCGGGAGCGCGCCGTCGTTGTCCGGAAGCTCGTCTATCCCGGCTTCGTCGCTCGGCTCGAGATCGGTACGCCCACGCCCCGGCAGCTCGGGGCGGCCGGGAATGATCGGGTCTTGCTTGCTGTCTTCGCTGGCCATCGTTCTTCCTCGCTCGCTGTTTCAGCTTTCGAGAGCGCCGCCGGGCCGCCGTTCCGGCCGCCCGTCCGGCTCATGAACGGCCCGCTGCACCTGTCAGCTCAACAGCCAGGGCATCAAAAGCGCCGTAGCGACACCCAGCAGACTCATCGCCAGGGCGGCGAAAGCACCGCATTCCCGGCTCTCCTGCAGCGCATGGGCGGTGCCGATCGCATGGGCGTTGATGCCATAGCTGAAGCCGCGCGCGGCAGGATGGTCGACCCGCGCCAGGCGTAGCAGCGGCGGCCCGAGCACCGTACCGATGACGCCGGTGAGCATGACCATCACTGCCGCCAGCGCCGCGACGCCACCCAGCTGATCGGCGACCAGCATGGCGATGGGCATGGTCACCGACTTTGGCGCCAGGCTCATGGACAGTGCATCGCTGGCGCCGAGCAACCAGCACACCAGCAGTGTGATCAGCACCGTGAGCACCCCGGCGACCGCCAGCGTGATGACGATCGGCCAGAACAGCTGGCGAATGCGCGCGAGGTTCTCGCGCAGCGGCACGGCCAGCGCGACTGTCGCCGGGCCGAGCAGCCAGGCGATGGGCTCGGCGTCGCGGCGATAGTCGCGGTAGTCGATGCCACACAGCGCCAACACCGCGACGATCAACAACATGCCGACCAGTACCGGCTGCAGGAGCAGCCACCCCGAGCGACGATAGAGCGCGACGGCCAGCTGGAATGCCAGCAGCGTCAGGCCCACGGAAAACAGCGGATGACCGATGAAGCTGTGCCAGGCCGTCATGGCTGCTCACCTCCCATCCGCCGCGCGAGAAACTGCAGCAGCCAGCCGCAGACCGGAATGGTCACCAGCAGCGAAGCCAGCAGCGCGACAATCACCACGGCAAACTCGTCGAACAACAGTTCGTAGCTGGTCATGATGCCCGCGGCATGGATCATCAGCATCAGCGGAAGGTACTGCAGCAGCAAGGAAGCCGCCTTCTGCAAGGACTCGGGCACTGCACCGAGAAACGCCAGCCCCAGCAGCAAGAGGACCAGCCCGACGATCGGGCCCGGCAACATCGGCAGCCACAGGCTGCTCAGCGTCGTCCCTGCAATTTGTAACAGCACCAACACGAAAAGCCCTTTCAGCACATCTGTTCTCCTCTTCATCGAGCCGACATCGAGAGCCGGCCCGGAATGCGCGACCCGCGACTATGCCGCATGCATGCGCGACGGAGACAGGATCAGTTGCACTCGAAGAGACCGTATCAGGCTCTTCGATCAGCCAGTCGCCCTCTATCTGATCTGCTTTTTGCGCACGGAGCTGAGTCTGTTATGCACATCACGGCTACCGGAAGATGCGGCGCATCCGAACCGGCCTGTTGGACCTGCCCCATGAACGACCGCATTCCCGTCCGCGCGATTGAAACGCTCGATCACCGTCCCTTGCGCCTGACCCCGGCTCAGGCCGGTGGGCCGATCCACACCCGCCGTTTTCGCGGGCGCTTCCGGAATCTGCGCCTGCTCGGCGCAGGTTCGCTGATGGCGCTGTTCTTCGGCACCGCCTGGCTGAATTGGGAGGGCCGCCAGGCGGTGCTCTGGGATCTGGCGGAACGCAAGTTCCACATCTTCGGCGCGACATTCTGGCCGCAGGATTTCATTCTGCTGTCCGCGCTGCTGATCATCTGCGCCTTCGGCCTGTTCGCCGTTACCGTATTTGCCGGTCGCGTGTGGTGCGGTTACGCCTGCCCGCAAAGCGTCTGGACCTGGCTGTTCATGTGGGCCGAACGCATCACCGAAGGCGACCGCGGCCAGCGGCTGAAGCTCGATGCCGCACCCTGGTCGTTCCAGAAGCTGGGCCGACGCACCGCACGGCATGCCTTATGGCTGGCCATCTCGCTCGTCACCGCGGTGACCTTCGTCGGCTACTTCACGCCGATCCACGCATTGGTCGCGGACCTGGCCAGGCTGCAGCTGGACGGCTCCACGGCATTCTGGGTGCTGTTCTTCACGGCAGCGACCTACCTCAATGCCGGTTGGCTGCGCGAGAAGGTCTGCCGGGACATGTGCCCCTACTCGCGCTTCCAGAGCGTGATGTTCGACCGCGACACCCTGACGATCGCCTACGATGCCGCGCGCGGCGAACCGCGTGGTGCGCGGCGCAAGGACAGCGACGCCCGCGCCCAGGGTCTGGGCGACTGCATCGACTGCACCCTGTGTGTCCAGGTATGCCCCACCGGGATCGACATCCGCGACGGCCTGCAGCTCGAGTGCATCGGCTGCGCTGCCTGCATCGACGCCTGCGATGAGGTGATGGACAAGCTGGGCTATGCCCGAGGCCTGGTGCGCTACGGCTCGGAGCGCGAGCTGGCGGGTGGCCGGACGCGCTGGCTGCGGCCACGCCTGCTCGGCTACGTGGCTGCCCTGGCAGTGATGATCGGCGCCTTCGCCTGGGCGCTGGCCGACCGGCCGCTGGTATCGCTCGATGTCACCCGTGACCGCGGTCTGTTCCGCGAAAACGCCGCCGGCCAGATCGAGAACGTCTACAGCCTGAAGATCATCAACAAGTCGCAGCTCCCCCAGCGCTACCGACTCGCCTTGCGCGGAGCCGATGGCCTGGCGCTGCAGGGGCCCGACGAACTCGCACTGGCGGGGGGCGAAATCCGCGATCTGGCCGTCAGCGTCGTCCAGCTCAGTGAGCCTGCGCAACGCAGTACGCGCACCCTGTACTTCGAGGTTGCCGCCACCGGCGCGGCGGAACAGCGCGCCGTCACCGACAGCACCTTTATCGCGCCGCCGCGCTGAGACCATGCACAAGGGCAGGCGGCCGACGTAGAGTGTGCCTGCCCTGCCCCAGAGACCGTCGATGAAGCGCTACGAGAAACTTGCCGAGGAAATAGCCGAACTGATCCGCAGCGGTGTGCTCGCCGCGGGCGAACGAGTGCCCTCGGTACGCCAGGCCAGTCGCTCGCACGGCGTGAGCCCGTCGACGGTGTTCCAGGCCTACTACCTGCTGGAGGATCGCGGGCTCATTCAGGCCCGGGCACGCTCGGGCTACTTCGTTCGCGAGCATGCCCAGCGCCCCCTCCCCGAACCGGAGCCGCGCAGCCTGTCCGCGCAGGCCACCGAAGTGGATGTCAGCGAACTGGTGTTCTCGGTACTCGGTTCGCTGAAGGACCCGCAGACGGTGCCCTTCGGCTCGGCCTTTCCCAGCCCCGATCTGTTTCCCCTGGCACGCCTGGCGCGCTCCATGGCGCATGGCCTGCGCACGCTTTCGCCGCACGAAGTCATTGCCGACATGACCGCCGGCAATCCCGACCTGCGCCGGCAGATCGCCCTGCGCTACATGACCAGCGGCGTGCTGCTGCCGATGGACGAGCTGGTGATCACCAACGGCGCGATGGAGGCGCTCAACCTGTGCCTGCAGAGCGTCACCCGGCCCGGCGATCTGGTGGCGATCGAGTCACCGGCGTTCTATGCCTGCCTGCAGGTGCTCGAGCGCCTCGAGCTTCGTGCAGTGGAGATTCCGGTGCACCCGCGCGCGGGCATCGACCTTGCGGTATTGGCCGACAGCCTCGAGCGGCTGCCGATTCGCGCCTGCTGGTTCATGAGCAGCCTGCAGAATCCGCTCGGCGCGAGCATGAGCGACGCGAACAAGGAAGCGCTGTACGCTCTGCTTCAGCGGCATCAGGTACCGCTGATCGAGGACGACGTCTATGCAGAGCTGTACTACGGAAAGCAGCCGCCCCGGCCGGTGAAGAGCCATGACCGCGAGGGACTGGTGATGCATTGCGGCTCGTTCTCCAAGAGCCTGGCGCCCGGCTATCGGGTCGGCTGGGTCGCCGGGGGGCGATTCGCCGAATCGATCAGCCGGCTGAAGCTGATGACCACCCTGTCACCCTCGGTACCAGCCCAGGCAGCCATCGCCGACTACCTGCAGCACGGCGGTTACGACCGCCACCTGCGACGCCTGCGCCACACGCTGGAGATGCAGCAAAGCGCCATGCTCGCCTCGGCCGCCCGGCATTTCCCGCAGCAGACGCGTGTCACCCGGCCGGCCGGCGGCTATTTCCTGTGGTTCGAGTTCCCCGAGCAGGTGGATTCGCTCCAGCTCTTCCGCCTCGCCCTGGCGCAAGGCATCAGCCTGGCGCCAGGGCCGATCTTTTCGGCGAGCCGCCGTTTCGGCCACTGCGCGCGGCTCAACCATGGCCACCCATGGACGGCGCAGAGCGAGGAAGCCATGGCCGTGCTGGGGCGCATCCTGCGCACCCTGGGCCCGGCGCAGCGCGGCAGCTAGCGATCGGCGCCGCCACCCATCGCCCCGCCCGTGCTGGCCCCACCGGCGCCTGACGCCGCACCGCCATTGCCCGAAGGCATGCCCGTGCCGGCGTCAGGCGTGCCGGGAATCGTCGTGCCGTCGCCAGCGGGGCGAGGTTGAGGCGTGGTCAGCGGTCGCCCGGGTTCGCTGCGCGTGGCCGGCGCTACCGGCCGGTCGGGCTGGCGAACGGTGCTGCCGCTGCCACGCCCGGGCTGCCCGGGGAGCGTTGAGCGGGCCCCGTCATCGAGTCGGTTGGTCCGGTCCAGCGCATCCTCGCGGATGCGGTTGATGTCGCGATCGGTCTGCTCACGGCGTTGCGTCAGTTCCTCACCGATGCGGTCGCGTTCCTGTTCCAGCGATTGCTGGGCGATGGCCTGGCCGGCGACCGCCGCCACAAGCAGTAACGGGAGATGGATGGGTCTGATCATGCTGGCGCCTCCGAGGGGTTGCTGGTAGGCGGTGGACCACAGCAAGCGGCGGGGAGTGCGACACTCATGCGCCATTCGGCGGTACGGAACTTGCCTGACCTGAAGGCAACAACCTCCGGCAGACGGCCCAGCTCGACCACTTCGTGCTTTGGCGAGAGCGGACCTACGGCCCCCGTCGAATCGGACGCCGCGCGCTCAAAACCGCCCCATAGCGGCCGGCAGCGTCGAAAACAACAAAGGGTTGAGCCATGTTCAAACACAAGAAATTCAGGCAGGCGACACTTATACTTCTGGCTACTGCGGTCGTGCTGATTCTGCCCAACCTCAGCCGCCTGTTCGGCTGAGCGTTCCATAAGGTAACCACCATGCGCCAAGTGCTACTTGCCGTCCTGCTCGCCAGCCTGCTGAACCTGTCGGCAATGGCCGGCGACGTCGATCGGGAAGCCGCCATGCAGGCCCTGACGCAGCCCAATGCGACGCTGATCGACGTTCGCACGCCCGAAGAGTTCGCCGAGGGCGCCCTGCCTGGCGCAGTCAACCTCGAAACCTCCGAATTCTCCGCGCACATCGCCGAGGTCGCACCGGACAAGGACGCCCCGGTGGTGCTCTACTGCCGCAGCGGCCGGCGCGCCGGCGAGGCGCAGCAGGTGCTGGAATCGATGGGCTATCGCCAGGTGATCAACGCCGGCGGCTACAGCGACCTGCTACCGGCCTTCGACGCCGACTGAAGCACCTGCGCCACCGTTCCCAGGCGCCCCGCCGATGGAACTTATCGCCCCCGACGGACCCGAAAACCCAGGGCGCGTTTCTCCCTTGCCAGGGCTTGCGCCGCATCAGCGCAGGCCCTGACGTTCGACTGACATCACCTGTCATGGGCTAACCTGAGCCTGGGCCGGCCCCCGCTCGGGGTCGTCCCGGCCTTGCGCATGACCTGAACGGGCTTCGGGCAGGCGCGCTCCCGACAAATCCTTCCGTGCCTAGGCACATTTGCCGCCCTGGAGGTTCGAGGCAATGAATTGGGAAGTTCTGCTGGACAATACCCTGTGGATCGACGTCGCCATCGTGGCGGCCGTTACCTTCGTCAGTTTCTGGGTGCTGCGCAGCGCGCTGGCCCTGATCAAGAAGCGCCTGCGCAAGCTGGCCCATGGTTCAACCAGCGGATTCAGCGGTATCGCCGCAGAAATGCTCGAGCACACCAGCAACCTGCTGCTGTTCGCCTTTTCCCTGCTGATCGGCCTCAAGGTGGTCGAGCTACCCCCGCGCTGGGAACTGACCATGGCGCATGGCTGGTTCATCGCGCTGGCCTTTCAGATCGCCCTGTGGATGGACACCGCCGTTCGCCTGTGGATGGAAAGCCTGACCCGCGACGGCAAGGCGCGCAACCCGGTCACCACCACCATCATCGGCATCATGCTGCGTATCGTGGTGTGGACCATGATGCTGCTGTCGATCCTGGCCAACCTCGGAGTGAACATCACGGCGATGGTCGCCAGCCTCGGTGTCGGCGGTATCGCCATCGCCCTGGCCGTGCAGACGCTGCTCAGCGATGTGTTCGCCTCGCTGTCGATCGGCATCGACAAGCCATTCGAGATCGGCGATTTCGTCGTCTTCGGCGACGTCGCCGGCAACATCGAGCACATCGGCCTAAAGAGCACGCGCATCCGCTCGCTGAGCGGCGAGCAGATCGTCTGCTCCAACGCCGACCTGCTCCAGCAGACCGTGCACAACTACAAGCGCATGAACACGCGGCGCATCGTCTTCAAGTTCGGCGTCACCTATGACACGCCGAGCGACAAGGTTCGGGAGATCGGCCAGTTGGTCAAGCGCATCATCGATGGGGTCGAACAGGCCAAGTTCGACCGCGCCCACTTCCTTGCCTTCGATGACAGCCAGCTGACCTTCGAGGTCGTCTACATCATGCAGACCTCCGACTACAACCAGTACATGGATGCCCAGCAGGAGATCAACCTGGGTCTGCTCGACGGCCTGCGCGAGATGGGCGTCAGCTTCGCCTTCCCGACCCGCAGCGTCGAATTCGTCGGCGGCCGCCTGCCGGAGCTCAGCGTCGCCGGCGTGGCCGAAGCCAAGCCGGCGGCCAATGGCTAAGCCAGCGCGACGCCGTCGCGGCGGCGTCGCCTCACCCCATGGCCTTGCGATCGGCGATCAGCTGTTGCACCACGCCCGGCTCTGAGAGGGTCGAAATGTCGCCCAGCGCCTCGTAGTCATCAGTGGCGATCTTGCGCAGGATGCGGCGCATGATCTTGCCCGAACGGGTCTTCGGCAGCCCTGGCGCCCACTGGATGACATCCGGCATGGCGATCGGGCCGATCTCCTGGCGCACCCAGTGGCACAGCTCGTCACGCAGCGCTTCGCTGGGCTCGACGCCCGCCAGCAGCGTCACGAACACGTAGATGGCCTGCCCCTTGACCGCATGCGGCACGCCGACCACCGCCGCTTCGGCCACCTTCGGATGCGCGACCATTGCGCTCTCGATCTCCGCGGTGCCCAGCCGGTGGCCGGAGACGTTCAGCACGTCGTCGACCCGCCCGGTGATCCAGTAGTAGCCGTCCTCGTCGCGCCGGGCGCCGTCGCCGGTGAAGTACATGCCGCGAAAGGTCTTGAAGTAGGTATCGACGAAGCGGTCGTGGTCGCGGTACAGCGTGCGCGCCTGGCCCGGCCAGGAATCGAGGATCACCAGATTGCCTTCGGTCGCCCCTTCGAGAAGATTGCCCAGGTTGTCCACCAACCCGGGCACCACGCCGAAGAACGGCCGGGTTGCCGAACCCGGCTTGAGCGCAGTGGCGCCCGGCAACGGGCTGATGAGAATGCCGCCGGTCTCGGTCTGCCACCAGGTGTCGACGATCGGGCAGCGCGACTGGCCGACGGTCTCGTGGTACCAGTGCCAGGCCTCCGGATTGATCGGCTCGCCGACCGTGCCGAGTAGACGCAGGCTCGAACCGTCGGCGCCTTCGACCGCGGCAGCGCCCTCGGCCATCATCGCGCGAATCGCCGTGGGCGCCGTGGGCGCCGTGTACAGGATGTTGACCCGGTGCTTGTCGATGATCTGCGCCACGCGCCTGACGTCCGGATGATTGGGCACCCCCTCGTACATCAGCGTCGTCGCGCCGTTGGCCAGTGGGCCGTAGATCAGGTAGCTGTGGCCGGTGATCCAGCCGATGTCGGCGGTGCACCAGTAGATTTCGCCGGGCCGATAGTCGAACACCCGCTCGTGCGTCAGGGCGGCGTACAGCAGGTAGCCGCCGCAGGTGTGCAATACGCCTTTGGGCCGACCGGTCGAACCGGAGGTGTAGAGGATGAACAGCGGTTCCTCGGCGCCCATTTCCTTCGGCGCGCAGGTTTCCCCGGCCACCCGCATCAGATCGTCATAGCAGACGTCGCGATGCGGGTGCCAGCGGATGCGCTCCCCCGTGCGCCGCACCACGATGATCTTCTGCACGCAATGGGTGCGCGGATTGGTCAACGCCTCGTCGACGTTGTCCTTGAGCGGGACCTTCTTGCCGCCGCGTATGCCTTCGTCGGCGGTGATCACCACCTTCGACTGCCCGTCGATGATGCGCCCGGCCAATGCCTCCGGGGAGAAACCGCCGAACACCACCGAGTGGATGGCACCGATGCGGGCGCAGGCCAGCATCGCGATGGCCGCCTCCGGGATCATCGGCATGTAGAGCGTCACTACATCGCCGCGATGCACGTCCTGGCCACGCAAGGCATTGGCGAACTTGCAGACCTCCTGGTGGAGCTCGCGGTAGGTGAGCTCGCGGTGCTCCGAGGGGTCGTCGCCTTCCCAGATGATCGCCACCTGATCGCCACGTTCGGCCAGGTGGCGATCCAGGCAGTTGGCCGAGACGTTCAGCGTGCCGTCGGCAAACCATTTGATCGAGACATGGTGGTCGTCGAACGAGGTTCGCTTGACCTCGCTGAACGGACGGATCCAGTCCAGACGCGCCGCCTGCTCGCGCCAGAACCCTTCCGGGTTGACCACCGACTGCTGATACAAGGCCTTGTAAGTGGCTTCATCGGTCAACGACCGGGCAGCCACCTCCGGTTGCACGGGATACACGGATGCAGCACTCATGGCATCACCTCTGTCTGTCTGCTTGCAGCTGGAACCCCCGCGTCCTTCAGGCGTACCCATATCAACCCGAGCGCTTGCCACAGGCCTGTGCGGCAAGCGCCAACCGGATAGCGGCGGCGTCGCTGCAGATAACGGCGCTGGTCGCCGCACCGCAACGGAGGCCGAAGGCCACCGGCGCCCGACAGACAGCTCGCCAAAGCGAGCCGGGGTGTCATCTCTCCTTTAGCTCGAAATCGCCGAGATTGCGTATTTGACCCTGCATCGCGGTCAGATATCCGGCAGACCACGCGCCTCCGGAGCCCGGCATGCCTCCTGCCACGAACCGCCTGTTTCGCCTGCTCGACCGCATCCATCAGAGCATCGCGTTCTACCCGGCGCTGATCGCCTCGGCGCATCTGCTCTTCGGCATCGCGCTGCTGGCGTTCGACGGCAGCTCGCTCGCCGACCGCTTGCGCCCTGCGCTGCCGGCGGGCCTGGACGACCCGGACAATGTGCGCGAGATCCTCGGCACGCTGATCGCCGCGGTCGTCTCGCTGATGGTGTTTTCCTTCTCCATGGTCATGGTCGTGCTCAACGGCGCCGCCGCGCGCCTGTCGCCGCGGGTGCTGCCGCAGCTGATCAGCGACAGGCGCAACAGCGTCATCCTTGGCGCCTACCTGGGCAACATCCTCTACCTGCTGCTGATGATCAGCCAGGTGAACACCAGCCAGCCGAGCAGCGTCCCGAGCTTCGGCGCCCTGCTCGCCCTGCTGGCCGGCCTCAACAGCATGGTGCTGTTCGTGGTGTTCATCCGCTCGGTGTCGCAGTCGATCCAGCCGGACTGGGTCGTGCGCCAGCTCTATCGCGAGGCGACCGACGCGCTCGACACGCGTGTCGCGCGGCTGGGCGAACTCCAGCTGCCGCCGGACGACAGCGACTGGTGGTGTGTGCGAGCCCGTCAGCCGGGTTACCTGCGCCGGGTGAACGAGCGGCAACTCGGGCAACTGCTGCGAAAGCACGACCTGTTGGCGGTCATCCAGGTCGAACCCGGCTTCTTTCTCGTCGAGGGGCATCCACTGATCAAGCTGAGCAGGCCGCTGCAGGCGGAGCAGTGCAATGCCCTGCTCAGCTGCTTCGATTTCCATGACGACGAATTCGCCGGTCCAACGTTTCGTTCGCCATGCGCCAGATGACCGAAGTAGCCGTCAAGGCGATCAGCCCCTCGATCAACGACCCGGGCACGGCGATTCGCGTGTGCAACCTGCTCGGCGTGATTCTGGGTCGAATCGGCGGTGTGCCCGCCTTTGACGTCGGCTGCCTGGAAAACGGCCGGCCGCGGCTGTTCTACCCACAGCTGGGCACCGAACGCCTGCTGGTGGAAATGCTCGGCCCGCTGCGCACCTATGGCAACCACGCCCCCCTGGTGATCGTCGCCCTGCTGCGCTGCCTGAAGAACGCTGCCCATGGCGAGCAGAGCGCCGCGCAGCTGCAGGCGCTGCACGCGGAAATCAGCGCGCTGCGCAGCGATGCCGACAGCAACCTGCGCAACCCCCGCGACCGCCGGGTGGTGAACGAATCGCTGCAGCGGCTCAACGAGCTCGGCCCGCGCCTGCCGCCGGTCCGCCTGCTGTCGCCGGAGCCCGAACACTGAACCGCGGAAACGAAAAAGGCGAGCCGAAGCTCGCCTTTTCCCGATGCGCGACGCCGATCAGTCTTCGCGATAACGACGCAGCTTGAGCTGCTTGCCGCCAACGCGGGTGTCCTTCAGCTTGCCGAGCAGACGCTCGAGGCCGTCCTCCGGCAGCTCGACCAGGCTGAAGCTGTCGCGCACCTGGATACGGCCGATGGCATCGCGCGCCAGGCCACCTTCGTTGAGGATGGCGCCCAGCAGATTGCGTGCCGCGATACCGTCGCGCGCGCCCAGCGGCGTGCGGCAGCGCACGCGACCTTCGGCCAGCGGCATCGGTGCACGACGCTCGCGGTCGCCACGCTCGGAGCGCTCGCCACGATCACTGCGCTCGGAGCGCTCGCGCGGGCCGCCGACCGGCACCAATGGCTGCTCTTTCTGCACCTCGGCGAGCGTCAGCGCCTGGCCGTTGGTGGCCTTGCGCAGCAGCGCCGCGGCCAACGCGCGCGGCGTGCAGCCGATGTCGGCGATCAAGCGGTCGAGCAATTCACCGTGGCTGGCCTCGGCATCAGCGACCAGCGGCGTCAGGCTCTCGGTCAGCCGGCGGATGCGCGCGTCGAGCACCTGCTGCGGATCGGGCAGACGCGCCTCGGCGACCTTCTGCCCGGTGACGCGCTCGATGACCTGCAGCATGCGCCGTTCGCGCGGAGTGACCAGCAGCAGTGCGCGGCCTTCGCGACCGGCGCGGCCGGTACGACCGATGCGGTGAACGTAGGATTCCGGATCGTACGGCATGTCGACGTTGAACACGTGGGTGATGCGCGGTACGTCGATGCCGCGGGCGGCGACGTCAGTGGCCACGACGATGTCCAGACGGCCATCCTTGAGCGACTCGATCACGCGCTCACGCTGGTTCTGCGCGATGTCGCCGTTGAGTGCAGCGGCCTTGTAGCCCTTGGCTTCCAGCGCAGCGGCCAGGTCCAGCGTGGCCTGCTTGGTGCGCACGAAGGCGATCAGTGCGTCGAAATCCTCGACCTCCAGCAGACGCAGCACCGCCGGGATCTTCTGGTCGGCGTGGACCATCAGGTGCGCCTGCTCGATGCGCGCGACGGTCTGGGTCTTGGCGGCGATCTTGATGTGCTTCGGCTCGCGCAGGTGCTTTTCGGCAATCGCGCGGATCGAATGCGGCAGGGTCGCGGAGAACAGCACGCTCTGACGGCTTTCCGGCATCGCCTCGAAGATCACTTCGAGGTCGTCCATGAAGCCGAGCTTGAGCATTTCGTCCGCTTCGTCGAGGACCATGAAGCGGATGGTCGACAGGAGCTCGCTATTGCGGCTCAGGTGGTCGACCAGACGGCCCGGGGTGGCGACGATGATCTGCGCGCCCTGGCGGATCGCCTTGAGCTGCGGGCCCATGGGCGCACCGCCGTAGATGGCGACGACACCGACACCCGGCAGCTGCTTGGAATAGGTTTCGAAGGCGGTGGCCACCTGCAGCGCCAGCTCGCGGGTCGGTGCGAGGATCAGCGCCTGCGGCTCACGCTTGGCCGGGTCGATCTTCGACAGGATCGGCAGCGCGAAGGCCGCGGTCTTGCCGGTGCCGGTCTGGGCCTGGCCGATCATGTCGTGGCCATCGAGGATCACCGGGATCGCCTGGGCCTGAATAGGGGATGGTTCTTCATAGCCGACTGCGCTGATCGCAGCCAGAACAGCGGAATGAATACCGAGTGCGGCAAAGCCGCCGATTTCCTGGGTCATGGGTCTTGTCTCTGATGCTCCGCAAGACCCATTGTTCCGAAGCTGCGCATGCCGTGCAAAACCCGAAGGTCACCCTGGCAGCCTGGTCGGCGGGGTTGCGAAAACGTATGAATGATGAATCGTCAAGGATAGTCCGCGCGGGGCGGACAGCAGCCGAAGCAGCGCTTCGTGTGTTGCAGTACCTGAACGCAGGCTGGGTTTCAGCCGGCGCGTACTATACCGGATTAACGCGAAGCTGTGCGCGTATTTTGCTTGAACGGTCACGCCGCTCCCCGGAGGCAGCGGCCGCGCCCTGGCGACCCGCACGCCCCTGGCGCCGGCCCTTTATCTGCCGGCGCGATTATCAGCCAAACGAGCCGCGGCGAGGCTCGCCTGGCGCCTCGTTGGCGGCGCTGACCCGGAAGCGGCCGACCAGCTGCTGCAGCTTGCCCGCGGTATGCCGAACCCGCTCGGCGCTGTCCTGCAGCACGCCGAGGGTCTGGCCCATCTCGCCCGAGGCCTGGTCGACACCGCGAATGGTCTGGCCGTAGTGCAGGCTGCGCTCGTTGAGCTGCTTGATGATCTCGAACATGCGCTCGACCGTCTGGTGCAGGTGCAGGTTTTCCGAGGAGGCTTCCTCCGTCAGCCTCAGGCTGCTGTCGACGTCCTGCACGCCGCCTTCCATGAAGGACACCGCCTGGCGGGTCTCGGCCTGCAGGCTCTCGACCTTGTGGCGAATGTCTTCGGCGGCGCCAGCGGTACGCTGGGCCAGCGAACGCACCTCGCCGGCCACCACCGCGAAGCCGCGTCCGTGTTCGCCCGCACGAGCCGCCTCGATGGCCGCATTGAGCGCTAGCAGGTTGGTCTGGGTGGTGATGTCGCTGATCAGTCCGACGATCTCGTCGATCTCCGACATGCGGCTGTCGAGTTGCTTGACGCTGCGCGCCGAGCGCGACACCACGTCGCGAATCGACTCGGTGCCCTGCCGCACCGTCTCGAAGCGCTCGCGAGCGCGCGCGACCACATCATCCATGGCCGCCTTCATCTCTTCGGCGGTCATCGACGCCTGCTGGATCTCACCGAGCTGCTGCTCGACCAGCACCAGGAGCTGGTGAACGGAGTCGGCCACCTCACGCGTGGTCTGCCCCGCTTCACCGCTGCGCCGGAGCATCTGCTCGTTGTCGTGACGTACATGCTGCGAGACGTGGATCACCTGGCCGACCACGGTGTCCAGGCTGTCGACGAAGCTGTTCAGCCAGCGCCCCAGCTCGCCGCTTTCATCGTGCGCCAGGTGCTGCACGTCGACGCGCTGGCGCAGATTGCCCTCGCCCTCTGCAAGCGTGCGGATGACATCGGTCAGCGCCTGCATGCGTGCCGCCAGCCGGCGCGGGCCGAAGGCGGCGAACACCGAGGCGCCGGTGAGCAGCAGTACCGCTTCGAGGAGCGTCAGCACCAGCTCCGGCAGGCCGCTGAAGGTGCGCAGCAGCGTACCCAGGCAGAACAGCGTGGTAACGGTGACCAGGTAGGTGCGCATCAGCCCGACCGACAGCGAGCGGCGTCGATAGACCTCTTCCAGGTCCGCCTCGCACATCATGCCCCAACGATCGGGCGAACCCGCCAGTTGAAAGGTCACGCCCTTGCCGACCACGGGAATATGGCGGTAGTCCGAGTAGCCCGGATAGCTGACGAAAAGATTCTCGCCCTGGGCGATGGTTTCGCGGACACCCGGATGCAGCTGGCCGGTGGCCGGGTCGGTGAAACGCAACTCCAGTTCGGTATGCGCCTGCACGCGCACCGTGCCCCAGCGCGTATGCACGCCGCTCTTGAGGTTCTCGCCATGGCTGAAGGTGGAATCCTCGAAGCGCGAGCGCGACAGTGCCGTGCCCGGCTGGATCGCACGGTCGAAGCGCGACTCGACCATGAACAGGTAGTTGTCGCCGGACTCCGGATAGATGTGTCCGGCCTCGCGCTGGATGAGGTCGCCGAGTACGTCGTTCGGCACCCGCGCGCACAGGCACCCAAGCGTCTGCCCGCCCGCCTGCAGTGGCTGGTAGAACATCAGCGTCACGGCATCATGGAAACGCGAGGTGGTCGGCCCCATCGCCAGGGTTGCGGGGTCAAGGTACGGTCCATGCAGGAACGGCGCTCGCAGCCCGGCGGCCAGGGCCCGCGCATCGACCCGGGTACCGACCTGCGCAGTGCGGGTCGAGGCCATCACGCAGCCATTCGTGTCGACCACGAACAACTCGGCGATGTCCGGCAGCTGTGCGCGCTTGCTCTCGAGCGAGGCGCCATCGGCGCGTATGGCCTCCTCTCCGAAGCTGGCAACGGTGTCGGCAAGATGCTCCCAATGCGCCGCCACCCATTGCTGGAGCAAGCGTACCCGGGTCTCGGCGATCCCCTCGAAGATCTGCTCGACGCCGGCGTAGCGACCACGATTGAGCCAGCAGGACCACCCCATCGCCAGCTTTCCGCTGCGCCCGAACCAGGGCAGCCAGCCGCGTTCGGCGGGCGAGAGATGCATACGGTGGCTTTTGAGGTCGGGCACTGGCGAGCTCCTGGTTGCGCGGAAAACAGAGCTGGCACTTTGCAATTAGTCGGCCAGCTCCTCCGGCTACCGGCTCGTCGCGACGATTCCGCTTCGCGTCCGCTGGCCTGGCGCAGACGCCGCACTGAAAATGTGCAGCTGTCGCACGCGCTCAGCGAAGCGCGCCCCAGGCTGGTGCAGCTCAGCTGGCCGGCCGCAGCACCTCGAGCAGCGGCTGCAGCGAATAGCCGAGCCGCGGCGCCAGGGCCTCGGCGCGCGCCTGCAGGCGCGTCCGATCGAGGGATTGCTCCAGCTCGGCTGGCACCAGCAGCACCACGTTGCCTTCGGCGACCGGGCATTCCCAGTAGTGGCGATGGAACAGGCCACGCAGCAAGGCCGCACCAAGCGGCTTGTTCTCCGAGGTGCCCCACTGATTGATCACCAGCCAGCCGCCAGGATTGAGCTTGCCCTGGCAGCGACGCAGGAAATCCCAGGCCAGGTGCGCGGCGGCAGGCCCCGTATCGGTGTAGAGATCGAGAAAGATCAGGTCCGCCGTTTCCGCGCTGTCGAGCAGCTGCAGCGCATCGCCGACGCGGATGTACAGTCGCGGATCATCGGCCAGGCCCAGATGGCTGCGTGCCAGCTCCACCACGGCCGGACGCAGCTCGATGGCCTCGACATCCTCAAGCGGCAGGTATTTCAGGCAGGCCTGGGTCAGGCTGCCGGCACCGAGCCCGAGAAACAGCGCGGTCTCCGGTGCCTCGTGAGCCAGCGCGCCAAGCAGCATGGCCCGCGTGTAGTCGTATTCGAGCCAGGCGGGATCGGCGCTGAATACACAGCTCTGCTCGACCTCGGCGCCGAATTCGAGAAAGCGGTAGTCGCCCACCTCGAGCACGCGGATCAGGCCGTATTCATCGGTTACCTCGGCCAGCAGCCGCTCTTCTCTGTGCATCAGGTTCTCCTCGAGACCGCGCAATGTTAGCAAGCGCCAGGCGTGGACTATCAGCGGGCGCCGGTTTGTTGCGCTAACATCGCCGCACTCTTCTGACCCCGGAACGACCATGACCACTTCCTGGAGCCCGTCTAGCTGGCGCGAAAAGCCCATCGAGCAGCAACCCGAATACCCGGACGCCGCCGCGCTGGCACGCGTCGAAAATAATCTTGCGGCGCTGCCGCCGCTGGTGTTCGCCGGCGAGGCCCGTGAGCTGCGTCGGCAGTTCGCCGAAGTCACCCAGGGCCGGGCGTTCCTGCTGCAGGGCGGCGACTGCGCCGAAAGCTTCGCCGAATTCTCCGCGACGAAGATCCGCGACACCTTCAAGGTGCTGTTGCAGATGGCCATCGTCATGACCTTTGCCGCCGGCTGCCCGGTGGTGAAGGTCGGGCGCATGGCCGGCCAGTTCGCCAAGCCACGCTCGTCCGGCAGCGAGACCATTGGTGAGGTGTCTCTGCCGGCCTACCGCGGCGACATCGTCAACGGCATCGGTTTCGACAGCACCAGCCGCGTGCCGGACCCCGAGCGCCTGCTGCAGGCCTACCACCAGTCCACCGCCACGCTGAACCTTTTGCGTGCCTTCGCCCAGGGCGGCTTCGCCGATCTTCATCAGGTCCATCAGTGGAACCTCGACTTCATCGCCAACTCGCTGATGGCCGAGAAGTACCACCAGCTCGGCGCGCGCATCGACGAAACCCTGCGCTTCATGCGCGCCTGTGGTCTGGACGATGCGCCGCAGCTGCGCGAGACGAGCTTCTTCACTGCCCACGAGGCGCTTCTGCTGAACTACGAGCAAGCCTTCGTGCGCCAGGACAGCCTCACCGGCCATTGGTACGACTGCTCCGCGCACATGCTCTGGATCGGTGACCGCACCCGCCAGGTCGACGGCGCGCACGTCGAATTCCTGCGCGGCGTAGGCAACCCGATCGGGGTCAAGGTCGGGCCGAGCATCGCCACCGATGATCTCTTGCGCCTGATCGACCTGCTCAACCCGGACAACGATCCGGGCCGCCTGAACCTCATCGTGCGCATGGGGGCCGACAAGGTCGAGGATCATCTGCCACGGCTGATCCGCGCCGTGCAGAACGAGGGTCGCCAGGTGCTCTGGAGCTCGGACCCGATGCACGGCAATACCATGAAGGCGTCCAGCGGTTACAAGACGCGTGATTTCGAGCGCATCCTCGCCGAGGTGCGGCAGTTCTTCGAGGTACACCGAGCCGAAGGCAGCTACCCGGGCGGCATTCATATCGAAATGACCGGGCAGAACGTCACCGAGTGCATCGGCGGCTCGCGCCCGGTCACCGAGGCCGGCCTGTGCGACCGCTACCACACGCACTGCGATCCGCGGCTGAATGCCGACCAGTCGCTCGAGCTGGCGTTCATGATCGCCGAGACGCTCAAGCAGCTGCGCGTCGGCTGACGCACCCCTTCGCGGCTGCCGGAGCGCATCCGGCAGCCGACCACGCTCCCCCTGCGGAGCCTTCCGAGCGAACCAATCCCGCCCCCGGGTGTTTACACCACGGGTGTGCACGCTTTTGTTCATCGCTGTAGAGGTTGTTCTTTCAAATGTCTGATGCATCGCAACACCGGGCCGCGGTCCTCGCCGCCTGGATCGGCCTGTTCCTCGGGCCACTGCTGCTGGTCGCCTGCCTGCTGACCGACCCGCCGGCGGGCCTATCGGAAACGGCCTGGCGCACCGTCGGCATGGCCGCCATGATGGCCGTCTGGTGGTCGACCGAAGCCGTCCCGATTCCGGCCACCTCGCTGTTGCCGGTCCTGCTGATTCCGCTGCTGGGCATCGACAGCCTCGCCAAGGCCACCGCCCCCTATGCCAACCCGACGATCTTCCTGTTCCTCGGTGGCTTCCTGCTCGGTCTGGCGATGCAGCGCTGGAACCTGCACAAGCGCATCGCGCTGGCCACGCTGCTGGCAGTCGGCAACCAGCCGAGCCGGCAGATTGCCGGCTTCATGATCGCCACCGCCTTTATCAGCATGTGGGTGAGCAATACCGCCACCAGCATCATGATGCTGCCCATCGGCCTGTCGGTGATCGGCCTGCTGACCGAGGGCAGCGCGCGGGAGCAGAGCGAACGCTTCGCCACCGCCCTGCTGCTGGGCATCGCCTATGCCGCCAGCGTCGGCGGCATCGCCACGCTGATCGGCACGCCGCCCAACGCGCTGCTCGCGGCGTTCCTGCGCGAGAACCATGACGTACACATCGGCTTCGGCCAGTGGATGCTGCTCGGCGTGCCGGTAACGGCCGGCATGCTGCTCTTTACCTGGTGGTGGCTCACACGCGGCGGCTTCCGCCTGTCCGGTGGCGACAGTCGCAGCATGCTGCAACAGGAGATGGCCGCGCTCGGGCCCATGTCGCGCCAGGAAAAGCTGGTCGCCCTGATCTTCACCCTGGCGGCACTCGCCTGGATCTTCCAACCGCTGCTGGCCGAGCCTCTCCCAGGGCTGAACGACACCAGCATCGCCATCGGCGCCGCCCTGTTGCTGTTTCTGATTCCGGCCAACGTCCAGGAGCGTACCTTCCTGCTCGACTGGCAGACCGCCAACAAGCTGCCCTGGGGCGTGCTGCTGCTGTTCGGTGGTGGCCTGTCGCTGGCCGGCGTCATCGGCGCCTCCGGGCTGGCCGAATGGATCGCGCAGAGCCTCGGCGGCCTCGACATGCTGCCGCTGATCCTGATGATCGGCCTGGTCGCGCTGGTGATCACCTTTCTGACCGAAATCACCTCGAACACGGCAACCGCCGCGGCATTCCTGCCGCTGCTCGGCGCGCTCGCCGTGGCACAGGGCCTGCCGCCGCAGATGCTGGCAATCCCGGCCGCAATCGCTGCCAGCTGCGCCTTCATGATGCCGGTGGCGACTCCGCCGAACGCTATCGTCTTCGGCACCGGCGAGATGCGTATCCAGTCGATGATCAAGGCCGGCTTCGCCCTGAACCTGTTCGGCGTGTTCTTCGTCACCCTGCTCTGCTATGGCCTGATCGGCCTGATCTGGGCCTCCTGAGCGTTGGCGGCCGTGCTCCGCCGCGGCCGCCCGGAAGGCAGGCAAGAAAAAGCCCGGCACATG
>ERZ1673962.444-NODE-444-length-28913-cov-4.695336_pt1 | contig 28913 bp, 38 predicted proteins | sample MGYA00580188_ERZ1673962 | MGnify/ENA primary metagenome ERZ1673962 (study PRJEB41334, sample SAMN05608104) | rock metagenome | biome: terrestrial subsurface; feature: shale formation; material: shale | place: USA: Pennsylvania ... | reverse complement strand
TAACCATTTACGAATAGAATTATCACTAACTCCATATTTTTTACCTACAGCAAGATAAGAACTTTCTTTTACTTCTTGTAATAATTGTTCTTTAGAAGGTCTTTCAACTCTTCTTTGAGATTTTGAATGACATAAAAAGCAAAGACCAGTTTTGGATTTTCTTTTTAATTCAACTTTACAAGAAGAGCAATTATAAACTTTTTTAATTTTTTCTATTTGATTTTTATTTTTTAATGTTTGTGAATTTTTACTTCTTTTATTTTTACCACGATATGTTGGGGTTTTAGCGTGACAATTTGGGCATAAGATTTTTAAATTTTCTAATGTATTATTATAATGGTCCCCATCAATATGATCTAATTCTAAGGGAATAGGATCTCCCAACCATTCTTTCAATCCACAGCATTCACATTTATATTCCTTTATTCCTTCACTTATTAATCTTTTTCTAAGTTTATTTGAACTATATTCATAATCTTTAACCAATATCTCACTTAATGGAATAGTATTAAAGTTATGTGTTTTTCCTTTTAAATGACCTTGACCAGTAAAGTGAGAAGTATCTACCGCATAAAGATTTTCAAATTTTTTAAATACTCTGTAATTACCTCCTCTTGGAGATACACCAAGTTTAGTAAGTGCCTGAGCAATAGAATAACTTCCTTGAACAGCTTTTTTAAATTCTTCTATTGTATATGAATGTTTCATACCGATAAACGCATTATATAGTTATTTATATAAGTTTATCGGTTCATACCCGTAAGTGGATTCGAACCACCGCTTGAGAGATTTTCTTACCACTATAATTTTCATTACCCTTTCGGTTTGTGGTCTGGACTATACCTTCACCATACCTTTCGGTTTAGGTGTTCCCCGTCTAGTCTCTACACCTTCATCTTGTGATGCTTGGCTCGGTATTGCCATTTTACAGGTTTCACCGAATTTGAGGAATTACACTCATAAAGTTTCCTAAATGAGGCTCAATTTTCATAAGTCTCTTGCCTCTTCCGCTGGGCTATACGGGCGTATGTAAGACCATTATAATATAATAGTCAAGTGCTCGTTGTCGGTTCTGCCCCGACCTTCGGCGCTTTATGAGAACGCTGCATTCCTAGATTGCTAAACGAGCAAATACGAGTGGGCGGTTACGATCCGCCTCAAAGGCCCTAATCTGGGGCAAAGAGTTTATAAGACTCCCCTGACTACCAAGTCTCACTCGCATAAAAGTTGCCTTGAAGCAACTTATAAGACTCATAGGTTGCCTTGACTCAACAACCTTCTTCGTGGTCTGTGTGTATTCGTATAAGAAGGTCGTCATCTTCCATGTACTCACCATAAGGAATTAACATAGCATCTCCGTTTTCGCTTTTAATTAAGAAGGACTCGCCATTCTCTACTCTTTCTAGTAGATTATCGAAGTCTTCTTGAAATTCTTCTACCGTAAACATTTCCATTTGTCAAAGAGGACTAGTATATGCTAGGCAATCATCACTTACCTGATTGCGAACAACTTCCAGTACATTCATAAACTGGTTCATACTTTGACACTCAACGGTTCGTTCGCCACCTTCACTTGAATAAAGATAAAACTTACGAGCGAGAGTATCAACAACACAGCGGGTCAGGACTTCTTCAGCGGGCATCGGGAGCGGTTTTTTTGATTACCTTGGTATTATAGGGCATTCTGGGGCAGGTGTCAAGGGGATGGGATGCTTAAACTGTAAATATCATTAAGATGCCCAGCCGTCAATATATTATTAAACTCTTCCACATCATCATTAGTGAAAGTGCCGGTGCCGAAAATGGCACTCATACTGGATTGAATGGCAACAGTATTGGGGCGACCTGCTTTTGCGTCACCAATTAAAGCGATAAACTCGGTCGCAAGAGTATTCATCGGCAAACTGGTGAAACTCTGTGTGCGAATGGAGGCATATACGCTACTGAATAGTAATGTATCCCAGAAAGAGAGGTAGTTTGGTGGTGGAGGTGGTGGAGGTGGTGCAGGTAAAGGAGTGTTGCCCTCATCGAGCCAGTCTAAATATTCCCTGTAGTCTCGATTGCGGGGGTCATTAGGGATGAACGCACAATCAGAGAGGCGCTTGATATTGGTGCTTGTGGTTAGTTGATACATGGCTGATTACAGTTCGGCGGTGGCAGTAAGACTCTGAAGTTGAGCAGCAAGATTTCCCCAACTTTGCAAAGCTATAGTTACTCCATCTGTAGTAACTGAGTCAAAAGTTACAGAAGGAGTTCCACTACTACTTACAGTTGCCGTGCATGTAGGAACTATCCGCATAGATTGCTTGAACATAACGTTACATTTTCCATTTGGATCGTTCGTGGATGCCGGAAAGAACCAATACCCCTGTCCAGACGCCGAATAATAATACCTTTCACATAATTTACGTTCTATTGTTCTTGGACGCAGTTCAAAAGATGACGCAACCGGACCCGGCTCCAATTGTATTTGAGCGATGTCATAATACCCATTCGCAATAAAACTATTATTCATATTTTGCATTTCCGTCAAGGTCTGTTCCGTACCTTCAAATCCTGAAGGACGAGAACCTGAATAAGCATTACCATGTCTTCTCCATTCACTCAAAGACCATGCTGGTTTTATATCAATTTGGAAGAGCCAATCAACTAATGGAAGAGTTGCAGACTCTCCGATTGGAGTATATGTTGGATTAGTTAAACTTACATCAACTGTACTAGGATTATATCCGGCAGCAATCACCTGCGAATATGTTGGCATAGTATAAGTATGAGTGAACTTTTGCCAAGTCGTCGTAAGATCAAATGTTTTACATATCGTAGGAGTCCAAACTGGAGATGTTAAAGAGTGTATTTGTTGTTCTGAAAGTATTTTTGTAGAAGTCGATGCCCGGGCCCAGAATGAAAGAGTTAATGTTTTCCCTAGCACAGAAAACGCATTTTCAATTCCTTGAATTGCCAATACTGAAGATGCGGCATCATTCACTAAAGTATTGAGATTTGTACCAAAATTAACATTAGTATGAGTTAATCTTTGATAATAAGATGCGTTAAAATAAGAAAATTCAGTTGAAGTACAATTTCGTTGTGAGACTGTGAATGATCCAGATGGTGAGTATGCTGGTGCTGATGGATTTATACCAGAAGCCCATCTATCAGCTACACGGAAGGGTCCAACTACTCCCACAGTGCCAGTAGTTGTAGTACCTCGTTGCCAGATATCAAAGTTTCCGTTTATGGCTAAGTTACGAAATCCTGCTAATGGTCCGCCATTAAGAGAAATCGAATCAATACTAGTTGTTGCTCCAATACCAAATCTTGCGGATTCATTCGCAATTGCCAATAAAGTGTTTGGTCCCTGAGCGGTAGCGTCATCAATATAATAATAATTTTTTGCCATTAAAATTTCCTCCTACTTATTAATACTGTAAATTGTATTATCGCCTGGATAATCATTAATTGAAGTTCCCTCATATTCAACGATTAATTTTTCACCGTCTATTCTTTCGGCACAAATGTAATAAAAACAGTCAATTGGCAAACCTTCTTTAGACTGTAAATATACTTTATCTTCATTCCATGTATTTACAATCACATCTTGATGAGATCCTATAGAAGTTAAATTTACAGTAATACTATCAATATCCACAAGATCTTTCCAATAATTAGGCAAATCAATTTCAGTTTTATTTTTGATTCTTCCTCTAAAGTAAACTCCAGATTCAGGACCCTCTAAGCAAACATGGCGAAGTCTCCATCCTTTTTTATTTGGATGAGGAATATCAAAAGGTTTTCTTGAGGTTAGAGTAGTACCACTAGCTGTAACTTGTGTTTGCGAAACAATTTGCCCGTCTGCGTTAATATTTCCATCCACACTAATATCACCACTTACATTAGTATCCCCCTCTACATTAACATCTATTTTAACATTCACACTCTTCTTAACATTCACATTACCATCAGTATTAATATCAGGAGTAATGAGTTCTTTTGGATTTTTGATTACATTCAGAGTTCCATAAAGATTAGAAGCGGCACCATTTCCGGGATAAACTTCAAGACCCTGCCAGCAAACTGGAGGTTGATTAAAGTTTATTGAATTATCTAGATATGTCTTGTCTGCCATATGACTATGCTATCGCCCCGTATTGAACCGTACCACCGGCATGGAAAGTGTTTGCAATATTATCGGCACCGCAGGGAGAATTGGCAGGAAATATTTTTTCTCCGGTAGAGGTTCCTTTAGGAGCAAGATTACCAGTCTTTGCTACACAATCTGCCTGATTTGATTGAATTACAAAACGAGAACCGGCCTTAATATTTACATTTCTACCTGCGGTCAAATTAATATTTTCATCGGCATCAATAATGATATTTTTTCCTCGGATTTTGATATTACCATTTTTTTCTGCCGTGATTGTTATATCGCCATTCTTACCGGTAATTAGAATATCCACTCCTCCGCCAGAATTTTTTTGCCCTGCAGTAATTTGAATTGAGCGATCATTAGAAATCTTAAACGTTCCACTGCCATCACTTAAACTCTGTATATTAATATCCTTGTCGGTGGTAACACAGTATGTAGTATAAACATCAGGACCATCCAATCCTAACTGTGGATTTTTAACATCTGTTCCGTAGTCAGGTCCCCGTTTCCAATAAGTTCTTCCTTCCCAATTTGCTTCTCTAGTCATTTTTATACCACACAATCAATAACTTGTTTTATTTCACCCTGGAATGAAGTTCTAAATCCAAATACTGGTTTTAATTTTGCTCCAGAACCAGTTTTACTTACCACTCTAAGTATTGGTAAATCTGTAATGTCACTAATATTTATTGGAGTAATACTAACGATTGATCCATTATCAATCACAACATCATATTCATTTCCAAAGTTGTCGGTTACGGTATCTTCAGGTTGATAGTTGTACCCTGGATTTATAATTAAGACATTAGAAATCGTGATATTCTGTTGGTCCGTGAGTGTAGTATTGGTATCCCCAGTACTAGTATCACCATCAGTACCACCATCAGTACCAATAATATCACCAACTTGTGGTTGGTTTCCTAATGTATAACCTTCACCATCAGAATTCATTACAATTGCCACAACCTGCCCGTTCTCGATGATAGATTGAGCCACGGCACCATATCCTTTTCCACAATTATCAGTAATTGATACGAATGGTGGATAGTTATAACCAGAACCGCCGGATGTAAGAATTGCTCCAATAATACTTCCGGTATCTCCACTAATTGACCCAAAGATTGGAAGTGCCGATGCCCCAATACCACCGCCACCAAAAATATTAATCGATGGAGGATTACATACTGTTGGTATTCCACCAAAACAATTACTCAATCCACTACCAATAAAGTTCGGGTCACTAATTGCGGGATTTAAGAAATCGAGAGGTCCTATGATACTTTCAAGGGGTGATAATGGATTTTCGGTCACCGTATCTACAATTGATTTAGCATTATTTGCAAGATCCAAAATAGCATTTATATCAAACGATGAGGATTGAATTGGTCCATAACCAATCATCCATTTCTCAACACCAAGATCCGGTTCTTCTTCTCCACAATTGAGTGACGTTGGAATACCAAGAAGACCTCCGGCAAGTTCTCTTATAGAATCTTCAAGATTAAAATTACTAAAACTTAAGATAAAAGAAAGTGCTCCAAGAACAGCGGACATTCCTGCTATGATTAAATCAATAATTCCGTTGAGTAATCCTCCAAGAAATTGGTCGATGACGCAAGACACAACATTCGCAACATTCTTCAACAAGGCACAGACCATATCACTTATAAGTCCCCCAAGACTTTCTATAATGCTCGCAATTAAACAGGGAATTAGTTTTTGTAATTGTTTTATGGGTTCAATTGTTGCCTTCTGCGCTTCTACTCCCGCTAAATGTGACGTAGATTCACCTTGCGATTGTGCCGCCGCTTTTGCTGCGTCATATACTTGTGCCACACCTTGTTGTAAAGCTGGTTCTAATTTCTCATAAGTACCATTCACAACTCCCGAAACTATTTCCGTGCTAATCCCCTGTATTTTTTGAGAGATCTGTTCGCATAATTCTTCGACTCTAGCATCAATCCATTCTTGTGCCAGATTTGGAAATGATTTTAGGTCCTGTAGATACTTAATCGCATTTTCCAGTTCTGTGGAAATTTTTTCCATCTTGGAACCGGGTTTTGTTGTCGCAAATTGGATTATATCTCCATCTCCACCAAACTGAGGAAGTGCGCCAATACTATTTGCAATTTGTGGTGGTAGAGGACTAGGAGTTGTTTGTGCCGTTCTTGTCTGTTCGTTTGTTTGACCTGCTTCTACTCTAGATCCATCATTTTGGATTCGTGTTGTGAATCCTGTAAAAGGAACGAATGGAAATTTATATTCTTCATCTGTGTATTGACTTGTTCTTCCAAAACACCCTGCGATCACGGGGATTTGAGCGTTATCTCCGTCCAGAAAAAATCCAAATACAACATCACTCGGTCTTACTGTATGACTTGTTGCATATTGAGATGCGCCAGATCCAGCAGATGTGGATAAAAGAATTTGAGCCCAGGGAAGATCTTCATTTGGTAATTCATTTACGTCTTCTGGGTGGTATCCTAGAATACGAACCTTAACTCTATTTCCCCATCCATCTTTATTGAGTTGCTTCTGAACTTCTTCTGGCGCAACCTGCCCTATCCACCAACGGAATCCGTCTCTACCAATAAAATGACTTTGAAGTAGTGATTGATCTAACATTTATTTTTTAATTCCAAAAGTGTCTCTTATTAATTTTAATGATGTATATGAGTTATTAGCATCAAAATGATGACAAAGTTCTTTAATCATATATAGACCACTTGTTTCAGTATCATATTCCGTAGCAGAACCTCTTGTGATTCTAGGGAACAAACATTCAATCTTATCACCTGCCCTTAAATTTGTATTAGATGGAATCATCACATTTAATGATTGGGTGAATAAAAAATTATATCTCATTAATGCCTGAGATTGGTGCTCCATAGGGTCAGCATTTGCTGCTGTTGAAACTCCAACTTCTACAGTACCAATATCCAATATTCCGGTAATAATTCTGGATGGAATATCTCCAAGATTTACTGAAGAATTATCATTAATATTTGGCAATTTAAGTTCTTCTTGTCCTAGATTTATCGTTTTATTTTTATACTGCGATAGTTTAAAATCTGTTTTTCCAGGAGACGTAATTGTTCCATAAAGAGGATTAAAGAATACTCTATGACAGGCATAAGAACCTAGTCTTAATTTTTCAATTAAATTTTGATTTCTTTCTGTGTTATAATTGAGAATTTTAAAATTATTTTGATCGGCAGATCTTTCACCATCAACACCATAAGATACAGTTGCTTCACTATAAGTAATTGTTGTTTTTTTGGGTTGTGAACTTAGAAAATCAATCGATCTAAATTGAAATCCATCTACAGTTTGGTAAAAGAAAAATCCAGCAGTTCCTTGCCCCGAAACTGAACTTGTTTTATCATCAGAAGAGGAAGGAACACTTTTTGCCGCCAACCAAGTTAATACTGTAAAGGGTTTTCTCATATTTCCAATAAAATTATAACGATTTGATGTTTTATCAATTGTACCAATTTTATTTGCCTTTAGAACGTCATTTAGAATTTTAGATACCGATTCATTTATGGGTAATGAATATTTTTTTGCCACTCTTGTAGTTTCATTTGTAATCGCCTCCCTTGATACTAAGTGTAATGTAAAACTTTCCGTATTATTTTCAGAAATTATATCAGAAATACTGGATACATAAAGATAAGTTTTTGAATCTGTAGAAAAATCTAATCCAGGATTCGTTGAAGAATTACCGGCAATTTTTATAGAAACTCTTTCTCCACCTCTTAGAGGAAGTCCGTTGTAAATGGATTGTTTTTGTGTGTCTTTACTATTTGGTGCTACGACAGTATTTCCGGTATTTACAACTCTTATTTTAGCGGTAATAGTTGGTGAAAAAATATCTTCATAATAATCAATCATCACAGATCCCAGAGCGATATCAACTCTTCGGGACCTATCATTAGATTCTATAACTATTTCTTGAAATACAGATTGCTTTATTGACATTTATAGGTAAGTTAAATCTAATAAGAGTTTGTTTTTCATAAAGGTATTTAACATAGAATATTCAGAACTCATTTGTATATAACTTCCACCACCCCCACCAGAGGATATCATTTGCTGCCCGGTTGATGAACGATCATCAATAACAACTATTTTCCTACCTTGTCTTTCTTGAACTATTCCTTGTAAAAGATTCATAGTATAATCATTATTTTGCATTTCAATTGACTGTTCTTGATTAGGAATAGAAGGTTGTTGAGTACTGGGAACTAAAGGAGTAGAAGGTTTTGGAGGATTTGGTGATGGTGCAGTTGGTGTATTAGCAGCTGAGAATTTTCCATTATTTGGATTTTTACTGAGTAATAATAAACGAACATATTGATCTAAAATAGCGGCATAATTTGTAGGATTATCATTATAAGATCCTCCACCTCGACTAGCACCTTTCTTTGTATCATATTCTAGGTGAATGTGTGGGCCAGTAGAAGTTCCCCCGGTCATTCCAACTCTAGCAAAAGAAGTTCCTGCTTTAATTTTACCAGATCGAATTAAAAAAGAACTCAAGTGAGCCAATCTTAGTTGAACTCCCAATTCAGAAACCCAAACATCCATAACATTTCCATAAGCACCAACATTACCGGCAAATACAACTTCGCAATCTACTCTTAATGCAATATAAGTTCCTTGGGGAGCACCAATATCAATTCCTTTATGAACTCCGTGTTCTCTAGGATCTCCAACAAGACTTGTAATTATAATACTATCTACACCCTTGCCAAGAGATTTTGTAAAGACATCTCCTGTTCCTAGGCGTCGTTGTCCTGATGGTGATTGTACTGGCGGTCTAGAAGGTGCTGTTGTATTGGGTGACTGATTTTGCTTAAAGGAAGAAGGAACAGGTGCCGGTTGACCTTTGTATTGTGTTCCAGAGGTTCTAGACCCCGAACCAACAAAAGTCCCAAATTTATTATCATCAGGATTTCTTTGTACTATACCTGTCGTAGATGGGCCAGCCGGAGTACTGGGAATAATATTCTTCCCCACAAAGTCAGTTCTGTTTTCAATAAATTCAGCTGCTTTTTTTTGTAAAGAAGGATTCATTATATTTCGAGCAACATTTTGTATTTCAGAAACTTTTAATCCGGTTGCTTTTGCCGCAGACTCGGCATCTTTAATCTGAAACCACTCGGGATTTGTATCTCTAGATGGATTTGGTTTTGGATATCTGCGAGTTGGTTCATATTGTGTGCGATACAATATTATATTTCTAATACTTGTTCCTCCCGGAAACTTACCAGATCTCGCACGATTATAAATTGATTGAGCTACATCTGCCTGCCCCTGAGCATCACCATCTTCTCTAGATGCAACTGCTACTAAGGTCCAAAAATCAGAGTTCTTGCCGTCTATAGGAGATTGCTGTGAAGGTTGCTGTGGTGGATCAGTATATGCATCAGGTTCTTGAGTAATTTCACCGATTGGAGGAACATCCTTAAATGGCGCAAATAAAACATCAAGAGCAGATGATAGTCCATCTCCCAAATCATCAAGAGATTTTGTTAATTCGCCAATAGAACTTTCCATCAATCCAGAATTGTCACTAAAATCAAATGCAGAAAGATTTTTTAAAGCTGAATCAAAAATGCCTGTTATACTTTTCATCACATTAAATGTTTCGTCACCATAATTTTTTAAAATAGATCCAACAGTTCCAAGTCTTCCAACAAATTGCCCTCCTAGACTAATCCAGGTCGGAAGATTTCCCAATATCCATCCAGCAGTAAGATACTTAACAAATCCAAATAATCTATCTGTAATGTTTAAACCTCCATCAGATAAGGATAAAGATCTAGCACCACCAGATTTAGTAAGAAAAGCAGGATTAGTAATTACATTTTTTTGGATTTCTCTTCTGTCAAAATCACGGCGTCTATTCTTAAAAATTTTAACACTAGATAATAAATTTTTCTTTTTGGATATTCCTACGGTTAATGTATTTTGAATTGATTTTGTTGTCTTTGTAGTTTGTGAGGTAGTCGATCTTAACAAAGAAATTGGTGATGATATTGCCATTTTAGAACACTACATTATAATTAACCTGAGAATATAATGTATAAAAATTATCAGGATTTCCAGAAGGAATGAGAGGAACATCCGTAATTGTTTGTGAATCACTTGCGATCACAGATGATGGTTGCTCCTTATTATTCCCAAGTACTACTACATCTGCTGGTGGTTCTGGCAAATTTCCAAGATTCGGTTTTGGTGGTGATTGTGGGTTAAATGGAAGTACTTCAAGACTAACTGGTCCAGATGGAGATTGTATTGGAATTGGATTTGGTTCCGGCAATTTCATTACGCTCCAAGAATGTCCTTTAGATTCTACCCATCGTTTTGCTTGATGTTGTTCTACCGGACTCATATTTTTCCAAGCAGATTCAATTCTGCCTCTTGCAAAAGATTTATCTCTATTGTCAAAAGCCATTTGGAATTTATTCACCATTTCAGGAGTTGGTGGAGGAATTGCCGGTGATTGTGGTTCTGCTGCCGGTGATGGTTTTGGAGCAGCAGAAGGAATCATAGGACTTTGTGGTTGGACTGATGGTTGCGGCGTTCCTTCCTCTACAGTACCTTTTACTTCTGGTGCCGGATTATTTAAAAAACCAAGATCTAATCCAGATCCAGACAAAAAATCTGACCCGGATTTCATAAGTCCAGAAAATCCAGAACTTACCGATTCGACAATTCCAGAAGGATTAAAATTAGAAAGATCTAATTCATTTCCGGTCGCTTTCATTCCACCAAGAATATAAGCTGGTAATGGAATAGGAGCAAAGGTTGCTGCAGCATTTACAGCACCCGTAGCGTAATCTCCTTCTTGAATATTTGTAAAAGCATCCGTTGCGGTGGAAATTCTAGCACCAATACCAAGTGCTTTAGTTAAAAACGATAATATACCAGATGCACCAGCGCCAACAGCAGCAACAGGAGCGGCAATTCTAAGTCCTGATAATAATGAGGTGACTAAACCTGCGATTGCCTTAAATGGAGATGCAGCAAGTGCTGATAAAGATTTAATAACTTTTCCAGTAATTCCTCCAATTCCTGATAGTACAGAGGTAAAACCTTTACTTAATGTTCCTAATGTGGAAGTAATAAATCCAAAAGATCCTTTTAGAAGATTTCCAATTCCAGTAAGTGCTCCAATTCCAAGTTTAGCACTTAATTTAAATCCTTGTAGGATTTTATTGCCAAAAAATCCAAATAATGCTCCAAGAGCAGTAGTTATTTTGCTAAAAATTGAATTTAGATTTTTTTCGGTGGAACTTAATGGCGATTGAAGAGAAGCAGAAACTTTTTGTTCTAGTTGATTTTCTGCTCCTTGTCTAATTTTTGATTCTAAAAGTTTTTTTTCTTCATCTCTTTCTTCTAAAAGATACCTTTGATCTAGTGATCTATCAGATTCTAGTATCTTTCCAATACCTTGAAGATTAACATTTGTTGTAAAAATTTCCGAACGAATGGTATTGAGTTGATCCTGAAGACCAACCAAAGAAGTTGATGGTACGGAATTTTCTTTATCCATTAGATTGGTTCTTCATATTTTCTTCTTCAATATACTGATGAAGTAAATTTATATAAATTTCTCTCTCCCAAGGAATCATATTTTCCAACTCTTCTAAAGAGTATTTATGATGTTGAATTAGAGAAAAATTAGTTTTATAATATGACGCAAGATCCTCATGCGCCAATCCTAGGCGAAAAAACTTGTTAGCCCTTCTAATGTAATATCACTTTCCACACCAGTATTGGGATTTTTGATTGAAATTGTATGAGAAAGTTTAGGCATCGTATTAAAGAATTTTTCAATCTCTTTAAATTGTTGAGAAGTCAATTGCTCTAAAAATTCTTCTAGTTCTTTTTTGGTAGAATCTGATGCAGGCCAAGACTCTTCTTCTGAGTAAATTTGATCTATACAAGATACAATCATCTCAAAAGTATCATCTACACCCATTCCCCCATCATTTGAGAAATTATTTTTAATAAACTCCTTCATAGAAGGATACTTCATTCTTAATTTCAAAGTATCATCAAGTTTAATATCTCTAGAATGTTCGGGTTTTACCACAACCGAAATATCATCAAGATTTATTGTTACCGGAACCTGAGTTATTCCATCGTCAGGGCAAGTTAAAAGAACATCAACGTCTTCTCCGACAGATTTCCCCCGAACGTTTAAGAAAATATATTCAATATCAAAAATTGATAATTGATCTACTTTAATACCTCTGGTAATAATACAATTTCCAATTACGGTCTTAAGTGCTTCGGCAATTTGCTTTGGATCTTCACTTTCCATAGCAATAATTAAAATCTTTTCTTCTTTTACGAGAAAAGGTCTATATTTAATTTCTTTCTTAATAGATGGTATTTCTAAACTATATGTCGGCGTTACAATCTTTGGTAAAGGCATTTTTTTTAATTCAAATCATATTAAGTATATTTAGTTAATAATTGGATCACCATAAGAATTGAAAAATCTTCTATTTACTTCTGCAGTAGTTTTTGTATCAATACTTCGATCATAAAAAACAACACCACTAGTTCCTCTAACTGGGACTAAAGTTCCAGTAGAATTACTCTTGACAGTACTTTCCTGATTATTATCATTACCAATAAATCTATTCAAACTTAATGCTCTACCAGCAATATAACGATCATATTTAAAAGTTGCCGAAATCTTTAACACATCTGATTGATTATAAGCAACTGCCGGAGGACTTATACTCACAGGCCAAAGTCCAACAAAAGTGTATTCTATTTGATTAAAGTATTCATAATTTCTGTCAAACTTAATAATTTTAGTAAAACTTGTCTTGTAAGTTTCCGGATACTGCATTCTTACGAAATAATTTGATTCTCCTTGATGTACGGGACCTGCGAATTGATTTCCTATGGGATTATGAGACCCACTCGAAATAAACTCCATCCAAGACTCTAAAAATTTTATCATTAAGTAGTTCGAATCAACATAAAAATCAAGAGTTATTTCTCCATATGTTCTGGCAACGGCAAAGTTTTCAGAAACTCCGGTAAAATTTCCATCAACAGTTTTGGTAGTAAGATTAGACGCAGGTAATGATGCGTTATAGCACAAAAGACCAGCAGATTCACCAATAAAAAATGGAGAAACTCCTCTTTTTATAAGGTAACTTTGTAGATCTGATGGAAGACCGCCAAATATTAACTGATAATGAGAAGTTTGTGCTAAATTGGTAAATAGTGGTTTAAAGTCGGATATTCTGCGGATACTAGGCACTCTAAATACCTTTTATGAGTCTTAATAGTATAAGTATTTAGATGTCTTATAAGGGAAAGTTTAAACCATCATTTCCGGAAAAGTATGTTGGAGACCCGACAAATATTATCTACCGGTCTCTGTGGGAATTGAAGTTTCTCAAATACTGTGATACGAATGAAAACATTTTAGAATATGCCTCCGAAGAACTTGCCATTCCCTATCGTTCCCCGATAGATGGTAAAGTTCATAGATATTTTCCTGATGCTTATATAAAAGTCAAGGAACCAGATGGAAGCATTAAAAAATATTTGATTGAGATTAAACCTTATAAGCAAACGATGCCGCCACCAAAACCAAAAAGGCAGACCAAAGGATATATCTATGAAGCATATGAGTACGCCAAGAACCAATCAAAATGGGAAGCAGCAAGAGAATATTGTAAGGACAAAGGATGGACCTTTAGAGTAATTACAGAAAAAGAACTTTATGGGAAATAGGCGAATCAATAAAACAAGTAAAATTAGAATAAATAACTAAAAAAGATAAATGGCAATCTCTGCTGGTTTTATTTATAGATATCCACTTACAAAACTCACAACATCTGATGATTATTTAAAAATTACTTTTCTTCAGTATGTGGCACCGGGACTTGGTTATAGTCCAGGCACACTTTCCTTAAGATCTTCTGATGATGTATATGGTAATGTAGGAGACCCGAATGATAGACCACAGCAAAAGGGGACTGTTATACTGCCAATTCCCGATAATATACAAGATAGTAATAGTGTGACATGGGGTGAAGGTTCGATGGGACCTTTACAAGCAGCAGTTGCCGCTGCCGGAGAAGGGTTACTTTCATCTAGAAATTTTGAAGAGATTAAATCTAAAGTTGGAGCAGGATTCCAAAAATTTTTAGGAGCCGCCTCTTCTGGAACAACACAAAGAATGACACAGGGAGCAATCACAGGTTTGATGGCAAATATACTTTCCGGAAAAAATACGGAAACATCACTATTTACTTCAAGGTTTGCTGGAGCAGTATTTAACTCAAATATTGAATTACTTTTTAGTGGGATTACTTTGAGACAACCATTTACTTTTGCCTATGATATTGTTCCTCGTTCTGAAAGAGAAGCAACGGAGGTTAAGAATATAATTAGAAAATTTAAAATACACAGCGCCGCAAAAAAAGGTACAGTAGCGGAGGGTGCCGCTGGATTGTTTCTTAAGGCACCCGAAGTTTTTAGAATAGAATATATGAGTGGAGGAAGCCCACATCCATATCTAAATAGATTTAAGATGTGCGCTCTTATGAATATAACGGTAAATTATACTGGGTCAGGAACTTATGCGACTTATTCAGATGCCACGCCGGTTCATATGACTATGGCATTAACATTTCGAGAACTGACTCCAATTTACGCAGAAGATTACGAAACAGGTACAGGAAGTCAAGGAACAGGATTCTAAAAAAATGTCATATTTCAGAGAATTACCAAACCTAGAATACCAATCATTCCTATCAAGTAGTAGGGGATCTGATGAATACTTATTGGTAAAAAATGTATTTCGTCGTGTAAAACTTCGTGATGATTTACAGAATGTTTTCACCATATTCAATAAGTATGAAATTGAAGAAGGAGCAAGACCTGATACAGTCGCAGAAGAACTTTATGGAAGTTCTCAATATGATTGGGTTGTATTGATTGGTGCTGGTATTATAAATGTCAGGGATGAATGGCCTCTTTCTAATAAGGACTTATACACATATGCGGAACAAGTTTATGGAAATGATCTAAATGCCATACATCATTATGAAACCACAGAGGTCAAAGATTCTAATGGAAGATTGATACTTCCAGCGGGTAAGGTCGTAGATTATAACTTTACGATTCCAAAACCAAATGATTACTTGGCGACATTAAATCCTGTCACAGGAATCAGTAATTATGTGTATGAAACCAGAAAAAATAATAAAAAAAGAAATATCTATGTTCTTAGACCTTCATATCTTCAGCAAGTAATTAACGATACAAGAAAAGCGATGACTTATGATAAATCATCGCAGTATGTAAATGATAAGTTAATTCGCACCGAGAATACAAGAGTCACGATGCCTTGAATTAAGATAACAACATATTTCCGTATTTTTTAATATAATTCCGTGATTTATTATTTTTTTCCATAGCATCTTTTATGGATTCGTATATTATCCCACCATAACATACTTTTATTGATCTTGGATTTTTTTGCACTCCCATTAATCCTTTATTCCAAGGAACTCTTCCTTTAGTTGCTTCGCTTATTTTTCTTTTAGTTTCTTCGCTAAACTTTTTTTTCAGTTTTCCTCTTGCCTTTAAACCTTTTTCTATGTCTGATTGTTTCCTTTTTTCAGTCATAGTTTTTGGAGTTCCTTTATTTGCATCTGCAATTTTTCTTTTATGTTCTTCAGTTAATTTTTTTCCTTTTGTCGTTTTGCTTATTTTTTTCTTTGTTTCTTCTGACACCTTCCTGCCCTTACAAGCAATACTTAATTTTTGCCTATGTTCCAAACTCATCTTTTTTCCTTTGTTGGAAGAAGGTTTTCCCTTCCTACTTTCACTCATTTTTCTTATAGTTTCTGGATCTCTAGGGATTCCTTTGTTCCAAGCAATTCTTCCTTTTTGACTAAACCCAGTAGAAGTTTGATATGACCTATTGGCAAAGTGTGGATTCTCAACTACCTTATAGTAATTTTGTAAGATAATCTCATCTGTGTATGCTTCTTCTCTTGTAACATAATCATCCTTTAAGATTATCTTTTGAGTTGGTTTAAATGTTTTATCTGCATAAGAACCAAAATATCTTATGTCTTCTTCTGGTAAGCATTTACAAGTTCTACTACCAAAATATCCCCTATCCCATTCTTCATAGGAGTAATAGACATAATGATACTCTTTGAGTTCCATAACCGCTCTTTGACTGACTGCATTATTATTTATAATGAAAAAGAGAGGATTTCTCCTCTCCTACCTTATAGATTGCAGTCAGTTAAGGCGTAGTTATTTAGTTATATCAATTTGAAGCTAACTTTTCGAAATATGACAATTCATCAAAATCCTCATCATCAGACGCAACAGAGCGAGATGATTTCAGACTATTGAGTTCTCCACGAAGATCCTCGGTTAGTGATGGTGCCGAACCACGATAGTCATCCTCATCATTAACTTCTTCATCAGTACGACGAGAACCTTTAGTTCCAAGAACAGAATCAAGACGAGTCTTCAGTTCTTCATAAGACTTAAACTGACTTGGGGCAACAAGTTCAGCAAGAGAGTTCTGCTTCTTCCATAGTGCCTCCAGAGCATCATCATCATCCAGAAGAGGTCCGGGAACGGCAAACTCACTCGAATCATAATTACGATATCCGGCAACATTCTTTGCCTTCAGTTTAAAGTTAGCACCCTTCCAGAAATCAAATGGGTCAATTGATTCCTCATCCTCAAACTCAGGTTGCATCGCTGCAGTAAGTTTGTCAAAGATTTTTTTACCGAATTTATACAGAAAAACACCACCTTCGTTTTCTGGATTAGCGGGGTCTTTTACGACATAAATGTTAGAAATATAAGTCAGTTTGCGTTTCTGTTTGCGAGCAATTTCTTTATTGGAATCTATACCAGAGTTCCAGAGACCTGAATTATATTCCGAAACTGGATCTTTTTCTCCAATAGTAGTCCTACTATTTTCAATATACCAACCTCCGGTTCCCTGAAATGCGTGACTATAAAGTTTTACAAATGGCAGGTCTTCTCCATCAGGAGCAGGAAGAAAGCGAATTACCGCATAACCATTATTTGCTTTGTCGCATTCGAGTTTCCAGAAACGCTCATCCCCCGAACTACTACTATTATTCATTTTTTGAACTTCTTTAACTAGTTTTTCAGTTAAAGAACCTAGTTTGGATTGTTTTTTAAGATTTGCAAATGACATTTGGATTTTTTGGATAAATTGGATTTGTTTTTATGACAACTTTATTATAGAAGATTTATAAAGGGATGTCAAGCCCTCGTCCAACCTTTATGATGATTTCTTTTACCACAAATTACATGATGCATAGCTGAATCGGTCAGATTATTTTGTTCGCAAAAATATTTGAGATTATTTGTGGTATGTATTTTTCCTTCCGGATCTTTCATTACCCAAGTTTTATTATCTCTTGCTACTTTTCTTTCTCTTATTTGCTCCCTCTGCTCTTCTGTAAGTTTTTTACCAAGCATTCCTTTTGGGGATATTCTTCCCATATGTGATTTACTCATTTTTCTTTTGGTTTCTTCAGATGCTTTTCTATTTTTAGCAGAATCTGATATTTTCTTTCTAACTTCTGGTCTTTTTGCTGGGTTATTTTCACCAATCATATTTTCACTTGGAGTAATATAATAAAACTTTTTAGAAGTTTGCCTTGCTTTGTTGGCAAAATGAGGATTTTTATCTACTTCATAAAAGTCGTGAAGAACACATTCTGCCTCAAGTGCATCTTCTACGCTATCAAAAGTTTCTAAAATGATTTTTTGAGTTGGTTTAAAAGTTTTGTCTCTAAAACTTCCAAAATAATTTATATCTTCTTCTGGAAGACATTTACATTCTCTTTTTCCAATATATCCATTACCAAACTCTTCATAAGAGTAATAGACATAAAAATACTTTTTCATTCTTCTCTAATCGGGTGACATAAGTATTTATACAAGAAAGGAGCACCGAAGCACTCCAATCTAACCTGAAAAGTGTCACCCGATCAGGCATTTGTATTTATTACCAATCAGTCAAGATAATTTTTAAGGGATTCGATAGTTTGTTTCATATTACCAAAGAGAATACTCATATCAGTATCTTGGGCGAATCCCATAATGACAACTGACTTCTTTAGATTTTCTCTGATTTCAATTGCTTCCGGATCATCAGATAATGATATTCTCGTATACATAATCTGCTGTTTTTCAAGAAGTTCCGTCATTTTATTAATATGTTCTATTTTTTCTTCACGAGGACCCATAGTAAATGAAAACAGACTCTCATAAAGAGTTTCTGAAAGTTCATTAATTTCTTTTAGTTCTTTCTGAACCAGTTCAGAATTAAAAAAATTACTCATTAATAATGTCTCGCAATAGTTTTTTATAATAGAATATATCAATATGTATAAAAGGTTTATATTTTTTAATTTTAAGAGATGTCATTTCCCATATAGGGTCTATAAGTTTTTTATCATACTCTTTAGAAAATGAAAATATTGTATCATATATTACCATATTCTCAATTGATATATCATTTCTTAAGAATGTCTTTAGAATAATTGGATGACCCTTCGAGCAGTCGAAGACACTTTTTAATTCTTTCCCCGAGAATAATGCCGTTGATTGTTCTTTGAATAAGTAGGTTAAACTCTGTTGTCTTTTCATCCATTCTGCGTATGTTCTTTCGCCAGAATTGATAATGTGTCCGATCCATATGCTCTGGGGATTGTCTGCCGCTATAAAGTTTGATACTAAAAAATCTACAATTTCTTTGTCATTATATTTTCTTGATGTTTTCTCGAAAAAATAACGATCTTTTCTACGAAGAAAAGAACTTTCTGATGCCCTAACCTTTTTATTATACAAGAAGTAATCGTAATTTACATTACTAAAATGTGATTTTTGGGAAAGGTATTCAACATAAACTTGATAGGGTGTCACCTTCAAAGTGCTACATTATAACTCTATGTATTATAGCAGGAACTCTGGTTCTAGTCAAGACTCCGGATCCAGAGGAGCATTCTCAAGGTTTTTCATTATGTCACGCTGTCTTTGATATTCTATTAATTTTTCTCTATTTTTTTGATAATACTGTCTATGATATTCTCTTAATTTTTCTTTATTTTTTATTCGATATTGTTTTTGAATTTCTTTTATTGTTTCTTTATTTTTTTCTCTATACTTTTTATTACATTCCTTTTTTGTTTTACTATTCCTCCCCTTTTCATTTAGTTTTTCTCTATTATTATCCGCATATTTTTTCTTATTTTTTTATTACTCTTTCTTTATTTCTTTCCACCCATTTTCTTTGTGTTTCTTTTCCTTTTTCGGACTGTTGATATTTTTTTAACGCTTCAATTCTTAATTTTTCTTTTTCTTCTTGAGTTCTTATTAAACTTGATCTATTTCTTCCACCAATACTTCTGTTAATAAGAATACCACCCTCACTTTTTCTTTTATATACGGATATTAACCACTCTTCAAATAAATAACTTTCTTCTTCATTATCAAAATATTTAACTATTACTATTCTATCCTTTGGCGGAGGAGAAATCCATCTTTTTCCCCAAGTATGTTTTACATATGCTCTATATTCTTTACCCTTACCAACATAATAAGGAGTTCTATTCTCTCTTACCCAGAGATAAACGTAATACATTTCTACTCTTAACTTAGGTGACATAAGTATTTATACAAGAAAAGGGCAACAATTGCCCTCTTCTACCTGAAAAGTGTCACCTAAGTCAGGCACCATTATTTAGTTGACATCAGATAGGCAATTTGGCTTTCGAAGTTTTCTTCATAAAATTAAGATTCATCGCATCATACTTTAATCTATCTTTTAATGGTTTCGAGATCAGTTTAGTTACTGATTCAATTTCAATATTATTTTGTTCGCAAAACATAATAATAGCGTCGATATAATTACATTTTTCCTCAACAACTATATTCTCAATTTCGAGTGAAAACTTGGATGGAGAAAGAAACTTATCATTAATTTCCTTTTCTAATTGCTCGTTATATTTTTCTAAATCTGGGGGTTCTAATTTCATGTTTTCTATTTTAATCTCTAAAAGACTTTCCAAAATGTTTGGCATAATTTAATGTATTTTATATTTAGTATAACTTAAAATAATGTATTAGTCAACCCCCATGAGTTCAAGTTTATCATTCACAAACTTTTTGATATACTTAACCACCAACTTCATATATTTTTTTAGGTCACTTTCTTCATAGACAACGGACTCACCATCTTCACATGCCATAATAATCACAAGTTTCTTAATTGGAGTTCCCGTCATCTCATAATATGCCATACCATAAAACATCGCTTGGACGAAATAATTCTCAATCCACTCTCTTGGTTTTGGTTTTTTAGAAGTCTTAAAGTCAATTACAGCGAGTTCACCATCATATTCGGCAATACAATCGGTTGTTCCGGCAACTCCAAGTTGAAGACTATAAAGTGGTCCTTCGAGGCAGTGGATATTATTAATTTTATTCAGTTCCGCCTTCGCAATCTTAAAAAGAAAATCCGGCAAAGGCGGAACTGACGGCAGAGTTTTATTATAAAGGTAGTTTTCCACAAGAGAATGCATGTCCGTGCCACGAGAAGTAGCCGCTTTAGTGATCTTTTGCGCCTCATCCTCACCAACCCTTTTACGCCATTTGACAAATATTTCACGATTAAAATGACTAGTAACAGAAGTGATTGAAACTAATTTTAGAAGTTTATCTCCATCAGTAACATCATAGTAACGAACTCCATCGATTGTTTGTCTTTCGAGTTTTGGCAATTCAACATCAAGATGATTAAACATTATAATTCTCGTTTTTTATATTATATCACAGACCAAGTGATTTTTTCGCAATTACAAACTCTTTAACTAAATTTGATCTTACAATATCATCAATACCAAACTCAAGTTTTTCAAAAGAAGGCATCGCCTCAATTACACGAATAAAATCAATAATTCCGGTTTTTTCACTTGCTCTAGTTAAATCACTCTGTTCGATGTCTCCCGAAAACATAATTTTAGTATCCTCACCACATCTTGAAATTACAGAAAAGCTCTCGTGGGCTGAACAATTTTGTGCCTCATCTACAATAATGATTGAATTGTCTAAAGTAATTCCACGAATAAAAGAAGTACACCAGAATGAAATTGTATTCTGTGACTTTAGATTTCCATAAAGCATCTCAAAATCTACATCACTCGGCATCTGGAACATATATTTTACCATATTCTTATATGGTATTTCAAATAATGATTTCTTATCGTCCTCTCCGCCGGGCATAAATCCAATTTCTCTAGTTTGAACTAAAGAACGAACGATATAAATCTTTTCATAGGGAGTAGTTTCGTCGAGAACATCTTTAAGTGCCTTATAAAGAAGGCAAAAAGTTTTACCAGAACCAGGAACACCGTGAGCGAAAATATTTTTTCCCTCATCATAATACTTGAATAGAAGTTTTTGATTTTCTGTAAGAGGGTCAATATCAACCAGATAATCCAAACTAATCGGTTTTTTACGCTTCGCTTGTTTTGCTGTAAGACCAACACCGATTGGTTGATCTGATTTTCTTCTTCTTGCCATAAGTGGTTAGAGTTTTTTTACAGTTGATCCTGGCATTTTTTGTGCCCGGCCGAGTACTTCATTCCACGAAGGGTGCTTGGCGGTTAATTTGTCCCGCCAATCCCCCGCTTCTCCAACATTCATTTGTGTTGGAATAAGAGGTCTAATATAAGGATTTTCTTTGAGATATGGTTCTTTTTCTGCCATATACATCCATTTCTCGAAGATTTCTCCTGTTTCTGTATTCTCAAATCTATAAGTCGGGCACATAAGGTATAATAATTTACAAAATATTTAGGGAGCGAGACGCGCTTTGTGTAATCTGCGATCTTCATAATAACCAAAGATTTCTGGAACCCATTCTCTCATTACTGACACCATTCCTTCACTTAATGCTTGGATTTCTACTTGAGCGTCTAACTTTGCTCTTAAGTCCAGAAAGTGTAGGGCAGAGCGAAGAGAGAATGTAACCACAAAGTTCTGGCGAATATTTTGAGGAAGATAGTCTCTCAAATGTTCTTCTGCCATACCCCGAGTATTATAACCCTCCGCAAACCTCTCAGATGCCGCCAGACAGAACTTTAACTGCCTTTCGTAGTCATTCTTCGTCCATTCATACTTGTGCCCTTTACGGTCAAGGTAGAGACCTTCTGGACGCACATAGAAAACCTCTTCGGGTTTAAGTTCTCCGGTCGCAACCTTCAGTACGCGACGACCAGTATATCTTTGCGATTGTACGTCAAAAGAAACTCCAATACGATGAGTTCTTGCCTGAACCATTACATTATGAACGAACCCAACACAATCCAAAGTAATGGAAGGATGTTCTAGTGGTCCCCAGTGCCCTCTTTCGTTAGCAAGTAGGTGCTCTACCGCCCACTCACCACATTCCTTCTCATTTGGAGGAAACTTGGTGTGAATTGGTTCTTCACTATAATCATTTTTACCCGCCTGCCATACAAGAGTTTGTGGAAGTTGTGTCTGCCGGATCATCACAACCTGCATACGATGATCCAGTTCTAATAAATCCTTTGCTTTAATCGGTTTCATTTTCCAAATCCTTTTGATGTTTTTGTCTCAAGAATTGCGAGTTCTTCCTTAATCACCCGCAATTGTGATTTCATTTGTTTCAGTTGTTCGTCACTATAAAGATGATCCTGTCTAATCAGTTTCTCTAAAAGTTTTACCAGTTGCCGTGCTCTCTTACTCATTCTCCAAAAACCTCATCATAATCTTCTTCTAATGGAACAATATCAGATATTTTATATGTCTCGTCGGTTAAAATCTCTACCTTAAGACTATCGAGAAGAAGTTCCATATTTCTCAAAATCAATTTAATTTTATCTCTATCCATTTAACGAGTTCATACTGTTCCTATTATACAAAAAAAGAGAGAATTAGTCAATTCTCTCTTAAAAAACCTTTTGGGGCAAAATTTTTGGGGAGATTTTTTCGCCCTTCTGGGAAATCACTTTCGCCTTTTTCTTTCGGCTGGTTTATAACCCCACGATCTTGGATTTATTTTTCCACATCCAAAATCAATTTTTTTAATCACTCCGACACCAAACTTATCATAATACATATCAAAGATACTTACTCTCTTTCCTCTACATAAGTCCAGATGCTTTTTGCCATCAATTTCATAAAATACAATATAGGCATCACTTGGATAATTGGGAGACCTCACATCATCAACCGAACCATCAGAAACTAATACCTCACAACTATATTGTGGTGGAAGTGACTTTTTTTCTTCAGGGGACCAGTTCATTAGTGTTTCCGTATTTTTTGCTCTCTCAACTACATCACGAAGCCTACTCACGAACGACCTCCCCATTTAATATCGGGATATGCTTGTGAGACAATCTCTTTTGTTATCTTATATTTAGTTTCAAGTTTCTTATCTTTGACAAGAAAAAGGATTTCTGCCTCAAGAGGATGAAGACCTTCGAGAACATTAATAAACATCGTTTCTCTACGAAGAGAACTCAATCCATCATTTCCACCCTTGATGAAATTATAAAACTTTGTATATTCTTTACGAATAGATGATCTTCCCTGATCTTGAGATCCAAGTGATCGGGAATTAAGTTCTTCCATTTTACCAACGGCATCTTCAATTTTGCCGGATAGTGTTCCACTAAAAGAACCTTGTTCCCCAACACTTGAGTAAGGAACAATTCCATCGGGAAGAGCTGATTTAATACTCTCATCAAAGTTCCAAATTAGAATGGACTTTAATGATGGGTCCATATATCGCTGAAGAACCTCAACTTTCTTTAAGTTAGTTCTTTGTTTTGATACAAGAGTAAGAACTTCAAAGACAAATGGATTTGCCGGAAGACTATCAACCGCTGGTACGGATTGTGATACCTTTGGTTTTGTAACTGGTGTTTTTGCTTTTGTCGCGGTCATAGTTATTTTATTAAATAATAAGTTGAAAATATTTAGTGATTATTCTTCATCATCATCGTCGTCATCGTCGTCATCATTAAACAGACCTCCATATTCTTGTTGAAATCCTTCATAAAAATCTGGCGAAACACTTAAAGAAACCACTTCATCAGCGATCAAGTTTCCGTCTCTATCAAAGAGTTCTGGATGCTGTCTGGGTATCTCACGATAATTCATCATATATTCTCTAGAAACCCATCCAACCATTATTCCCACAACAAAAAACATTATGATAATGAACGAACCGAAAACTAAACTTGTAGCTAACATTTGTTTTCTCCGGTGAGGAAGTTATTCGATCTTACGAGTTTTGATCGATAATTCAAAGTAGATAGTTATTTCTTTCTTAAAGAGAAGAATTAACTTTTCGTAAATAATACCAAAAGGTTGTGATTTCTTTTGTTTTCCTCCGCTTAATATTAACTCAATACCACGATTTGGTGTGATATTGTTATTTAGGTTAGACATTAAACAATATGATTTTCCTGAAGAAACTTGACTGTTTGTGAAGCTCCTCCTAATTTTTTATCATTACAGATGACTTGAGGAAATGTGGAACCCTCACCAAACTCGGCATAAAACTCATCTTTGGTAAAGTGCTCTTCAAGATTATACACCACAAAGGCACTTCCTGTCAATTCCAGAACTTGTTTAATCTTGTAGCAGTGGGGGCAATTGTCTTTGGAATATATCGTAAAGTTCATATGATTTTCTTTGGTTGTAAGTATTTATTTTAATTAGTATAACTTAACTTCTTGATAGGATGAGTTACATATCTCGTTAATCTCTCTTTTAATCTTCGCTCTTTTATCATTTAACTTATAAACACTTCTTGCTAACTCTATAAACTCCTCATCAAATACTTGGTGACTTTCTTTTTGTCTTAATTGGTCTTCCACTTTCCATAAGGATTGATTGACTTCTCTTAACTCAATTACATAATTAAAGATAAATTGCGTGATTATACTTTGGATTTCATTCAGTTCTTTAAGTTCTTTTTTTACATATTCATTATCCGTGAATAGTGCCTTAATTTCAAGAATTGTAATCTTATCAATCAGTTCTCCTACCGATACTGGAATTGTGATTTTCATTGGTAGGAAAGTCCTTTGATTTCTTTTGGTTTCTGTACTACTTTTTCGTCTCCTATGTTTTTGAGTATATCCCGATAGGCAGTTTCTATTTCTTTCTGTGTAAAATCAATTCGTGGTTCATTCAATCTAGAGGACATATGTGCTTGGAAACCTGATATTCTCATGGCATCCGGATAAAACTTCACATCCCTCTCAATAATATGAAAACCATCATAAGTCACATTCACCCGATGAGTTCCGGCAATCACCACTGATGCCTTTTTATTCAGTGCCTTACAGATGTGCTGACCGCAACTATCGCAACCAACAAAGTAATCGGCAGCACCAATAATCGCAGACCACTCTCTTAAGTTTGGATCTGGGTCTGGTTTATAAGTTCTTATATCGTGAAACTCCTTTGCTCCCATAAAGATTAGATTATAATCCTTTGAGAGTTCTTTGATAAAGTAGTCTAACATCGGTTTTGGAATAGATCTTAAACTATCATCAAAAATACCAGATGAGTGAGGAGTTGCGGTAGAACCATAAGGTTGTAGCACAATCGTCTTTAATTTTTTATGTTTTGATTTTGCCTCCTCTATGATTTCAAATGCCTTTCTCTTTTCTGGAGTTGAGATATTCAGTTTCATTGAAGGAAGGTCTTGATGATCTGTTGAGTTATTGATACAGACATCAAATGCTTCTCTTAATGAAATCTCATTACGATAATACGCAGGAAGGCGATAAGGTTCTGGTGAGATTATATGATTTGCTTTCCAAAATAAATCAAATGAACCCTTTGAGTCTGGATTAAAAGTTCTTTCCTGAAGTTCTGTAAATCCCCAGGTGATAAAGTCCCATCCCGGAATTGTAATGTACCACTCTTCATCTGGATGATTATTATGATATTTGAGAAGTGCCGGAATTGCCGTGATTATTCTTCCAAGTCCACCATCTAATGTTATAATTGTAGTCATTTATAATTTAATGATATGAGTTGCTGTTGGTCTTGAATATAAGTCTCATTTATAACTTGTCTCCAGTCTATCACTGGGCTAATGTGATTTGCATCGCAGTGAGTACTCCAACCGGGCATTGGTGAAATAAGATACTTATGTTGTTTATGTAGTTCCCAGAACTTATCATAATCTTTTGAGTAATGAAATCCTTCTTCTTCCTTTACACCATCTACAGAATATTTTTGGTGTATCTCCAAGTCTTCTATAAGGGTCTCATATTTACACGCAAAGGTATTAGTCGTTGCTGGTACTGCTCTCCAATGAGAACTTGGTGTTGTAAATATTTCACATAAGTATCCTTTTGCAATAAAGAAATCAAAGTCATAAAGAGTGAGATAATGAGAGTTAATACTAAATCCTTCTAACATTATATCACACCATCCCGGACGATGCAAATAGTCATCTTCTAATAGATAGACAATTGTATCATCACTTAAGTTTTTAGATTGAATGATTTCTAATGTTTTTAGAAAACTATCAGTCTCACTTCCACATTTGATAATCTCTACATTCTTTTCTTTTGCGAGAAAGGTCTTATCAATACTACCATAAAACTCATCATAAACAATCGTATAGTTTACAAGGTCTAGGGTAAGTGTATTCTTAAAGTTCTCAAAGACTTTAATCTTATTAAACCATTGTGGTCTTGTGCGGTCTGGAAGTTCTTGAAGTTTTGAGTAATAACAATGTCTTAAAAATACTTCAATTGGTTTCTTCATTTTGATTTAAAAGTTCACTTCCCATTTGTGCGATTTCTTCCATACTCATTTCATAAATTTTATCACCGACTTTTTCATATACTTTTAAATATCCCAGAGGAACCACTTCTGTTGAGAAATAGTACTCAAGTTCTTCATAAAGTGGATTATCAGTATCTATTCTTATTTGTAGTGCTTTTAAAACTTTCTTTACATCTTCAAGTGTTTCAAGTCTTTCAGTACAAAGTTCATATCTTCTTACAGGTTTTTCAGTCATAAGTCACTCCAAATGATTTGAGTTTTGAGTATTTATCCCACCAGTCTAGATGGTTGATATGAGGGTCTCGTTGCTTCTCAAATTGAATATGAAGAGCAAGAGAAGGTACAGGATTTACACGAGTTACATAATGTTCCCAGATATTTGAGATGGTATTTCCTTCGTGAACCAGTTCTTTTATTGGATCTATTCCATTCCAGGGTGTATATTGGGATGCAAGTTTCTCAAAGATTTTCCAGTAGTCTTGGAAAACTTTAGGTGTCGTCATCATCGTAAAAGTAGTCCATATTCCTTCTTTCCAGTGTCTTGTTGGTGTTCTAAACAATCTTCCAGGTATTACAAAGGTATACTCATAATCCTCTCTATTATCAAAAGGATAAATGCAAAGTTCTTTTTCTAAATGATAATAAGACTTTAAGTACCCATAAGTAAATATCATTTCTTGTATTGCTTCTGTGCAGTGTAGATAATCATCTTCTACAGAATATACTAAATCAGCAGTAGAGTTTTTGCAATACTCAAACTGCTTAAGACCACTATGATGAAATCCGGAAACTTCAAGGTTTATAAGTTCATATGGGTGCTTTGAGTGTTTAAAGATTTTATGCACTTTAGAAATACAATCATTCGTGCAGTGGTCATTAAGAACAACAAAAGAAATCTCTGTATTTGCGACCACATTTGCAGAGTTAATCAAGGAAGATAAGCAACCATGTATCAAGTCTTTTTTAGGAACATCAATATACCTTGGTTTGTCTCCGTGAATATTTTTACCATCGTGTATTCTTAAGATAATTTCAAGTTTCATTCTTCAATCCAACTTCCTCTTGGCGCCCATTTACCTTCTACACCCATCACTGCTGTATATTTCACCAGTTTTTTATTTAAGTGCTGATAAAGTAGATGCTCTATGTCTGCTTGTTTTTTTGTTGTTGATGCATATATAATATCTTTCTTCATTTTATCATAGGTCTCTATCATATTCAAGAGTAATCTACCATCAAAACTCCAACACCGGGTCATATATTGAAACATACTAGACTTTACATCAAAATTATATAAGTTTTGACTGGTATAATGAGGTAATATTACAACCTTATTCTTTGCTTCTTGATGTTTATAATAATCAAACTTGGAATTTAATTTATATCTACCACTGATTTTGAATATTCTATCATAAGAACTTGTAATACTTTTTAGATAATTTCCAAACATCATTATCTCTAACATTGACTTAATAATAATATCTGGTTCAAGGTCTGTATTCTTCTTTAAGTATTCCTGAAGATAATATTGAATTTCTTCATTTGCTGTATAATCAATCACCTCACAATCAAATAAATCTCCATTTACACTCTTCTCACCACAATCTATGATTACCATAGAAGAACCAGTAGCATAAGTCTCAATAGACTTTAGAGTTTCTCTGGTTTGTTTTATGCGTTCTTCTGTGGAACATTTGCCATAAGAAGTATATATTGCTGATGTTATGATAAAGTGTGAAATCATTTATATTCTATAAACTTCTTATCTAACTTATCAATAATATCAGCATCAATTTTATGCCCTTCTTTCCAGAACTCCATATTCATTTCTGTATATTTCTTGACGATTTCTGGA
>ERZ1673962.442-NODE-442-length-29025-cov-12.704936_pt1 | contig 29025 bp, 19 predicted proteins | sample MGYA00580188_ERZ1673962 | MGnify/ENA primary metagenome ERZ1673962 (study PRJEB41334, sample SAMN05608104) | rock metagenome | biome: terrestrial subsurface; feature: shale formation; material: shale | place: USA: Pennsylvania ... | reverse complement strand
TCGGTGCCGGTACCGAAGTCGAGATGAAAGAGAAGAAGGCCCGTGTCGAAGACGCGCTGCACGCAACCCGTGCTGCCGTAGAAGAAGGCGTGGTACCTGGCGGCGGTGTCGCTCTGGTCCGTGCACTGCAGGCGATCTCCGAGCTGAAGGGCGAAAACGCCGATCAGGACGTGGGCATCACCCTGCTGCGTCGCGCTGTCGAAGCGCCGCTGCGCCAGATCGTTGCCAACTCCGGTGGCGAGCCAAGCGTTGTGGTCGACAAGGTCAAGCAGGGCAGCGGTAACTACGGTTACAACGCTGCGACCGACGAGTACGGCGACATGATCGAGATGGGTATTCTCGATCCGGCCAAGGTAACCCGTTCGGCTCTGCAGGCCGCGGCTTCCATCGCCAGCCTGATGATCACCACTGAAGCGATGATCGCTGAAGTGGCTGACGACAAGGCTGGTGGCGGCATGCCGGATATGGGTGGCATGGGCGGTATGGGTGGTATGGGCGGCATGATGTAAGCCACCCGGCTCCCGCTGTAGAAAGCCCCGCCTAGTGCGGGGCTTTTTTATGCCCGTCGTTTCGGTTGATCCGACCGTGGCGTATGCAGTCGCCTCGGCTCCTATGGCCTCTTTAAGAAATTTGGTCCATTTGTCTTTTTTTCAGGCGCGCTGGCAGTACGTCGTCTATGGTGACTTTCTCGATTCACCAAATAACAAAGGCTTGCGCGATGAAACTTGAAATTGCTCGAGGAGTATTCCTAGCCGGCTCGCTCGGCGTCGCATCATTGTGTGCGGCGGCATGGAGCGAACCGGATGCCAGAGTTGTTGCCCAAAGCGACCAGAGCAGCCACTGTGCGGTGCCGCGTATTGCTCGCGCAGAGATACAGAACACCCAACCTGATCAGGATTTGCTGCTGTTCATGTACGGGCTGTCGCAGAGCCTTGTAGGGCGCAGTTGAGTCGATTCCACCTCTACGTTGCCCCTTTGGCGTTGACTGACACTATCGACGGTTAATCTACCGTCGCCGCGTTACCGGCACGCTCAGGGCTTGCCAGCACCGTATAGACGGCTGGTAGCACGAACAGCGTGAACAAGGTGCCTACGGTCATGCCCGTGGCGATCACCATTCCTATATCGAAGCGACTCACCGCACCGGCACCGCTGGCCAGGATCAGCGGAACCATGCCGAATACTGTCGCGGCAGTGGTCATCAGGACCGGTCGCAAACGTATCGCTGCGGCTTCCTCTACAGCCTCTCGGCGGTTTAGCCCCTGTTCACGACGCAGCTGATTGGCGAACTCGACAATCATGATCCCGTGTTTACTGATCAATCCGATCAGCGTCACAAGTCCGACCTGGGTATAGATGTTCATGCTCGACAGGCCGAGAAACAGGGGAACCAGCGCTCCACAGATGGAAAGTGGCACCGTAACAAGGATGACGAGCGGATCGCGGAAGCTCTCGAATTGCGCCGCCAGGACCAGAAAGATGATGGCCAAGGCGAGTGCAAAGGTCATATACAGGGCGTTGCCTTCCTGGATGTACTGGCGCGAGGCTCCGGCGTAATCGAAGGTGAACCCCTGCGGCGCCTCCTCGCGAGCGATGCTGCGCAACGTATCGATGGCCTCGCCCATGCTGACGATCGGAAAGCCCTGGATGGTTGCGGCATTGAGCTGCTGGAACTGGCTCAGCTGAGTGGGGCGGGCGCGGTCGCTGACAGTGATGAGTGTGGACAAGGGCAGCATTTCGCCCTGATCGTTCTTCACGTAATAGTTGCTCAGCCAGCTTGGGTTGTCTCGGTAGGCCTGTTCGACCTGCGCGATCACCTTGTAACTGCGGCCTTCGATGGTGAAGCGGTTGATCTCGCTTTCGCCAAGCAGTGTCGCCAGGGTCATGCCGAGGTCTTCCATCGTCACGCCCATCTGGGCGGCCTTTTCGCGGTCGATATCGACGACGATCTCCGGCTTGTCGAATGCCAGGTCCACGTCGAGAAAGGCGAACTTGCCCGAGGCCTGGGCTTTCTCCTTGATGCGCTCGGTCACCTGCAGCAGCGACTCGTAATCGGATGCCGTATTGATCACGAACTGGAACGGCAGGCCTTCGCCGGTACCGGGCAGGGAAGGCAGGTTGAAGCCGAAGACCTGCAGGCCCGGAATCTTGTCGATCTGCGCCTGCACCTCTGGCAGCACCTCCATTTGAGTGCGATCCCGCTCGTCCCAGGGCGTCATCAGGAAGCCCCCGATGCCGCTTTGGACTCCGTTGAAGCCGTTGATCTGAAACCAGGAGTAGTACTCGGGAAACGTTTTGAAGATGGTCAGGAACTGATCGGTGTAGGCGTTGAGGTAGTCGAGGTTGGCCGTCTGCGGCGCGCTGGCCATCATGAAGATGATGCCCTGGTCTTCTTCGGGCGCCAGCTCGCTTTCAGTAAAAGTGAGCAGGGCGGGAATCAGCCCGAGGACGATCAGTGCAAACACTAACACCACCGGCCGGGTGTCCAAGGTGCCGTGCAGCGCCCGTTGATAGCGAACTTTCAACCGGTCAAAGATCAGGTCCAACCGATGGGCCAGCCCAGTCGGGTTCGCTTCATGACGCAGCAGGCGAGAGCACATCATCGGCGATAGCGTCAGCGCCACCACGCCGGAGATCAGTACCGCTCCAGCCAGCGTCAGCGCGAACTCCTGAAACAGCGCGCCCGTCACGCCTTGAAGAAAACCAATGGGTGCATAGACCGCCGCTAGGGTGATGGTCATGGTGACGACCGGCATGGCGATCTCCCGCGCGCCGTCGATCGCCGCCTGAAACGGGGTCTTGCCGTCTTCGATGTGCCGATGGATGTTCTCCACCACCACGATGGCATCGTCGACCACCAGGCCGATCGCCAGCACCATGGCCAGCAACGTCAGCAGATTGATCGAGTAGCCCATGGTCTGCATGAAGAACATCACACCGATCATCGACAGAGGAATGGTGACCACCGGGATCAGCACCGAGCGCAGCGAGCCGAGGAACAGGAACACTACGACGATTACGATCACCACGGCCTCGGCGAGGGTTTTTACCACTTCGTCGATGGACGCCTGGATGAAGCGGGTGGCGTCGTAGGCGATGGTGACCTTTAGGCCGGGTGGTAGCTGCGACTCGATCTCCGGCATGACGGCGCGTACTTCGCTGATCACATCCAGCGGGTTGGCGCTCGGGGTGCCCTTGACGCCGATATAGACCGACGGAATGCCGTCGAACGAGCTGATAGCGTTGTAGCTTTCAGCACCCATCTCGACCCGCGCCACATCTCCGAGCAGCACGCGGCTGTCGCCCTGGGTCTTCAGCGGAATGGCGGCGAAGGCCTCCGGGGTCTTCAGCTCGGTATCGGCGTTGATGCTGGTGACAACGTACTGCCCCTTCACCTCGCCGGCCGCCGAGAGGAAGTTGTACTTGCGCACGGCCTCGTTCACGTCCCCCGCCGAAAGTCCGTAGGCGGCGAGCTTCACCGGGTCCAGCCAGAGGCGCATGGCGAATACCTGATTGCCGAGGATCTCCGCCTCGGCCATGCCGGGGAGGGTGGCCAGCTTCGGCTGGATGACGCGCGACAGGTAGTCGGTAATCTGCGGGTTGCTCAGTTGTTCGCTGTAGAAACTGATGTACATGAGCGCCGTGGAATCAGCGGCTTGCTTGTTCAGCACAGGGTCTTCGGCGTTCTGCGGCAACTGGTTTTTCACCGAATTGGCCTGGCTGAGCAACTCCGTGTAGAGCCGGTCGGTATCGGCACCGATGCGCGCGTAAACCGAGATGATCGATACGTTCTGCTGGCTGACCGAGGTCATGTAGTCCACGCCTTCGGCGCTGGCCAGACTCTGCTGCAGCGGTTGGGTAATGTAGCCCTGGATGGTTTCCGCGTTGGCGCCCGGATAGGCGGTGGTCACCGTGATCAGCGCACTTTCCATCTGCGGATACTGGCGAATCACAAGGCTATTGAAAGCCTGTAGGCCAAGCAGCACGATCAGCAGGCTGATCACGCTGGCCAGCACGGGACGGCGTATGAACGGGTCGGTAAAAGCCATGGCGATCTATGTCCCTGTAGTCAGTGCCTCAGTCAGCGGTCGTCCGACGCGCTGTCTGGCTCGAGTTCGAGCGTGCGCTGCTCGGCGATGGCGACATGAGCGCCGTTGTCCAGCTTGAGCTGACCGGCGATAACAACCTGTTCACCAGGCTCCAGACCTTCGAGGATCACAACCCGGCCGTCACGGCGTTCGCCGGTCTCGACGAAACGGCGCTCCACGACCAGATAGGGCTCGTCGCGCTCGGGAGCCTCGGTGGCGTCTTCAGCTCCTTCCTCGGGTCTAGGCGCTTCACCGGCCTTCACGACGAGAACCGAATTGCCGTACAGGGTGTAGGTGAGGGCAGTTTCCGGTACCACGACCCGTGGCGCCTCGCTGGGCAGCAGCACCTGCAGGTCGGCGAACATCCCTGGCAGCAGGCGTTCGTCGGGGTTATCCAGCTCCGCACGCACCTGCACGTTACGGGTGGTGACTTCCACCTTGGGATTCAGCGCGACGATTCGTGCCTCGAACTGCTCGCCGGGAAACGCGGCGACCTGGATGCGCACGGCTTGCCCAATGGCTAGCAACGGCACCTGCTGTTCGGCCAGGTAGAAATCGACGAACAGCGTCGAAAGGTCCTGCAGGGTGGCAATCGGCGTGCCGGCGGCAACGAAGTCACCGACGTCTACCTGACGAATCCCAATGGTGCCGGAGAAGGGCGCAAGAATGCGCTTTTTCGCCAGGCTGGCCTTCAGCTGGGCGACCGTAGCGGCGGCTTTCTGCGACTGGGCGTTGAGCCGATCAAACTCGCTGCGTGAAATGGCCTGTCCATCGATTAGGCTGCGTGCACGCTGGAATTCCACCTTTGCCAGATGCAGGTCCGCTTCTGCAGCTGCCAGGCTCGCCTGCTCGATCTCGCTGTCGAGCAGGACGATGGGCTGACCTTGCCGCACTTTTTCCCCCGAGCGGAACTGCACATCGCTGATGGTGCCGGCGATCTCCACCGAAAGGTCGATGCCCTGCGATGCGCTAAGCGTGCCGATGGCCGGTAGACGGCTCTGCCAGGGCTGCTTGCTGGAGGTAACGACCTCGACATTGATCGGCGGCTTCGGCGCCTTGAATTGCTGAATCTGTGAGTAGATCGAGTTGAATTTGAGGGCGGCAAGGATCAATACCACGACGATCACCGCGCCAAGCATCAGCAGCATGCGGCGCAACATTTTCCGTATTCCTTGGAGTAATGAGCCGGCTGACCATGGCTATGAAGCGACCCAGCTCTATTGAACACGCGAGCCACGGGCAGGTGCAGCTATTCGCCGCCATGGCGCTTCAGCCCTGGAGCAGAAGGAGAATGGAAGTTAGCCGTGAAGTGGGTGCAAGTAAAGCGGGATATCAGGCTTCGTCTGAGGGTAAGGGAAGGGACGCTAACGGCGCCCCTGGGACCCTAGATGCCTATCGACCAGATTCCACCTGGCCCCGGATGGACAGGGCCTTTCCGTTGAATTGGCAATCAGCCTGCCAGGCGGTGAGTGACTTCGCTGAGCTGAGCGGACAGCCCATGTAGATCCTGGCTGGCCTTCTCGGTGCGCTCAACATTGTCCTGATTGGCTGTGGCGATGGCGGTAATCTCAGTGAGGTTGCGTGAGATGTCCTCTGCGACGGATGTCTGCTCTTCTGCAGCGGTCGCAATCTGGCGGTTCATGTCGCGAATCGCTTCCACTTCCAACGTGATGCGCTGCAACATGCCGCCCGCTTCGGTGACCTGTTCGACGCCTTCATCGCTGCGGCTCTGGCCGCTTTCGATTGCCCGCACGGCATTCACCGCCCCCGTCTGTACGGTGTCGATGATTTGGTGAATTTCCGCTGTGGAGTCGGCGGTACGCTTGGCCAACGTACGCACCTCATCCGCTACCACGGCGAAGCCGCGGCCTGCATCGCCGGCACGGGCGGCTTCGATGGCTGCGTTCAGCGCGAGCAGGTTGGTCTGGTCGGCAATGCCGCGGATCACTTCCAGCACCTTGCCGATGCGACCGCTGTCGGCTTCCAGCCGACGGATCACGGTGGCGGTATTGCTGATCTCGCCACGCATATGGGTGATCGTCTCGATTGTCGAGCGCATCATGGCCTCGCCTTGTTGCGCTGATTGGTCGGCAGCGTCTGCGGCGTGCGCAGCGTCGGCCGCATGGCGTGCGACCTCTTGCGCGGTGGCAGACATCTCGTGCATCGCTGTGGCGACCTGATCGGTTCGGGAAAACTGCTCGCGGGTGCCTTGTCCCATCAGGACCGCAATCGCGTTGAGCTCCCCGCTGGCGGTGTCCAAATCTGATGTGCTGCGCTGCAAACGGGTGAAGGTATCGGCGAGGAAGTCGCGTAGCACGTTGGCGGCAACCGCAAGACGACCCAGTTCGTCAGCGCGGCTGGTGTCCACACGCTCTTTGAAGTTGCCCTTGCTGAGATTGGCAACATGATCGATCAGATGGCGGATCGGATTGATCAGGTTGCGATTGACCAGCCAGGCACTGAACAGGCCGATCAGCACGCCAGCGGCAAGCATGATCAGGGCCCCAACAGTGATGGTCCGGTCTGCCGCTTCGCTGATAGTTTCCGAGCTGCCGAGGGCCGAATCACGTAGTTGTGCGACCAGTGCGCTGAGCTGCTCGCTGGTGTCACGGTCGATACCTTTGACAGCCGCGTCGCCTGCAGCCGGATCCGCGCCGGCAGCGATGAATGCATCGCGTCCCGCGCGATAGGCCGTGCCAAGCTTCAGGTGTTCGTCACGCAGGCTTTTAATCTGGCCCGCCAATGCCGGGTCGCCCTGGCTTTGCTGTACCAGCGTGCCAAGCAGCGTCTGTACCTTGCGTTCCTGTTCCTCGAAACTCTGCCAGTATTTGGCCAGGTTTTCCGGAGACTTACCGCGCAGCAATACGTTTTTCCACTCCTGAACCTGCACTTTGAACTCGAGGTTGGATTGATCGATGAGGCGTGAGGCTTCGATCGGTCCTTTGAGAAGACGTTGATACGCCCCGATGTCATCGGAGAGAAACGAAAAGCTGGCGAGCGCGATGGCCAGCATCAACAACAAGCTTCCACCTATCAGCGCGAGCAGCTGGGCACGCAGGGATTTTTTCAGGAACATCTGGGCGTTCTCGTATCGAAGAGGATGCGCTTGCGCTAGGGGCAAGTTTCCAACGTGCAGTCAGAAAGACTGCTCGCTTGCCGGCGTTTCGGCCGGTTTGTTCGATACTTGAAGGCTTTCAGACCAGTCGCAGATGATTATCCCAAAGCCCTGGGGGTAGCTGCAGCGGGGTACTGACGAACGCCTTGCCGGTGCAGTCGACGAGGCGGCAGCGGCCCTGGCCGGAGCTGACGACAAAACCTTGCTCGACTGCCCCGACGCCAGCACAGTCCGGTAGATGAATTTCCTCACGCAGCGCTGCTGTATCCAAGTCCCAGATGAACACCTTGTTGCCACGTGGCGCGGTCACGGCCAGCAGGCGAAGGCTGTCATTGATCGCCAGGCTGGCGGTGTACTGGTTCATGGTCTGGCGTTGCGCTTCACCCAGCGGGAACGCCTGGAACGCCTGACCGGGACGCTTGATCGCCAGCAGTGGCACCGGATCCATCGGGTCGCCTTCATACTGCTGGCCCGACACCACCGTGCCGTCCGCCGCTACCGCGAGGTGACGCACGCTATTCATCTGCTCGGGTAACTGTTCCTTGCTGATTAGCGTGCCATCGCGGTGCAACAGCACTAGGCTGGGCTCCATGGCGTGGAGATTCATCATTTCCCGGCTGTCGGCCTCGGTCCGGATCCCACCGTTGGCGATCACCAGGGTTTCGCCATCGGGCATCCACAATAGCTGGTGCGGCCCGATACCGTGGGTCGAACGCTCACCGCTTCGTATCAGTTGGCGGCCCTCTACGCGATAGACGCCAAGCACGCCGCGACCGGCTTCGGCGGTATCGTTTTCGGTGGTATAGAACCAGTCACCGCTGGAGTGGAACACACCGTGGCCATAGAAATGGCGGTCAGGTGGTGACGTCAGTACCTGTAGCAACGTTCCGTCACGGCTGTCGATTAGATAGCTTTCACGGCTTGGTCGACGCCCGACGAACACCGCAAGCGGCAGATGCGGATGCGCATAGACATCGTGGCAGCGCTCCTTGACCGGCGTGGCGAATACCGGGCTGCCATCGAGCCGGTAGCCGACCGCATAGTGGCGGCCATCGGCATCGTTACGGGCCGAGAGAAGTAACGGTTGTTCGGTGTGATGGGTCAACGCCCAGCCGCCAACGGCTGACGCGGCCACCAGCGCGCTGCCCAGGCCGAGGAAAGCACGGCGTTTCATATCAGTCTCCGTCGTGGGCATTGAAGCCGATCTGCACCCCAAGGGCGCGCGCCAGTTCGGTCTGGTGCAGACGGTGCAAAGCATCGATGTCCTGATACAGCGCATCGAGACGTGCTCGACCGGCTTCGTCGGCAATCAACTCGCTGAACGGCAGCATGATATCCACCAAGTGCTGGCGCGCCGTTTCGTACGCGACATCGATGCGTTTGGTTAGATCAGCCTGCTCGGTCGGTACCAGCGCCTTGAGACCGTTCCCATCCGTGCCCAGCCAGAGTTGCTGAGCGCCTGCGAGCGCGGCATCGATGCTGGGCAGAGTGGCGTCGCTGCGCCAGGCTTCGGCCTGGAAGGGCTGCGGAAAGCCTTTGCTCTGGCGACCCAGCGGTGCGCCGAGTTTTTTCTTCAGGCCGTCCAGTGCAGTGACCTGGACTCGGAGCAGGTCGGCAATCGCTTCGGCTGATTCTGCGTAGCGCTCGTTGGGAAATTCGCTCAGCTGGGCGGCCATGCCGTCTTTGGCCTTCCAGGTCTGCAGCATGTCGGCTGAGAGCTTCTGCTGATGCTCGCCGATGGCTTGCAGCAAGGGGCAATAGCGCGCCTTGGTCGCGCTGTCGGTCAGATCGACGGCCTTGTCGTACAGCACATATTCATAGGCAGAAAGCCCTTGCAGCACGACGCTGCCGCTCTCCAGGTCCGCCTGCGTCAGTTGGGGCTTCCTTTTCAACAGCGAGCCAATCTGGCGACCGACCAGGTTCTTCTTGTCAGGCCAGAACTGTACTTGCCAGGCCCGGTTGCCCTCACCCATCGGCCCGATCAGCAAGGGCTGCAATCCGGCCCAGGCGAGCTGCGCCTGAAGGAACGCCTCGCGCGCATCGGCCAGCTCCTCGTTGTCTGCACAGAAGGCGATGCTGCTGGCTGCCATACGGCGGTTGGCTTCGGCCCAGTCGGCATAGGCCGGCAACAGCACTTCGTCGGTCAGTGCCTGGCTTGTCTGCGCGTATGGATCGGATGGCGCACAGGCACCTAATAGCAGGCCCAGTGCGGTGGCAGTGACGGCGCGGAAGATTCGGTTGGGGTACATGTTGCTCCTCAGGGCTGGGCATGGGTGCGTCTGGTTCGGCATTAAAGAGACTCGAGAAAGGCCAGCAGGGCGCTGCGCTCATCGCTGTCGAAGCCGAGCACGGCCTGCTTGGCGCGCTCCGCTTCGCCGCCATGCCAGAGTATGGCTTCGAGCGGATTGCGGGCGCGACCGTCATGCAGCAGCTGGGTGTGCCCGCTGACAGCCTCGGTCATGCCGAGGCCCCACAGCGGCGGAGTACGCCATTCACGGCCGCTGGCCTCGAATTCCGGCCGGTGATCGGCGAGCCCTTCGCCCATGTCATGCAGCAGCAGGTCGGTATACGGGCGGATCACCTGGTTAGCGAGTTCCGGCTCGGCCGCCTCGCCAGTCGTGAATTTCGGGACGTGACAGCTTTGGCAACCCGCGCGGTGGAACAACGTCTTGCCCGCCAGGACCTGCGGGTCGTCCACGTTGCGTCGAGCCGGTACGCCCAGGTTGCGTGAATAAAACAGCACCAGCGACAGAATGTGGTCGCTGACTTCAGGTTCGCCGCCGCCGGGCATCGCCAGGCAATCAGTCTGCGCTTGCGTGCAGCTGTTCCCCGACAACAGGCTGGTTGTCAGGCCCATGTCGTTGAAGAATGCATCAGCGTTCTGTTGGTTCAGGTTCGGCTGCCCGGCTTTCCAGCCGAAGCGCCCCAGGCTGGTCTCCCGTGTGACCTGATCGAACACCCGGTTCGGACGCCCGGAAATGCCATCACCGTTGCGGTCGTCCGGATCGGCGTTGGCGAGTATCGTCGCTTCCGGGATCGCCTCCAGCAGGCCAAGGCCGACCATTGCGGGCGCCACGCGGACCGAGAACTGCGTGTCGGGATGCATCGGGCCGTAGCCCAGGTCGGTAATGGTCAGCTGCGGCGAACGCAGTTCGATCTCAAAACCGTCGGCGAATCGTTCGGTGTGCGTACTGTAGCTGAGGCGAACCTTGCCCTCCGGCGCGACGCCGGGAATCGCCATGTCCTGCAGCTGGCCGCCATAGGTGGGTTCGGGCGCGATGCCTCGCTCATGGACAACCTCGGCGTGCCCCTTGCCTGCCGGAATCGACAGGCGCACCAGCATCGACACTGCATTGCCCCGCTCGGCTTCCGCCGGGCGGCCACGGCCATCTTTGATGTGGCAGTTCTGACAGGCGTTGGTGTTGAGCAATGGGCCAAGCCCGTCGCGTGCCGTCGTCGAGGAGGGTGCGATGACCCAAGGGTTGCGAAAGAAGCTGTTGCCGACGCTGAAGTCCAGACGGCGAACCGGTGACAGGTTGGCAGATGGCATCGAGAAGGCGTTCTGGTCGGACTTGATGACCGTAGTGCTGCCACCCGATAGCGCCTCGCCTGGTTCTGCCTGTTCAAAGCGTGGCGGGTTTTCATCGCAAGCCGTCAGGGCAAAACCCAGCAGCAGCGCAACGACAGGGAAGAAAAACGGACGCATCGGTAGCCCAAGGCCTCTGAAAGGGCGCTAATGTTAGCAGGCTACGAGTGGTTGAATAAGAGCAATTTGCATTTGGCGTAAAGCCGATTGGCCAGTCAAGCAGCAAAGCTGGCGTCAGCGGACGCATCAGTGCCAGAGGGGTGGCGTTGCACCACCCCTTAGGCCGGTGTATCAGAACTCGTGGTCAGCGGTGTCCGGGTTCAGGTCGCTGATGCCCAACGCGGCAGCTGCCTTCTCGATCGAACCGGTCTGCTGAACCAGCGCGGCGATCGCAGCGCGGACCTTTTCCTGGCCTTCGCTGTTATCTGGGCCGATCAACTGATCGAAGGCCTCGCCGTTTTCGGCGCTTTCGACCAGCACGCGCAGCTTGGCTTCGGTGGTTTCCAGGTCGGTCTTCAGGGTGCTGTTGACCTCAGGCGCAGTGCCTTCGACCAGCGACGCCAGGCTTGGACCGGTCAGCTTGCTGCCATCGATGCGCTCGTACTCGCCGAGGTAGACGTTACGAATGCCTTTGGCGTTGTAGTAGTGGGAGTTATGCGTGTTGTCGCTGAAGCAGTCGTGCTCGTCTTCTGGCGAGTTGGCTTCGAGTGCGACTTTCATGCGTTCGCCGGCCAGCTCGCCCAGCGACAGGCTACCCATACCAAAGAACATTTTACGCAGGCCATTTTCGGCCGACTCTTTTTCGAGGCTGGCGCGGTAGTTGTCTGCGCCCGGCTTCCACTCGTTGACCATTTCTTCGAGGTCACTGACCAGCAGCTCGGTGGCGGCCTTCAGGTAGGCGCGACGGCGGTCGCAATTGCCGCCCGTGCAGCCTTCACCTTCGATGAAGTCACTCACCGGACGTTCGCCAGCGCCAGCGTTGGTGCCGTTCAGGTCCTGACCCCAGAGAAGGAACTCGATGGCATGGTAGCCAGTGGCGACGTTGGCTTCGGATCCGGCCAGCTCGTTCAGGCTGGCAAGCTTCTCACCGGTGATCTCGCTGACGTCGATCTTGTCTTCGCCAATCTGCAGCTCTTTGTTGGCGATGATGTTGGCGGTGGCGCCAGGGTTGCCGAGGGCATGCTGATAGTCACCTTTGACGTAGTCGATCATGCCTTCGTCCAGCGGCCAGGCGTTGAGCTGACCTTCCCAGTCATCGACGACCGGGTTGCCGAAACGGAACACTTCGCTCTGCATATACGGAACGCGGGCGGCGATCCAAGCCGCTTTGGCCGCTTGCAGGGTTTCTTCGGTCGGATTGGCCAGGAGAGCGTCGACGGCTTCCTGCAGTTTCAGAGCGGCACTGTGCGCGTCGCTGAAGACAGCATGTGCGATATCGGCGTAGTGCTTGACCACTGCCTGCGCGGCTTCGCTGTTCACGGTCTCTTGGGCAGCCGGTGCCGGTTCGCTCTGGGTTGTGGCGGCTTGCGGGGCAGCGGCCTGTTCGGCCGGTGCTTTGTCTTCGCCGCAACCAGCGAGTGAAATGGCGACAGCCAGAAGGCTGGCGGTAGCCCAGACGGGAGTGCGTAGCATGGCGGGTTCCTTTGCTTGCAGGGTGGTGTGAGTGAGCCGACAGCAGGGCTGCGACAAACGGATGCAGAACATAATGCGAAAGATTTGCATTTTGTGCAAAGAAAATGCGTGTAGCAGGTCGCGTATCGCCTCAGCCGGTGCGGCTAGAATGCCACCTCCGAGTCTGGTCATCTTATGGAGTCGCCCTGATGAGCCTGAGTGCCGCCGTTGCATGGGTCCTGCTGTTTCTCGCCGCGGCTTATGCCGTGGTTCTCTATAACGGTCTGGTGCGCCTCAAGCATGGCGTAAGCAAGGCCTGGTCGAACATCGACGTGCTGTTGCGCCAGCGTCATGATGAATTGCCCAAGCTGGTGGAAACCTGCAAGCAGTACATGCAGCACGAACGCAGCACCCTGGAGCAGGTGATCAGGGCGCGCACTGCGGTCTCCGATGCGCGCGAGCAAGGCAACGTTGGTGCGCTTGGCCAGGCTGAAACCGGACTGCGCGCCGGACTCGGACGCCTCTTCGCCTTGGCCGAGAGCTATCCAGAGCTGCGTGCGAACGAGAGTTTTCGGCATCTGCAGCAGCGCATCAGCGGGCTGGAAAGCGGCATCGCCGATCGCCGCGAGCTGTACAACGAATCAGTCAATCTGAACAACGTACGCATCGAGCAGTTTCCTGATGTCTTGCTGGCTCGCGCGTTCGGGTTCCGCGCGGCTCCTTTGCTGCAGTTCAGCGAGGCGGAAAAAGCCGATGTCGACCTGAAGCCGCTGTTCAGTTGAGCTGGGGGTTCAGGTGCTGCTGATCGCTGCAAGCGTGGCGATGTGTCTGGTTGGCGGCTGGCTGTGGGTCAGTCGCTGGTCGAAACTGCGCCATTTGCTGGATACGCCGACTTCGAGGATTCGCTCGGCGGCGCAAGGTTATGTCGAGCTGGCCGGGGTGCTGCGCGACCTTCCCGATACGCCGCCATTAATGGCGCCGCTGACGGCCACGCCCTGCCTCTGGTGGCGCTATCGTATCGAGGAGTACCGAACCGGCAGCAAGCGCGGGAGCTGGAGCGTGTTGGAACAGGGCAGCAGCGAAGGGCTGTTGCGGTTGTTTGATGCGACCGGAGAGTGTCTGATCGATCCTCGAGGCGCTGAAGTGCTCCCCGCGCGGCGTGATTGCTGGACCGGTGACCAGCGCCACCCTCGAGGTACGCCGTCCAGCGGTGTGCTGGCCTGGCTCACTGGCCACCGCCAGTACCGCTACACCGAGGAGCGGCTGCACGCTGACGAGCCGTTGTATGCGATTGGCGAGTTTCGTACATCTGGCGGTGGCCGGCAGGGCCTTGACCTGCAGGCTGCCCAGGGCCAAGTGGTGCGCGAATGGAAAGAAGACTACGCCGGGCTATTGCAGCGTTTTGACCATAACCGCGACGGCCAACTCGATCAGGCGGAGTGGAGCCGTGTGCGCCTCGCCGCCAGCCTGGAAGCGCAACAACGCCATCGACTAGCCAGCGGCCGGCAAGCGCTGCACAAGCTGGCGCGCCCCGCTGAGGATTTGCCGTTCGTGCTGTCCAGTCATGGTGAGGAGGTGCTCGTTCGACGCTATCGCTGGCAGGCGGCTGGCGGGGCGATGCTTTGTCTGCTTGGCGCGGCGTTGCTGGCAACCCAGGTGGTAGGTTGAGCCACGACGGCGGAACCAGACAGCCATGCACGTATCGCTTAGCGATGATTTTGATGGGGCGCGATGTCGACAACAGGGTCGTCGTTTGCGTGCTGCTGTGCGCTCGCTGATTTCGCTTGGTACATCGCTTCATCAGCGTGCCTGAGCAGCGATGCTTCGTCAGTTCCGTGCTCTGGAAAGTGAGCCACGCCGATGCTCGGTTGAATCGCCAGGGCTAAGCCGGCGAGCTCTATCGGCGCTTGCATCGCGGCGAGAATGTGCGTGACTACTACTGCCGTATCGGCTGCTGTCGGGCTGCCTTCCAGCAACACGACGAATTCGTCGCCACCCATTCTCGCAACCGTGTCGGTTTCACGGGTGTGTTGGGTAAGCCGACGAGCGAAGGCTTGCAGCAGCAGGTCGCCCACGCTGTGCCCATAGCCATCGTTGACCTGTTTGAACCCATTGAGATCCAGATACAGCAGTGATAACCGCTCGTCATTGCGCCGCGCGCGCGCCAGGGCGGTTTTTAGCCGGTCGAACAGGAATGCGCGATTGGGCAGGCCGGTAAGCTCATCGTATTGCGCCATTCGCTCGAGGCGAGCCTGCAGCTGTTTGCGTTCGATGGCGGTGGCGACCTGGTTGGCGACGAACTGCAACAGGTCTATGTCTTGCTCGCAATAGGTCGCGTTCTGTGCCGTATCGTTGAGTAGTAGCGCGCCGATGCAGCCCTGACGGGTCGAGAGTGGCGCTGCTAACCAGCAGAAGCTCTCCGTAGCGGTCAATGCCTTGAGGGTGTCGCAGACGCCTTCGCTACTCGCTGTCAGCAGCAGCGCTTGCCCGGTCCGAGTGACTTCTGCGCACAGCACCGCAGCCGGATCGAGGGGAAGTCGTGCTCGATCACCATCGGTTCTGACGTAAGGAAATGTCGGCCGGCCCTGATCGGGCGCGTTCAAGGCGACGAAAAAGCTCGGCGTCGGGATAAGCCGGCTGGTGATCTGATGGACCTGTTCGAACAATGAGGGCAGATCGGCGGCATTGTGGGCCGCCTCGGATATTGCGTAGACGGCTTCTTGCAGCGATTCGGAACGCTTGCGTCGGGTAATGTCGCGCGCCACACCGACACGTAACTGGTCATCTTCTGACCAGCGGGCCGACCACATGATATCCACCCTTTGTCCGTCTCTGCGGATATAACGGTTTTCGAAATGCAGGCTGGGCTGGCCTGACATCACCTGCTGCGCCGCCAGCAGGGTGCGCTCGCGGTCTTCGGGCGCCACCAATTCCATCATCTGACGACCGATCATTTCCTCCTGCGTATAGCCAAAAATGCTTTCGCAAGCAGCGCTGACATAGACGAAGCAGCCATCGGCGTCGACCACGCAGACCGCATCAAGCATCAAATCCAGAACAGTTTCCAGCGAGGGGGGAGGCTCGGTTTTCATCGTACGTACCACTTGAGCACTGCGCGGTATGGGGACGGACCGGTCTTGGGTGCTTTGAGTGTAGGCGAGCGCCTCGGAAGCGGACAGCTGCTTTGACGGCTCTAAGTCATCTTCACCGGACGCTATGATCATCATCCACGCTTTTCAGCAATCCAGATGGTATGCCGGGTGCCGCGGTTTCCGTGCGCGAACACTTGGACTTCTTCGGCGAGGAAACCTGACCTGGCAAGTCGTTGGGAGAAGGCTTGATCGGCACTGGCCGACCATACGGCAAGCAGACCTTTGGGGCGCAGCGCCCTGGCGCAAGCGTCGAGCCCGGTTGAGGAATACAACCAGCTGTTGCTCTTGCGGGTCAGCCCCTCGGGGCCGTTGTCTACATCAAGCATGATGGCGTCATAGCCCTGCGGCTCGCTCTTCAGGACCTCGGCGACATCGCTACGCAGCACGCGGGTTCGTGGATCGTTGATCGGCATGCCGGACTTCTCGCCCAATGGGCCACGGTTCCAGTCGATTACGCCGGGAACCAGCTCTGCGACCTGCACCTCGGCATCATTGCCGAGATGCCTGAGCGCCGAAGCGAGGGTGAAGCCCATGCCCAAGCCGCCAATCAGCACCCGAGGTTGCGGCCGCTGCGCGATCTTGCGGCAGGGTATTTCCGCCAGCGCATCTTCCGAGCCGTGCGTGCGGGTATTCATCAGCTGGTTACCGTTACCGCCCTGAATCTTGATAACGAAGTCGTCGCCATACTCGAACAGGCACAGGGCACCGCCGCCATCCGGAATTTCGGCGGTGTCGATCAATACAAAACGCTTCATCGGTGACGCTCTTGGGTTGGCATTAGAGGGGCCGCGCTTGGTGCACGGCGCGGCGAGCAGCGTTTATAGGTGCTCGGAGTTGAGCCTGTGATCGAACCGCAGCGATTGCTCGAGCAAAGCGGTGAGTTCAGGCGCCGCCACGGGTTTGCTGTAGTAGTAACCCTGGCCTTCATTGCAGCCTTCGTCGATCAGGTAGCGTTCCTGCTCGGCGGTCTCCACACCCTCGGCGATGACCAGCATGCCCAGGCTCTTGCCCAGCTGGATGATGGCTCGAACGATGGTCGTATCGCCTTCAACAGCTGCCATATCGCGAACGAAGCTCTTGTCTATTTTGATCTTGTCCAGCGGCAGGCTTTTCAGATAGCTCAGCGATGAATAGCCGGTGCCGAAATCATCAATGGCGATCAACGCGCCGGAGCGGCGCAGGCAGTGCAGGTTATGGGTGGCGGCGGCGATGTCTTCCATCAGGCCCGTTTCTGTCACCTCGAGCTCTAGCGTCTCGGGCGGCAGCCTGTGACTGCTGAGCAGGTTGCTGATCATCGCTGGCAGCCCGGCGTGGTGCAGTTGAACCGTGGACAGGTTGACGGCCATGCGCAGATCACTGAAACCTTGTTGATGCCATTCGCTCAGCTGTCGGCAGGCCTGGTCGAGCACCCACTCGCCTATGGCGATGATGCTGCCGTTCTGTTCGGCGAGAGGAATGAATATGTCGGGCGGAACCATCTTGCCGCTTGGGTGAGACCAGCGAAGCAAGGCTTCGACACCGGTTATGCGTTTGAGGCGGTAGTCGATCTGCGGCTGATAGACCAGGTGAAACTCGCCCCGGGTAAGCGCCTCGGCTAGGTCATTCTGCAACTCCCGGCGCGTCCTCATTTCGCTGTCGATGCTGGCTACGTAGAACTGATAGCGATTGCGTGAGCGGCTCTTGGCCAGTGTCATGGTCTGCTCAGCTTTCTGCAGTAGCTTTTCAGTGCTGCTACCGTCTTCCGGGTACAGGGTGATGCCGATGGTGGCGCGCAACCGTATGTGCTGATCGTCAAGGGTGACGGGCCGCTCCAGATCATCGAGCACCTTCTGCGCCAGCTCGGCGGCTTCGTAGGGTTGCTCGAAACCGACCAGCACCAGTACGAATTGGTCGCCGCCCAGCCGGGCGAGTGCTCCGACACGCCCACTTTGGCTGCGTAGACGATCGGCCAGCGCCACCAGCAGGCGATCGCCGTTCTGGTAGCTGAACTGTTCGTTCATGCCCTTGAAATCGTCCAGCCCGAGGCAGAGCACGGCCACGCGACGTTGCAGTCGGGCGGCTTCGCTCAGGATGTTGTCCAGTTGCTGTTGCAACTGCAGGCGGTTGGGCAGGTTGGTGAGCGAGTCGTATTGGGTCATGCGTTGCAGGTTGCTTTCGGCGGCATGGCGCAACTGCATGTTGTGCTGAATGGAGGCGAGCAGACCATTGGCCGTTTCGACCCAAAGCCCCAGTTCATTGCGCTCATGCCCCTTGGGCATCGGCAGCGAGTGCTCGCCGGGGCGGCCCGGGTTGATGCGCGACATGTGCTCGATGAGCTTGGTCAGCGGTCGTGTCAGCAGCCATTCATAGATCAGATACAGCAGTAAGCCCAGTACCAGCGCACGCAGGATGCCGACGACGAAGAGCACGGCCGAGCTGCTGAGAAACGCTTCGCCATATGGGGCGGTATCGAGTGTGATACGCAGATCGCCGTAGTACTCGTTATAAGGCGGGCGGCCGATCAGGGGGATCGAGAATTCCTGATCGCGGCCTAGTATCGGGTCGGTCAACCAACGCGAGGAGCGTGGCATAAGCGGGCGGGACTTGGCCGCCAGCGGCGCTTCCCCTGGGTGGCCAATCGAGGCTTTACGAATCGACTCGTGCTGGAACAGTCCTTCCATGACCTGCGCGCCCATTTCCCGGTCCAGACTATAGATCGCCTGAGTGGACGGGTCGCGGGTCATGCGCAGGATTCGTTGGGCTTCGGCATCGATCAGCTGGCGGGTCTTGTAAGCATCGAAGACGATCTGCGCGCAGCTCAGTACCAGGCCAACGGCGAGCGCAGACAGCAGAACGATGCGGAGCAGCTTCCTAGACAGACTGTTGCGCAATGCGGTCAATAGAACTTCCTTCTTCCGAGCCGGTACCCAGCGCAAGTATTGGTTGTCGCGAGTGATGCGTCAAAGACGGGTATATGCGCGCGAGGCAAAACGTATCAGATTGTTGGATGTTCTGCCGGGCCCTTGATCGAATCCTGATTGAACCGGAAAGAGATGCCTCAGGGCTATGCCATAAGCTCCAACGAGGTTTGATCTCAGAGTTAGCCAACAGAATTCGCTTCCTTTACCTCGCAACCCTTGATGACCATCCGGATGATCGTTTCCGCGGCGGCTTCATAGTCAGCATCATCGAGTTCGGGCTTGCCGGTAACTGCGGAAATCTGCCAGTCGAAATCGGCGTAGGTCTGGGTCGCCGCCCAGATGCTGAACATCAGGTGATGAGGGTCGACGGTCGCCATCAGTCCCTTTTCAATCCAGCCCCGGATGCGAGCCACATTATGGCTGGCCTGGGCATTGAGCTGCGCGGCACGCTCGGCGGGTAGATGTGGCGCGCCATGCATGATCTCGCTGGCAAATACCTTAGAGGCGCAAGCGTGTTCCCTGGAAATACGAATCTTGGTGCGGATGTAGGCGCGTATCACGTCTGCTGGTTCGCCGGGCTGATTGAACGGGGCAGACGCCTGAAGCAAGGGCTCGACGATGCTGTCCAGTACCTCACGATAGAGGTTTTCCTTGCTTTTGAAATAGTAGTAGACGTTGGGCTTGGGCAGCCCGGCGCGGTCGGCGATGTCGCTGGTTTTGCTGGCGGCGAAGCCCTTCTCGGCGAATTCTTCGCTGGCAGCACGAAGGATCAGTTCTTTGTTGCGTTCGCGGATACTGGACATAGGGCCTGTTCAATTCATGACCACCCAGCCTGGTGGCCTGCCGCGGCATCCTAGCATCGGCTTCCGAACGGCCTCAAGGCAGGACAGCAACCTTGGTGCGAGCGGAACCTGAGCGCTGGAAGACAGCGAGCGTATGCTTTCCGCCAAGTCACGTCATAGAAGTCGCAAGTCAAGAACGCCGGTCCACAGCGCTCAATCGAGCTGGCTCTGCGCTATCCGCCAAACGGTCATCAAGCCTCGGTTGTTTCGACCGATAGAATGTTGGCGTCAAACATTATTTATGTATACACATTGCTATCAAGGTTGTGTACGTTAACAAAAAACAACAGAGGTAACGCACATGCCTTTCATGCAACGCAGTATTCAGTGGCAATTGATCGTCAGCATGGGGGCGGCGTTGCTTACCAGCATCCTGATCGTCATTCTGATTTATTCATCGGCAGTCAATCGCCTTGCCGAGCGCTACCTGGTGGGGCAAGCGTTGCCTGCCAATATTTCGGCAATCCGCAACGATATTGAGCGCACATTGGCGGCGCCGATTACCGCGACGGCCGGGATTGCCAGCAATACACTGGTTCAGGACTGGCTGCGTGAAGGCGAGAGCGCTGACCAGGCGGACGCGATGGGCCGTTACCTTGCGGGCGTCAAGGCTCAGCAGAACGCGTTGACCACCTCGATTGCCGTGCTCGATAGTGGCAACTACTACTCCGAAGCGGGACTCTCGCGAACGCTCAACCGCAGTGCTGCGGGTGATGGCTGGTTCTACAGCCTGGTCGACAGCGGCATCGAACGGCGCTTCGAAATCGACATCGACAAAGCCTCCCGCCAGCCGACCTTGTTCATCAACCAGCGCATCGAGGCAGACGGCAAGACCGTTGGGGTGGCTGGTCTTGGCTTCAGCCTCAAAAGCATGTCCGAACTGGTCAGCAACTTCCGCTTCGGCGAGCGCGGTGAGGTGTACCTCATCGCTGCGGATGGCCGCGTCAAGGTTCACCCCAAAACCGAGAACAACGACCAAGTCGAGCTTAGCGCGCTGACAAGCAGCGATGCCGCGCAGAAGCTCCTCAATGGCGCACCCGACGCGGTGCGATTCGAGCGTGACGGCGAAGCCTTCCTGGCGATCGCTCAGCCTCTGGAAAGCTTGGGTTGGGTGCTGGTCAGCGAAGTGCCGGAAGCAGAAATCTTTGCCGAGGCGCGCCGCACGATGTGGACCATTAGCCTGATTGGTGCCTGCATCGCACTGGTGTTCCTCGGCCTGGTGGTGGTGCTGGCGCGCGGGCTGGTGAAGCCTATCCGTCAGGTGACCAGCGCACTCGTTGAAATCGGTGGCGGGGGTGGCGACCTTACCCGTCGTCTGGACGAGAGCCGGGCCGACGAGCTGGGTGATCTGGCGCGTGGCTTCAACCGTTTCATCGGTAGTCTGCGCGAATTGATCGGCGATGTGCTGAACACCAGCCAGCAACTGCGTACCGCTGTCGGACAGGTGACTCAGGTGGTCGACAACACCGCGACACGCGCCGGTCGTCAGCATGAAATGACCGATATGGTTGCCACTGCGGTGCATGAGATGGGCCTGACCGTGCAGGAGATCGCGCGCAACGCCAGCAATGCCGCACAGGCCTCACAAGGTGCTCGCAGCGAGGCGATGGACGCGCGCAAAGTCGTCAGCGACTCGATCGCCCATGTCGAGAAGATGTCAGGCGAGATCGGCCGTGCGGCTGAGTCGGTTACTGACCTGGCGCAGCAGGTCGCGTCCATCGACAAGGTGCTGGCGGTGATCCGAAGCATCTCCGAGCAGACCAACCTGCTGGCCCTCAACGCGGCCATCGAGGCTGCACGTGCCGGCGAGATGGGGCGTGGTTTCGCAGTGGTTGCCGATGAGGTACGAACGCTTGCCAGCCGGACCCAGACGTCGACGGATGAAATTCAGCAGATGATCCAGGGGCTCAAGAGTGGTGCCGAGAATGCAGTCAACTCGATGCATGCGGGGCAGGCTGCGACCGGTGCTGGGGTGCAGGCCAGCCAGCGCACGGGGCTTTCCCTCGGTGCCATCACCGAACAGGTCGAGGCGATCAGTGACATGAACACCCAAGTGGCGGCAGCGACCGAAGAGCAGAGCAGCGTTACTGAAGAGATCACCCATAACGTGCAAGGCATCGCCGATCTGGCACAGGCGACTGCCAGCGATGTGCAGGGCTGTCGTGAAGATTGTCAGCAGTTGAGTCGTCTTGCGGATGATCTCAGTCGGCAGATGGGTAGCTTCAAACTCTAATAGCCGTGCGCGTCCCACTTGATGAGTGGTTGCGCGCTGACGGTTCGCCTTCACCGGTAGCCATGTAGCAATAAAAAAGCAGCCATCTGGCTGCTTTTTTTGTAGCTGGCTGCGGTTAAAAGTGCGCTTTGACCAGCAAGCTGGCGGTGTTCTGGTTGGTGCCCCCGACCAGATCGCTCACAAACCCACCGTCTTCTATGCCGTACTTGTCAGACCAGTAGTCGTATTCGATACCGACGTAGAGTTTGCCTGGCTCGCCGTCCAGCGCCTTGCCCAGGTCGTACTTGATCTGCGGGTTGATGTGCAGGTTCTTCGACATGAAGTCACCGCTGCTTTCCGAACCGGCGTCGTTGACCACCCAGTCGATGAATCCGTCGAACAGGATGTCTGACTTGCCGACCGGGAAGGTCATCGCCCAGGTCGGCGTGACCTGCCACTGGCCGGAGGCGCGGCGGGTTGTGCCGTCGGGCTTGCGGTAATACACGTTGATGGCCAGACGATCGAAGCCGGGCACATCGAGATCGACAGCCGGGCCTAGCAGATAGGTCTGATTGGGGCGGCCGGCGCTGCTTTCGCCGCGCTCGTAGGTGGCTGCCAGCAACACATCCTTCACCGGGCCGAAGCTCACGTCCTGGCCGCTCAGTTTGCCGAGCGACAGGCGCGGGCTGAGTTCGCCGTAGTAGGTGTGTCCTTCCTCGCCTGATAGGCCGTTGTACCACTTGTTATCGACGAACAGGAACAAGTCGCCCCAGCTCCAGCCGCTGGCGTGCTCGAAGGTCACGGTTTGCTGGATCTCGCCGGCGTCGACCTTGAAATCCTGGCCATAGAGATAGCTGAGGCTGTTGTTCTGCCAGTGAAGCATGCCATCGGCAAAGGCCGGGGCGGACAGCAGGCAGCCGCCCATCGCCAGCGACAGTGAAGTGCGCTTGAAGGTCATGTTTATACCCTTTGGTTTTGTTGTTGTGATGAATGCGGGTGCAGCGCCCGGTGCGTAGGCCGGGCGCCGGAGCCGTCAGCCCGTAGGCGTCAGCTGGGCCGATGGGTCGGTGGTGGTGGCTTTCGGATGGACCTTGGAGTAATCGGGAATATTGACGGCCAAGGTATTGGTGCCGACCGTGTCCTCGATCAGGTTGTCCGGATCGTAGTCATCCATCTCTTCCGGCTCGCGCGGAAGGAAGAAGTTGAGCAGGATCGCGCTGAACGCACCGATGGTGATGGGTGAGCCGAAGATGTTCTTCAGCACGTCGGGCAGGTTGGTCAGCACTTCTGGAACGGCGGCCACGCCAAGCCCCAGGCCCAGCGAGATCGCCACGATAAGCATGTTGCGACGGTTGAGGCCCGCTTCGGCGAGGATCTTGATCCCGGCGATGGCCACGGTGCCGAACATGATCAGCGTGGCGCCGCCGAGCACCGGCTTGGGCATCAGTTGCAACACGCCGCCGACTACCGGGAACACCGCTAGCAAGATCAGGATGCCGGCGATGTAGAGACCCACGTGGCGACTGGCGACGCCGGTCAGCTGGATCACGCCATTGTTCTGGCTGAAGGTGGTCATGGGCAGGCTGTTGAAGGTGGCCGCCAGCAGTGAGCTGCAGCCATCGCCAAGAATGCCGCCCTTGATCCGCTTCATGTACAGCGGGCCCTTAACCGGCTGGCGCGAGATCATCGAGTTGGCAGTCAGGTCGCCAGCGGTTTCCAGCGGTGTGATCAGAAAGATCACCGCGATCGGGATGAAGGCCATCCAGTCGAAGGCGAAGCCGAATTTGAATGGTTGCGGCACGCTGACGGCCGGCAAGGCGGCGAGGCTGGAAAAATCCACCATGCCCATCATCCAGGCGGCCACGTAGCCGACCACCAGCGCGACGATCACAGCTGACAAGCGCAGCAGCGGAATGCCGAAGCGGTTGAGTACGATAATGGTGCCCAGCACCAGTCCTGCCAGTGCCAGATTCTGCAGGGCGCCCGGGTTTTCAGCGCCGTAGCCGCCAGCGATGTCGGTCATCGAGACCTTGATCAGCGACAGCCCCATCAGACTGATGATGGTGCCGGTGACCACCGGCGTGATGATTCGGCGCAGCTTGTCGATGCATCGACTGACAGCGATTTCCACGAAGGCCGCGCAGAAGCTCACGCCAAACAGCGTGGCCAGGATGTCTTCCGGCGTTCCGCCGCGGTTCTTGACGATAAAGCCCGCCGCAAGAATCACGCTGAGAAAGCCGAAGCTGGTGCCCTGGAGGCAGAGCATGCCCGCGCCAATCGGGCCAATGCGCTTGGCCTGGATAAAGGTGCCGATGCCGGAGACGAACAGCGCCATGCTGACGAGGTAGGGCACATAATCGCCCAGGCCCAGCACGCTGCCGATGATCAGGGTGGGGGTGATGACACCGACGAAGCTGGCGAGAACGTGCTGTATCGCCGCGAATGTAGCGGGGATCGGACCCGGGCGATCTTCGAGTTGATAGATCAGGTCCTGGTTGGGAGCGTCACCGCTCCTGGATTCGGTTGCGGTCATGAGTCAAGCCTGCCATTCGTTATTGTTCGGTCATGGGCTTTCGAGGCTGCACGGACCTCGCTACCTGATCGTCGAAAAGCTGTTCGATCGGTCAGGTTGGACTCGACTATAACAACCTGTGAACAGCTGTTTAAACAAGAAATTTAAAAATTGTGCACAATTATGGCGGGCGAGCCTCGAGAGCCCGCCAGGCATGGCGCTGCAACGGCTACCGGTCAGCGGTTGGCTTGCAATTCGCGGGAGACGTTCTCGGCCAAGCCGGCGCCGGCTTCGCTCATGGTCAGGTAGGTGCGATCCGCGCCGGCTTCCTCAATCTGCTGGGCAATGTCTTCGTACATCGCGTGGGAGACGATCAGCCCTTCGAACCCTTTGCCGCGCAGTTTGCGCGTGGAGATGATCTTGGCTTCGGCATCGTTCATCGCCAGGATCACCGCCTCGACCTTGTTCATCTCCAGGCTCTCCCAGAACATCTGGTCTTCGGCGTCAGCGAACAGTACGTGGCGGCCTTTCTCGCTGCTCTTTTCTACGGTTACCGGGTCCGAATCGAGGCTGATCAATCGCCAGCCCTGATTCTGCAGGTGATCGTAGGCGGCACGTCCGGTGCGGCCCATACCCATGATCAGGATCTGCGCGTCACCCAGCGACACCGGCTGCTCGTCAGGGTGGCGTGTGTTGCGCTCCAGCGGGATCAGGCGTCTGGCAAAGCGGTCGTAGAGTGGGTGGGAGATACGGTTGAGCTGAGCGGAAATGACGAACGACAGGGCCACGGTGATGGCCAGCGGGGTGAGCCATTGCGGGAGCACCACACTGGCAACGATCAGGCCGAATTCGCTGTAGTTGGTCAGGCTCGAGGCGCTGAGAAAGGCACTGCGCGCGCGCAGGCGAAACAGCAGGAACAGGAAGAAGAACAGTGCGCCTTTCAACGGCAGTAGCAACGCCGCCGCGCCGGCAAAGAGCATGGCCTCCATGCCCGGCAATCCACCAATGCCAATCTGCAGGAAAAAGCCGACCAGAAAGACTTCCTTGATCGCCCACAGTGAATTGGAAAGCTCGGTGGCGCGCTTGTGCTTGGCCAGCATTGCACCAAAGGCCAGTGCGCCCAACTCGGAACTGAGGCCCACATATTCGAAGCCGAGACCGCCTGCGACCAGCGCCAGCATCAGCCCCAGCAGCACCATCAGCTCCTCGTGGCCACTGTGATCGAGCAGGCGGAATAGCAACGGGCGCAGCAGCGGAAGGCCAAACACCAGCAGCGCCCAAGCCGAAGGAACCTTGCCACTGGCGATGCTCATCACCACCAGGGCGATCAGGTCCTGAATGATCAGTACGCCAATAGCGACTCGGCCGTGGAAGGCGCGCAGCTCGCGTTTGCCTTCCAGTACCTTGGCTGCCAGCACGGTACTGGAAAACGACAATGCGACCGCCAGCAGCACACTCTCGCGCCAGCTGGTATCGAGAAACACCAGGATCGCTGGTAACACCACCAGGCTGGAAATGCCGAAATGCAGCAAGCTGCCGCCGATCACCTCGCGCCGTACCAGATTGCTCAGTTTGAGCTTGAGCCCGACGGTGAACAGCAGCAGCAACACACCCAGGTGCGCCAGGTGTTCGAGAATCACGCTGTCGGTCGGGCCGACGCCGAAATGCCCGCCGAACGCGGCCAGGGCAAAGCCCGCGCCCAGGTAGCCGATCAATGGGGGTAACCCTACCGAACGTGCCGCCAGGCCCAGGATAAACGCGAAGGCGATCCAGGTTGCTTCGATCATCGATCAGTCCTTCTCGGTTGGCGCGGGCGGGGTGACGGCGGGGCATTTTAACGGGGGTATAACGCTTGTCGAGTCTCGGGTGTTGAGTGAGAAAAACAAGGCAGAAAAAAACAAAGCCCGCACATGGCGGGCTTTGTTTCTTTCTTGGCGCGCTGCCGTCAGTGGTGAGCGGCGCCGGTCAGTGCCTGGCGCTCGGCTCCCCCCAGCACATTGAACAGCAGGTTGAGCGTTACCGCGCTTATGGTGGCTACGGCGATGCCGCTATGGGTGATCGGCTCCATCCAGTGCGGCAGGTGCGCGAAGAATTCCGGACGCACCACCGGGACCATGCCCAGGCCAATGCTCACCGCCACCAGCAGCTGGTTGCGACGGTCGCCGATGTCGGCTTCCTGCAAGATCTTGATGCCGGTGGCCGCGACCATGCCAAACATGGCTATCCCTGCACCGCCGAGCACGGCGGCGGGAATCGAGGCGACCATGAATGCAGCTTTGGGCAACAAACTCAGGCTGATCAGGAGCAGGCCGGCAATGGCAGTGACGTAGCGGCTGCGCACGCCGGTCATCTGAACCAGGCCGATGTTCTGAGCGAACGAAGAGTGGGTGAAGGTGTTCATGAAGCCGGCCAGAAAGGTCGCGCCGGCGTCACACAGCAGGCCGCGGCGAAGTTGCTTCGGGTCGACGTCCTGCCCGGTGATCTTGCCCAGCGCGAGAAACATGCCGGCTGATTCGACAAAGATGATCACCACCACGAGGCACATCGACAGGATAGGTGCGAGCAGAAACTGCGGCGCCCCGAAGTGGTTTGGCGTGACGACCTGGAAGGCCGGCGCAGCACTGATGCCGGACAAGTCCACCATGCCCAGGCTGCCAGCCAGCACATAGCCCAGCGCCATGCCAACCAACACCGACACGTTGACCCAAAAGCCACGCATGAATTGGTTGATCAGCAGAATTACCGCGAGTACGGCTGCGGCCACGCCAAGGTAGGGCAGGGCGCCGAACTGGCCGGTGCCGCTGCCGCCGCCCGCCCAATTGACCGCGACCGGGAACAGCGAAAGCCCGATCGCAGTGATCACGGTGCCGGTTACCAACGGTGGAAACAGCCGCACGATCTTGCACACGAAAGGCGCAATCAACAGGCCGAAGAAACCGGCAGCGATGGTCGCGCCGAAAATCCCGGTCATGCCCACGCCGGGCATGCCTGCCATCACCACCATGCTGCTGACCGCGGCGAAGCTGGCGCCCATCATCACCGGCATGCGGATGCCCACCGGCCCGATGCCCATCGACTGTACGAGCGTGGCGATACCCGCCACCAGCAAGTCGGCGTTAATCAGGAAGGCGATCTCCTCACGAGACAGTCCGGCCGCCTGGCCCACGATCAGCGGGACGGCCACCGCTCCGCCGTACATCAGCAGCACGTGCTGAAAGCTCACCAGCAGCATCTGCAGCAAGGGCAGTCGCTTCTCCGCTGGGGCGGTTTCCCGCTCGGTCACATCGTTCATGCAATACACCTCGGACGCTTTTGTTATTGGATGGTCGCGGTGACCCCGCTGAACGTGCGGGGCCGGGTATAGGGTGCTCGGGGTTCGGCTGTCGCCGTCCGCTGGGTTTGATCTCGGGTTGAGCTGACGCCTCGCCTGGTGCTGCGAGGCTTGAACGTCGAACAGGTGAAAAAAAGCCGCGCCCGGGAGCGCGGCTGGTGGGCGCTGATCAGTCGATCGGCGCGCCCTTGTCGATCCAGGCGCCGAGCTGGTCGCGCTCCTCCTGGGTCATGTTGGTCATGTTGCCCAGCGGCATGATCTGGCTCGCGACGGCCTGGGCGTGGATCTTCGCGGCCTGCTGGCGGATCTGCTCAGGTGTATCGAACATCACGCCTGCAGGCGCTGCGCTGAACAGCGGGCTGCTCGGCTGAGCGGCGTGGCAAACCGTGCAGCGCTCGTTGATGATGCGATGGACTTCGGCGAACTCGCTGTTGCCGGCTTGCTCCGCCGGCGCTGCTGCAGCGGCCTGTTGAGCCTCAATGCTCTGCTCGCGCGGGCTGGTCGGCACGGCGTTGGGAACACCACCCTGACGGTTGGGTGCGGTGACGAATGCCAGGCAGATCATGCCGACTGCCGCAGCCGGCAGCGTCCAGGCGAAGCGGTTGCTGTCATGACGTGTGTTGAAGTAGTGGCGCACCAGTACCGCGAGTACCGAAATCCCTGCGAGGATCAGCCAGTTGTACTGGCTGCCATAGGTGCTCGGGAAGTGGTTGCTGATCATGATGAACAGCACAGGCAGGGTGAAATAGTTGTTGTGGCGCGAACGCAGCAGGCCCTTAGCTGGCAGCAACGGATCCGGCGTGCGGTTCTGTTCGATGGCCGCAACCAGCGCGCGCTGTGCCGGCATGATGATGCGGAACACGTTGCCAACCATGATGGTGCCGATCAGCGCGCCGGTGTGGATGTAGGCCGCGCGACCGCTGAATACTTGCGAATAAGCCCAGGCGGCGAAGATCACCAGGACGAACAGGATCAGGCCTAGCAGTGCGGGCTTCTTGCCTAGCGGCGAGTCGCAGAGCAGGTCATAGACAAACCAGCCGATGATCAACGAACCGAAGCCGATGGCAATGGCCATCGCTGGCGCCAGATCACTGCCAGGTGCGATCAGGTAAAGCGACGGGTTGAGGTAGTAGACCACCATCAGCAGGGTCACGCCCGACAGCCAGGTGGTGTAGGCCTCCCACTTGAACCAGTGCAGGTTCTCCGGCATTTGTGGCGGAGCCAGCTTGTATTTTTCCAGGTGGTAGATACCGCCGCCGTGAATCGCCCAGAGATCGCCGGACAGGCCATCGCGGGGGTTGGCGCGGTTAAGGTTGTTCTCCAGCCAGACGAAGTAGAACGACGCACCGATCCAGGCGATGCCGACGATCATGTGAATCCAGCGAACAGTAAGGTTCAGCCATTCGGTCAGATGTGCTTCCACGATAATTACCTCTTGCACGGCTGGCACGCCAACCGCTGTTTCTTCTTATTCGACTCGTCGCAAGTGTCCCGCTTGTTCCGAAGCACGCATGCCGGTATCGGTTGTGTTTGCCAGCCGTTCCGGTAATGGCCCTTCGGTAATCAATCGATCGCTTGCTCGGAGTCCCGGTGGGGGTCGAGGAGAAGCTGCTCTTCCTCGGTGAAAAAATGCTCGTCGCAGTTGTTGCCAGAACCGCTGCGATCGACCACCAGGA
>ERZ1673962.440-NODE-440-length-29144-cov-4.487469_pt1 | contig 29144 bp, 21 predicted proteins | sample MGYA00580188_ERZ1673962 | MGnify/ENA primary metagenome ERZ1673962 (study PRJEB41334, sample SAMN05608104) | rock metagenome | biome: terrestrial subsurface; feature: shale formation; material: shale | place: USA: Pennsylvania ... | reverse complement strand
TCTGAACCCGGTAGTGATGATCGGCACAGGCGGCTACCTGGGGAAGGTGGGTTACGCAAAGGACTTGCGCCTGGCCTGCGATATCCCGCAACTTGGCACCGATGGCACTGGCCGCAACACCTCCGACGCCGGCATCGACTTCGTCGAAAATCAGGGTTGAGATTTCATCTCCGCCGGGCGCGGCTCGTCGCAGAGCCAGCATGATGCGCGACAACTCACCGCCCGAGGCGATCCACGCCAGAGGCTTGGCGGTTTCGCCGGCATTGGGGGCCAGATAGAATTCACCCCGCTCCATGCCCAGCGGCCCCGGTTCTTCGAGGGGGAAAAGGCGCATTTCGAACGTTGCCCGCTGCATGGCAAGATCGGCCAACTGCTCCTCTACCGCACCTCGCAACCTCTCGGCAGCCTCATAGCGTCGCGTTGAAATGTCCTGCGCCTTCCGGCGCAGCGCTTCCTGGTCGACGGCCAGCTTTTTCTGCAGGTCTTCACGCCGGGCATCGGCATGAAGCAGGTCGTCGATCTGCTCCTCGATGGTAGCGGCATGATCGAGGATCTCGCCGGCACTCATGCCATACTTGCGTTTGAGACCGGAAATAACATCGAGACGCTTCTCCACTTCGGCCTGACGGCCCGGATCAAAGGCCACGCGTCCGGCATACTCCCGCAACTTGAAGGCAACATCCTCAAGCACATACAGGGCGCTTCGAAGCTCCTCGGCCGGCCCCGTCAGAAAGGAATCGACCTCGGAGAGTTTTTCCAGTTCGCCGGCAATCGTATCGAGTTGCTCACTGATCGCCCCTTCCGAAGCATAGAAGGTTTCATAGCCCCGCTCGGCAACCCGTACCAACCGCTCCGAATTCTGCATCAGGCGACGTTCTGCAAGCAGCTCCTCTTCTTCCCCGGGCCGAAGGGAGGCCGCCGCCAGTTCGCGCTGCTGATACTCCAGATGTTCAAGGCGCTCGCGACGCTGTTGTTCGGCTTCTTCAAGTGCCTGCAAGTGAGCGATTTGCTTTTGGACCTGCTCGAACAACCTGCCGTAGGATGCCACCTCTTCGGAAAGGCCGGCAAATCGGTCCAGCATGGCCAGATGATGCTCGACACGCTGCAGGCTCTGATGTTCGTGCTGCCCGTAGATATTCATCAAACGGGAGGTCAGCGGTTGCAATTGGGAAAGCTTAGCCAGCGATCCGTTAATGAAAATCTTGTTGCGTCCGGTCGGGTTGACGATGCGCTTGACCAGCAGATCTTCTTCATCTCCGAATCCGCTTTCCGCCAATTCGCGGCGCAGCAAAGGCTTGTCGGAAAGATCGAACACCGCTTCCACGATGGCTTCGCTCTCTCCGGTGCGAACCATGTCCGGACTGGCTCGTCCCCCCAGGATCAAGGCCACCGCATCTATGATGATCGATTTACCGGCGCCTGTTTCACCCGTGAGAACATTGAAACCGTTACGAAATGACACATGCAGTCGCTCGATGATGGCGAAATGCCTGATATGGAGATCCGTCAGCATAGCTCCCCCTTGATGGAACACCCCGGCAGACATGCCGAAAGGCCCGGCTTCAGCGCTCCCCCCATCCCAGTTTGGTACGCAGGACTTCAAAATACTCTTTGGATGGGCTCTTGATCAACCGGGTAAACCGATCCGCCTTGCGGATTTCAACCACGTCCCCGGCCTCCAGGGCCATACCGACCTGCCCGTCAGCCGTCAGAACCACATCCTGGTCCTTGAACTTCATCTCGATACGGATACATGCCGCATCGGAAACGATAAGAGGCCGGTTGGCCAGCATGTGCGGACAGATGGGCGTGACAACCAGGCAATGCAAACCGGGCGAAATAATCGGTCCGCCTGCGGATAAATTATAAGCTGTCGAGCCGGTTGGAGTTGCAATAATCAAGCCGTCGGCTTTGAATGTCGTCAGATAGGCGGTGTCGACCGACACCTCCATATCGATAATTCTTGCGATGGCGCCCTTATTGATAACGACGTCATTAAGGACACAGAACCTGCCTGCCTCAACCCCGTCACGCCAGATCACCGCCTCGAGCATCATCCGATCGGAAAGCGTAAACTCCCCCTTGAGAACCTTCTCGAGAGAAAGATACAGTTCACCGCGTGTGACCTCCGTCAAAAACCCGAGACTGCCCAGATTGACGCCGAGAATCGGAATATCGCGTCCGCATACCTGTCGAGCCACGGAAATCAGGGTCCCGTCGCCACCAAGCACAATAATCAGCTCGACCATGCCCGGAATGGCGCCGCGATCCTGCCCCGACTCCTCCCCCCCCAAATTCCGGGCCAGGGCCTTTTCCAGGACGACTTCAATCCCCCGGCTGCGCAACCATCCGACGACATCGCGAGCCAACATAACAGCGTCGGGATGATTACATTTGGCGTATATTCCGATTTTTTTCATAGCATTGCTCCCCGCCCGGTAGTCAGGCGCAAACTAACACAGCCCCTCAGGCAAAGTCCATCACTTTCAAGAACTTAGACCTGCATAGGCGGTTGTGGCAAAGGCGCCATTCATGCTACATTCGGATCAGCTCGGTAGCGCAGGGATCGCGCAACCCCGCCGCCGAAACGAATCGCAAGCCGATAATCCGATTTTACCAGCAAGGATCGAAATCGTGGATCTGTTCGAAAACGATATGCATACGAACGCCCAGGCTCCGATGGCCGAGCGCATGCGTCCGCGAACGCTCGAGGAAATGGTCGGCCAACAGCATCTGCTCGGCAAGGACAAGGTATTACGCCGACTGATCGAATCAGACCGGTTATCCTCCGTAATCTTCTGGGGGCCGCCGGGTACAGGCAAAACCACCCTGGCACAAGTGATAGCAGGATCGACGCGCAGTCGCTTCGTATTCTTCTCCGCCGTCCTCCAGGGCATCAAGGAGGTACGCGAAATCGTCCGCAAGGCCAGGGAGGAACGAGCATACCACAATCGCAAAACTCTGCTTTTCGTGGACGAGATTCATCGTTTCAACAAAGCCCAGCAGGATGCCTTCCTGCCTTACGTGGAAAAAGGCGATATCACCCTGATCGGCGCCACCACCGAGAACCCCTCTTTCGAGGTCAACTCGGCCCTGCTGTCGCGCTCCCGGGTATTCGTTCTGCAGCCGTTGGAAACGAACGATATCGAATTGCTTCTCGAACGAGCGCTGACCGATTCGCGCGGCCTGAAGAATGCCTTCCCCGCCACCGATCGCGAAGCATTGTCTTTTCTTGCCGCCCAGGCACAGGGCGATGCCAGAATCGCACTCAACGCCCTGGAAGTCGCGGCCGATCTGTGCAAAGGGCAGCAGGCCATCAGCCTGCAGGCGGTCAAAGAAGCCCTGCAACAGCGCGGCGTGCGCTACGACAAAGGTGCCGAGGAACACTACAATGTCATCTCGGCCTTCATAAAGAGCTTGCGTGGCTCCGACCCCGACGCCGCCCTGTACTGGCTGGCACGCATGATCGAGGCTGGAGAAGACCCGCTGTTCATTGCCCGCCGGATGGTCATTTTCGCTGCCGAAGATGTCGGCAACGCCGATCCTCGCGGCCTTCAACTGGCCGTCGCAACACAACAAGCGGTGCATTTTGTCGGCATGCCCGAGGGACGGATTCCGCTGGCTCAGGCTGCGACCTATCTGGCCTGCGCCCCCAAAAGCAATGCATCATACCTCGCCATCGACAAGGCGCTGGCCACCGTGCGCAGCAGCGGAACCCTGCCGGTACCCGCCCACCTGTGCAACGCACCGACCCGCCTGATGAAAGACATCGGATACGGCAAAGGATACCGGTATCCCCATGACTACCCGGACGCATGGGTGGAGCAGGACTATCTGCCCGAAGGATTGCAAGGCCAACGATTCTACCGGATTTCAGACCGGGGCTACGAAAAACGCATGCGGGAATTTCAGAACCGGCGCAAACCTGAATAAAAAGTCATCCCACGGGCCCGCAACCGAACAACCGCGCAGTTCGCCATCCGGCCCCGACAACGTACCGCCATCAACATACGCCGCCGCATCCATGGTTTTAACAATAAAGAAAGTTAACATTTCCTGCAGTTTTATCTTTCACATCGGCAAATAACCTTGACCGTAAATGAATAAATTGCAAAAATCCTCACGATGTGTATGCTAGAAGCAAGTTAGCGTTACTTTTTATTACCATCCCCTAAAGGAAGCTTTTACATGCTGATAATAACATGCTTCCGATTACCATGATTGTGATCAGTACGACTTTTTCAACACCTCAAAACACAACAAGTCTGCCGTGCATATGAATGGTGAACCTCTATATAGCAGCAGAATATTCACCATCTACCTCAAGCTGGTTCGCCAGAAGTATCCTCACATAAACCCATCCACATTATTGGAACAGGCGAAAATCTCCCTTCATGAAGCCGCAGATCCCAACCACTGGTTTACCCAGCAGCAGTTGGACCGGTTTCACGATATCCTTGCGCGGGAAAGCGGCGATACCCATATCGCACGGGAGGCCGGACGCTTTGCTGCCGCTCCGGAAGCTTCGGGCTTCATCCGTCAGAATATTCTCGGCTTCGCTTCGCCGGCCAGTGCTTTCAGAAACCTGAAACGAACCATGGCAAGCCTTACGCATGCCTGCTCTTTCGAATGCACACAGCTCAGTTCCAGCCGGGTGGAAATCACGGTCAGGCCGGCATCCGGCATCACGGAAAGAATCGGCAATTGCGCGTTCCGCAAGGGCATGTTCGAAGCCATCGTCACCATCTTCAACCTGGAGATGCCGCATATCGGTCATCCCGAATGCCTCGACCGGGGAGACGATTGTTGCCGTTACGTTATCAGTTGGAAAACCTCCGCCTGTCAGATTGTTCAGAAACTTCGCAACGTCTCGGCGCTGGCCGCCGTGGCCGCTCCCGCGGTTACCTGGATATTCGACCCCCAATTGGCATTACAGGTCGTCCTGCCGGCTTCGGCCGCAGGTTTTTGCGGCTTGTCCCTGGTGGCCGACAACCTCCAGAAAGGCATGTTGTCCAAAAGCCTTTTTCATCTGCGCAACTCCTCCGAAGAAATGGTCGACCAGATCAGCAGGAACTACAACAATGCCTTGCTCACCAACGAAATCTCCCATGCCATCAGCAGCAAAACGACCATCGAAGACATCCTCCAAAGCGTTTCACATACCTTTGAAAAACGTCTCGATTTCGATCGGGGCCTGATCCTGCTGGCGGATGCGGACAAAACCCGGCTCAATTTCCGGGCCGGCTTCGGGCTTCCGGCAAGGGTGAAAATTCTGGTAAAGAATACCCTTTTCCCCCTCAGCACATCTCCCGGCGGCGACATTTTTACCGTCGCTTTTCGCGAAAAAAGATCGTTCCTTATCAACGACGTCGGTGAATCGCAAGAAAACCTTCCCGATTACAGTTTGAATTTTTTGCGTAAAACCGGCTGTCAGGCGGTCATATGCTGCCCGATTCTATGTGATGGAAAAGCTCTCGGCGTGCTGGCGGTCGACCATACCCGCTCTCATCGCCCTCTGACCCAAAGCGACCTGAACCTGCTCAGCGGCCTGGCCAACGTTATAGGCGTCAGCATTCGCAACGCTCAACTGCTTGCATCCCGCAAACGCCAGTTCAACTCAACCCTCCACGTCCTGGCCGCAACCATCGATGCCCGCGACCCCCTCACCGCCGGTCATTCGGAAAAAGTAACGGAATATTCCCTGGGAATCTGCAGAGAGCTCGGCTTGTCGGAAGACTACTGCGAAATGGTAAGGGTAGCTGCCCTGCTGCACGACTACGGTAAAATCGCCGTTCCGGACGCGATTCTCAAGAAGTCAGGGCGCCTGACGGTGGAGGAGTACGACATCGTCAAGACCCACGCCCAGCGCACTCACAGCATTTTGAAGCAGATCAACTTCGAAGGCATTTACAAACGCGTGCCGCTGGTTGCCGGTGCCCACCATGAAAAAATCGACGGCAGCGGCTATCCGAAGGGATTGACCGGTTCCGAAATCCCCATCGGCGCAAAAATCATCGCGGTGGCGGACTTTTTTGAAGCCATTTCGGCACAACGCCACTACCGGAATCCCATGCCTTTGAATATTGCGTACAAGGTACTGAAACAGGAAGCATTCTCCCATTTTGATGGCAAAATCGTCAGAGCTTTTCTGAATTACTACAAAAAAGCTTATCCGGAAGACTACGAGCGCATGCTCCGCCCGTGCCCCGTCTCCCAGCGCAACGTGGTGCGGGTCCCCTGCCGTACGCCGGTCGTTTTTGAAAACGGGGGACAGACCATTTTCGGCACCAGTACCGATATAAGCACCGGAGGAATCTTTGTAGCCAGCAATGAAACCATTGCCGAAGGCGCTTCGGTCAGACTCTCCTTCTTCCTGCCCAACAGCCCAAGCAACATTATCGAAACCGGAGGCCGTGTCGCCTGGGTCAACCACAGGTCCCTGCCCCGCAAACTGGCTTTTCCCTCCGGCTTCGGCGTCGAGTTTGTCGGCCTGCACCGCAAAGCTATCGATGCCGTGCAAAGCTTTACCCGCACCATCCCGGAACAAGCTCACGCCTGATCCGCTCGGGTTTTCCTATATAATCCAGAACTTGCAGGTGTCATGTGGAAGCCATCAAGAATTGCCCGGAACTCGAGGGACTGTTTGCCCATCCGGAGCCAAACCCGAAAAAGAAAATCACGCGCGAAGTTCTCGTCAATCAGTTGAATTATCTGAACTTCCAGAGCGCCTGCGTCATCGTCAACCTGCGCCACAAAGATTTCGGCAGGGCCCTCTCACTCAATGCGATTCCGCAACCCTGTTCCGGCAATCGGCTGCAGTGCCGTTGGCAGGATCCGGAAACCGCACCGATCGAACTGACTGCCTTCGAGCTGGAGAGCATCGTTGTGCCCATGGGGCGGGACTCCCTATTCTTTTCCCCTGTCGATTGTCATTGCAACGCCACCGGCATCAGCCTGGATTTGCCGGAATTCTGCTACAAAATAGGCAGCCGCAAACTGGAACGCTATCGCTGCGCCGACATAAGTGTCTCCCTGATTCAGAACAGTGCCCTTTTCCATGGGAAACTGGTCGATTTCAACGCACTGTCGTTTTGCGTACAGATTTCGCTGACACCGCCGCAATCCTACCAATGGCTGAACACGGAAATCCCTGTAAACATCATCATCCAAAACAATCGCCAAACCATTTACGCTGGGGAATGTGCCGTTATTCGCGAGAGTCTCTCCAGGAACAATCGGGAATTCGTTCTACATCCCACAGCCCATAACACCCGGCGCTTCCGGGCTAAAAAATCGAGGAGTACCCGGCAAGAACTACTACCGCTGCCAAACATTGTCTTCACGCACCCGTTGACTGAAAAACTGGTCAACCTCAAAGTCGTCAACATTTCAGGCTCCGGCCTGGCGGTAGAGGAAGATTTTTTTAATCCCGTTCTGTTGCCGGGGATGTTTCTAAAAAACGTCAGTCTTCGTTTTACCAATAATTTCCAGCTTGCGTTCGACGGACAGATCATCCATCGAACCAGGCTTGGCGAAGACCACAAGCAAGGGTACCGTTGCGGCATCGTGTTTTTAGACATGCCCGTCAACGATCACGTTCAACTGTTGAGCCTGTTGCAACATGCCTGCGATCCCAATGCCTATATCTGCGATGCGGTCGACATGGACGAGCTGTGGCACTTTTTCTTTGAAACGGGGTTCATCTATCCGCAAAAATATTATCACCTGCAAGATCATAAGGAGCGAGCGAAAAAAGTGTACCAAACCCTTTACACCAGCAATCCCAACATTGCCCGCCACTTTATCTATCGCGAAAAGGGTACCATTTTCGGTCATATTTCGACCCTTCGCTATTACGAGAAAGCCTGGCTGATCCATCACCATGCCGCCAAGGGAATCAAAGGACGGAAGGCCGGCATCGCCGTTTTGAATCAGATAGGGAGCTTTATAAACGATTCTCACAATATCTACTCGATGCACATGGACTATGTGCTTTGTTACTTTCGTCCGGAAAACAAGTTTCCCAGAAGAGTCTTCGGCGGGGTAACCGACACCCTGAACAATCCCAAAGGCTGCTCGATAGACACCTTCGCCTATTACTACAATGACGTCATCCCCCCCTGCGACTGGGACCTGACAGGCTCCTGGGAGCTGAAAAAAGCCACCGGGGATGACTTGCTCGACTTTGCCGCCTTCTATGAAAACCAATCCGGCGGATTGCTCACCAGCGCCCTGGACCTGGAAGCAGACTCTTTTGGACAGGAAACAATCAACCAGGAATTTAAAACCCTCGGCATCAAAAAGGATCGTGAAATATTCGCTTTTAAGGAAAACAGAAGATTAAAGGCCATTATCATATTAAATATCTCTGATCTAGCCGTTAACCTTTCTGAATTAACCAATTGCTTACAGATATTTGTTCTGGATAAAAATCTTCCTGTTAAAACCTTGAATTGTGCTATTAATTTAATTTCTATCAGAAGCCCGCATGCCAATATCCCCAAATTGATTTTTCCTGTTGATTATGCCGATGCCGAACAAATAGACTATGAAAAACTCTACTGTCTGTGGATTTTTAAAACCAAGTACTCGGACTTTGGCTTACGGCAGATGCGATCAACAACAAGATTCAATCGGCAATAGTATGCAAATAAAAAGATCACGCCAATGAGCGAAGACAAACTTCCCCAAAAGCATCTGTATAACAGCCGAATAATCGATCCGTTTTTGCGGCTGCTTGGTAAGCGTTATCCCCATGTAAACATTTCATGTCTGCTGGAACACGCAAACATGAAGCCTTATGAAGTTGCGGACCAATGGCACTGGTTCACTCAGAGACAGGTCAATGCTTTTTACGATAAAATCGTTGAATTGACCGGCAATCGCGGCATTGCAAGAGAAGCCGGGCGCTATGCCGCATCTCCCGAAGCCAACACGGTCATCCATCAATATGTACTCGGTTTTTTTGGCCCGCAAAAGGCCTACGAGTGGATAGGCAAGGCCGCTTCCAATTTCACCCGATCCGCTAAATACGAATCCCGACGTCTGGCCAAAAACAAGATAGAAATCATCGTCAAACCGTATCCCGATGTCCGGGAACGGGAGTTTCAATGTCAGAACCGTATCGGTTTTTTTGAGGCCATCTCTCAACTCTTCCGCCACAAATTCCCGGAGATAGAACATCCGGAATGCATGTTCCGCGGTGGACGGTACTGTCGTTATGTCATTTCCTGGCAACCCGAGAAATTCCCTTTATGGAAAACCATCAGAAACGCATCCCTGCTAGTGAGCGTCGCCGCCTTCGTGGCCCCCCGCTTTCTTGGCGATCTGCCTTTATGGCAACCTCTCGCGCAAGGGGGGATATTCGCTTTTTTCACGGCATGGATTCTGATGGAGAAAAAGGAGAATAAAACGGTATGGAACAGTATGGAGTCGCTGCGTCTTTCTTCGGGGGTTCTGCTTGAACAAATCGAACTGAATTATAATAACGCCCTGCTGACCAATACCATTTCCCAGAGTATCAGCAAAGAGATCACGATCAACGACATTCTTCACAGTCTTATCGAAAACTTTCAGCAGAGCCTCGATTTTGACCGAGGGATGGTACTGCTGGCCGACCCGAACAAAATGTACCTGTCTTTTGAAGCCGGTTACGGATATTCTCCGAAAATGGAAGGCCTTCTCAAAAGCACCATCTTTCATCTGAACAAAGCGGAATCAAAAGGGGTCTTCGTTGTTTCTTTCCGGGAAAAAAAACCGATTCTGGTAAACGACATCAACGATATTCAGGAGAATCTTTCTCCGCGCAGTCTCGATTTTGCCAGAAAAACTGGCGTCAAATCTTTCATATGCTGCCCCATCGTCTACGACAACGAGGCGATAGGCATTCTGGCGGTTGACAACCTTACAACCAAGCGGCCTCTCCTTAAAAGCGACCTTACTCTGCTGAGCGGCATCGCTCCCGTTATCGGCATCAGTATTCGCAACGCCCAATTGCTGCAAAGCCGCAAACAGCAATTCAATTCGACCCTGCGCGCCCTGGCCGCCACGATCGATGCCCGCGATCCTCTGACCGCCGGCCATTCCGAGAGAGTCACCCAGTTTTCTCTTGGTATCTGCCGGAAACTCAATCTTTCGGCGGATGAATGTGAAATGATCAGGGTTGCCGCCTTGTTGCATGATTATGGCAAGGTCGCCGTTCCGGATGCGATCTTGAAAAAACCCGGCCGGCTATCGGCTCGTGAATACGAGATCGTGAAGACCCATGCCGCTCAGAGTCGAATTATCTTGGAAGGGATTCAGTTTGAAGGCATCTATGAAGGGGTGCCGGCGATTGCAGGTGCCCACCACGAAAAGATCGACGGCAGCGGATATCCGCAGGGCCTTATCGAGCGGGAGATCCCCCTGGGTGCGAAAATCATCGCGGTGGCGGACTTTTTTGAGGCCATTACTTCAAAAAGACATTACCGGGACCCCATGCCTGTCGATGTCGCGATGGAAGAAATCAGAAAAGAACGGGGAAGGCATTTCGATCACAAAATTGTCGATGCCTTTCTGGAATACATTGAAAAAGAATTTGTCGACTCCCCCGAGATGTTAAAAAAACAGGCTTACCCCGCCTCCCGAGAAAGCATCCGGGTTCACTGCCAGGCGCCTTTGACTATCGATTACCAGGGAAAGCGCACCAAGGCCATGATCGCAGACATCAGCACACGCGGCCTCTTCGCGGCTACCAGCCTGCCCGTGCGCGAAGGTTCCGCCGTCAAACTCTCGTTCGTACTGCCCGATGCCTGCGACACCCCGATGGAAGTTCAGGGTCGCATCGTCTGGATCAACCATCAATGCCTGCCCCGCAAAGCTGTTTTTCCGCCAGGCTGCGGGATCGTTTTTACCGGACTCAAGAAAAACCATATCGAGACACTGGTGCAATTTATCGGTTCCCACGCTCCTCGTCTTGCCCGGGAAAGCCTTTCCTGTTAAACGGCCCTGCAACGACCGGGGCAAGAAAAACCGCTCACCGACGTGGCTTGACGCCGCGACAGGCAATCAAGGGGGTATAGGTAAAACGTCGCGGATCCGTAAAAAACGTCTGAAACTCCTCACGGAATTCTCCAAACCCTCCAGCATATTCGGGAAAACCGTAACCGCTGCCCTGTACGGCGACCTCCACCTTGCGTAACCAATTGTAGGCATCAATATCGTTGAGCTGACCGACGATCAGATGATGCGCCGCCAGCTGAACATCAATCTCTTCGCAGCCGAGATCATAAAGGAAACTATAGAGTTTACGTCCCATGAACGGATCGAAGTCGGCATTTGTCTCCAACAGGCCCATGATCTCTGCCATAGCTTTTTCCAATCGTGGCGGCATGCCGTAGTGATTGAGACAGTTATGATCCAGATCTATCAGGCACAGAATGCCCCCCGGTCGAAGAATACGCATCAGATTATCGACGATATTTGTGGCATGCCGACGATGGTATTCCAGGACGAAGCGGACCCAGATAAAGTCGAACAGCCCAAGATCATCCAATGGCGCATAAAAATCCCGACAGGCATAGTCGATACCAGCTTCCTTATAGGTCTTGATGGCATGGTCAATTCGATCGCTTGAAGCATCGACCCCCAATACCTGGCCGCCGGGCTGAACAAGCTGGTGCAGAAAAGAACTGGTTTTCCCGCTGCCGCAACCGACATCAATAACCCGCATACCCGGTCGAATACCCGCCCACCTGGCTTGGCGTTTAAGTCTTTCCTGATCGGTCTTGAGATCCAACCGCACGGCTTCCTCTTCGTTCTCCATCAGATATGGGGATCTTTCACTCATCTCGACTCCATTAAAAGAACCTCAAACAAGGCCAAGTAAATAAAAAATAATTTGTACTGGACGCTCTCGACCGATATAGTCTTTCGAACATAGAAAATGCCACACTTGACTCTTCAAATCACCTCCTAATCTACTTTATTGCCTTATTTTAACGACCGGTGAAACAATGAACATTTTATTAAAACGATCATGTGTTTTTCTGATCATTGCCGCATGGTCTGTGTGCTGCGATGTGGTCCCCTGTCATGGGGCAGGCTTCGGCATTTTCACCCAGGGAGCGGATGCCCTCGGCCAGGCCAATGCGGTGACAGCTCATACCGACGGCCCCTCTGCCGTGTTTTTCAACCCGGCACTGCTTGTCGAATTGCCGGGAACCCAGATTGAACTCGGCACCACCGCCGTGTTCCCCTCCCGCGACTTTATCGGCACGAACGGCCAAGCATCCGACAATGAAGATACCGCTTATTTTCCCAGCACCTTTTACTTTACCCACCAGTTCAACGAGCGCCTGAGCGCCGGCCTTGGCGTCTACAACCCTTTTGGCCTGGGAACGATCTGGGACAGCGATTGGCAGGGGCGCTTTATCGCCACAAAATCACGCATCACCACCTACAACATCAACCCCACCGTAGCCTGCCGCATCTCACCGCGCATCGCCATCGGCGCCGGGCTGGACATTCTTGTGCTTGACGCCAAACTGAAAAACAGAATCGACCTGTCAGACATCGGACAACCGGAAATCGGGCAGGAATTCGCCGGCGACGGCGAGGGGGTGGGGTTCAACGTAGGCCTGCTCATCGACATCACGGATCGCCTGACCTTCGGTGCCGGCTATCGAAGCGAAATCAAAGTCGACATTGACGGAAAGGCAAAATTCGATATTCCGGGCAATGCAGGCGCGCTGACGTACATACTCTTTCCCGCCACCAGCGGCCAGAGTTCCATCAGGTTACCGGAGCAAATCACCGCCGGACTGGCATGGAAGATCGGCCCGGACTGGGTCATGGAAGCCGGTCTGCGCTGGGAAGGTTGGTCATCTTTCCAGCAGCTCAAGATCAAGCTGGATCAGCCGGTTGGAGGAAAAACTGCCAACGTATCGCTACGCAACTGGCATGACACCTGGGCATACAACGTAGGCACCAAGTACCATATCAACAGCCGGGTGGCTGTCATGGCCGGTTATCTCTATGGCCAGAATCCGGTTCCCGGCAGCACCTTCGAACCGGCAATCCCCGACTCGGATACCCACCTCTTCACCCTCGGCACCGAAATAGCGTTTAACAGGTTCAACCTGGCGTTGGCGTACGGATTCCAGTACCAGGAAGACCGAAAAAAGCGGACCAATCAATACGACAGCATTGCCAACGGAACCTATGAAAACCACCTGCACCTGGTCGCCATCAGTATGAACTGCGCGTTTTGAAACCGCATGGATTTCCCCATAAACAACCGGAGCGGGCATCGGCCCACTCCGGTTGTTTATTCTCTGCTGTCATATCCATCATCAGCCGGTTTGCTCCCGCAAAAAGGCCAGAACTTCCTCGGGATGGGTTTCAGCCTTCCTGACGCGCGGCCAGTGTTTAACAATCCTGCCGTCGGGGCCGATGATCACCGTAGATCGAATAGTGCCCATGACCTTTTTGCCGTACATGGTTTTTTCTCCAAAAGCTTGATAAGCCTGCATCATACGGGTCTCGGGATCGGACAGCAGGACAAAAGGCAACCCGAATTTTTCGATAAAGCGATCATGCGAAGCCAGATTGTCTTTGCTGACGCCGAGCAATACCACATCCTGCCGGGCAAACTCCGCATGGAGGTCCCTGAAGGCGCAGGCCTCCTTGGTGCAACCGGCGGTATTGTCCCTGGGATAAAAATAGATCACGACGGTCCGTCCGGCATAATCGGCAAGTGCATGCCGACGTTTGTCCGAACCCTCCAGATCGAAATCCTCAGCTTTCTTCCCTTCAAGGGTTTCCATCGTTCCCCCCTCTGCATAAAGCCGGTTCGGCGCCTTACTCCTCGACCCGTACAACCTCTTTAACGCCCGGGATCTGGGCCTTGAGGGTACGCTCGATGCCCATCTTAAGGGTCATGGTGGACATGGGACAGGAACCGCAGGCGCCTTTGAGTCTGACTTTGACTACGCCGTCATCACTGACATCCACCAATTCCACATCGCCACCGTCGGCCTGCAGCGATGGCCGGATCTTGTCAAGAATTTCGAGGACCTGTTGTTTCATTTTCACCTCCGTAGGGAGTTGTCTACTGTTATTCGCATTATACCACGAACGTATCGTGCAGCAGACCCCGCTGCCGCGCGTGTCACGAGGTGTCCCCCAGCAATGAGGGCAACTGCATCAGATCGCCGGGATCCGTCACTGGGAAAACCGCAATACCGAGGTTGGCAGGCTCTCGCAGATCGACATGGTAACGATCCCCGACAAATAAAAAACTATCCGGCAGACCACCGATTTCAGCCAGCAGCGATTGCAAAGCCTCGGCATCGGGCTTGGGACGCCAGGCGAATTCAAGCGAATAGATATGACGAAAGCAATCCTCGACACCCAGCAGGGCCAGAATCCGACGGGCAAGAAAGAAACCGTTGTTGGTATAGACATACAAACCATACCGGCTTTGCAGAAATCGCAGCAGCGCTTCCAGATCGCGATCCGGCTGCAGATAATTTTCGGGATGGGCTTTCTCCTCCAACACCCGGACAAAATCACGCAGATCGAGCCCCAATTCGAGGCAAGTACGACTCAGAGGCGGCAATTCTCCCGGGGTTTCCGCCAGCATGCGGCGAGCGTCCTGCAAAACACGACGAGCATGCGCCTGCGAGAGGCCGTGGTTTTCGGCGATCAACAAGACCGCCGCCCGCTCGATTTGTGTACCTATTTCCGGGCAGGCATACAGCGTCCCGTCCAGATCAAACACCAGGGATCGAATACTTTTACCGAATACGCACCGCATAGCCACCTCCAGCCTGGGAACAAACTCGGGCAGGAATTGTTAACCATAGCAAAACAATCGGCAGAGGCAAGCCTCGCTCGCGCGCGATTCGAAAGCTGTCATCCCCTCCCCGATTCTCTCAGCCATGGGAAAAGGATATCCCGGTTCTGGATGGCGGCAAATGAATTCTAGAGGCGGTCCGCAACGTTTTTCCGCAGCCAGCGACGCAATCGTGCGGGATAATTGGTAAACACACCGTCAACTCCCATGGCTGCAAGGGATAATAAACGTTCCCGGCCATCGACGACCCAGGGATAAACTTTTATCCCCCGGACATGGCAGCCCTCGACCTGCTCTGCCGTTACCCGATCCTGACGCGGGTGGAGACTTTCGGCACGACATGCGATTGCGGCGTCGAGATGCTCATGCCAGCGTCTTGCTTCGCTTAAAAATCCGATAGGCAGCAGCGGCGCTCTGGCACGCAACGCTGCCAGCAGGGCATGATCGAAAGACGACACCAGTACCCGACGATCGGGATATCGCTCCAGCAGGTCTATAACGGCCATACCGGCAGAAAACTCCTTGATTTCTACATTCAACCTCAAATCCGGTCCGGCCCAATGCAGGACCCCGTCGAGCTGCGGCACCGGCTCCCCGGCGAATTCCGGACCGAACCAGCTGCCGGCATCGATCCGCCGCAAATCCCTGGAGGCGTACCGCTGCAGCATACCGTGGGCATCGGTGGTGCGATCGAGGGTTTCGTCGTGCATAACCACCGGCACATTATCCGCCGCCGGTCGCACATCGAGTTCGATACCGTCAGCCCCGCAGAATTGTGCAAGACGGAATGCGGCCAGGGTATTTTCCGGTGCGATTCCGGAGGCTCCGCGATGTGCCCAAACAACAAATCGTTTCACCAGCAATGCCTACCTTTCAACACCAGTGTTCATGATCATTCGCCGCCCCTCGTCTGGAAATATTCTCCCACACAGACCTGTCGGTCAAGTCCTGCCGATCCCCGGAACAGGCAAAACCGGCAACATACGTCCGAAAACTTGTCTTTATCGGCATTTTCTGTCATTATGGCGCCGCTGCAAACAGCAGTCTTTACCGTAAGGAGGTTTTTCTGATATGGAACGCAATATAGCCATGGACCTGGTCCGGGTCACCGAAGCCGCGGCACTGGCCTGCGGCCGCTGGGTCGGCAAAGGAAACAAGGATGCTGCCGACGATGCTGCGACGGAAGCCATGCGCCGCACCCTCGACTCTGTGGAGTTCTGCGGTACGGTGGTCATCGGTGAGGGCGAAATGGATGAAGCCCCCATGCTCTTTATCGGCGAAAAAGTCGGCAACGGCTGTGCCGGCGCGCCGGAGGTCGATATTGCCGTCGACCCTCTTGAAGGCACCAATATCTGTGCCAAGGGCAAGACCGGCGCCATCACCACCATCGCCCTTGCACCCAAAGGCGGTTTTCTGCACGCTCCCGACATGTACATGGAAAAAATCGCCGTAGGGCCCGAAGCCCATGGTTGCATCGACCTGAACGCCTCCCCTGAAGAGAACCTCAAGCGGGTGGCGGAAGCCAAAGAGTGTTATGTGCAAGATCTGACGGTGGTCATTCTCGATCGTCCCCGTCACGAAAAGATCGTCAACGAAGTTCGCAAGGCGGGAGCCCGCATCCACCTCATCTCGGATGGCGACGTGGCACCAGCCATCGCCGCCACCGTCAGCGGCAGCGGCGTCGACATGCTGATGGGCATCGGCGGCGCTCCGGAAGGCGTGCTGGCCGCCGCCGCGCTGAAATGCATGGGCGGCGACATGCAGGGTCGCCTGGTATTCATGAACCGCGAAGAAAAGGCCCGTGCCCGCACCATGGGCATCGACGATTTCGACAAGGTTTACACCGCCGAGGAAATGGCCCGGGGCGATGTGGTGTTCGCCGCCACCGGCGTCACCAACGGAGAGCTTCTGCATGGTGTGCGATACATGTCCGGCGGTGCCGAAACCCACTCCATCGTCATGCGATCCAAGAGTCGAACGGTCCGCTTCATCCGTGCCCAGCACCAGTTCGACTTCAAGCCTGTCTACTGACAACTTCCACTGCGGCAGACTCGCCGACAGGCGCCCCGAAACTATCGTTTGCCGCATGGCAGAATTCAAATAAAATGGAAAGCGACTTTCCCAGGCAAGGAGATACAGAAACATGGCAGGTCATAGCAAATGGGCCAACATCAAGCACCGCAAAGGCGCTCAGGACGCCAAGCGGGGCAAGGTTTTCACCAAACTGATCAAGGAAATCACCGTTGCGGCCAAAATCGGTGGCGGCGACCCCGATGCCAATCCGCGTCTTCGAACCGCCGTCGACAAAGCAAAAGGCTCCAACATGCCCAAGGACACCATCGAGCGCGCCATCAAGAAAGGTTGTGGCGATCTTGACGGCGTCAACTATGAAGAAGGCACCTTTGAAGGATACGGCCCCGGGGGAGTGGCTGTCCTGGTCGAATTCATGACCGACAACCGCACCCGCACTGTCGCCGATGTAAGGTATATCTTCAACAAACACAACGGCAGCCTGGGGGTGAACGGTTCCGTGGCTTTCCTGTTTGACCGCAAGGGACTGATTTCCTTTGACACCGAACAGGATTTCGACACGTTATTTGAGACCGCCCTGGAAGCCGGCGCCGAAGACGTCAAGGACGAAGGGGACGCCTATGAAATCATCACCGACCCTGCCGACTTCATGGAAATACGCGACGCCATCGCCGCCAAAGGGCTGCAGTGGCAGACCGCCGAAGTCACCATGATCCCCCAGACCATGGTCAGTCTGGAAGGCAAGCAGGCGGAACAGATGCTCAAGATGATGGACAAGCTCGAAGACAACGACGACGTACAGAACGTCTACGCCAACTTCGATATTTCGGATGAAGAAATCGCTCGCATCATGGAGTGATTCGTACAACCGAAGCTTTCGGCATGACAGGCGGGGTGCGTCCCCGCCTTTTTTCCTTACCCCCACCTGAGTTGACATGCGTATTCTTGGCATCGACCCCGGCTCCCGAATCACCGGTTTCGGATTGATCGAGAAAGACGGCAACCGCCTGATCCATGTGGATAACGGAGCCATTTTCACTCGCAGCGACGCCCCCTTGTCGAATCGTCTGAAAACCATCTACGACGGGCTGACAGGAGTTATCGCCGACCATGCACCGACCATGGTGGCGGTGGAACGTATCTTCGTCGCCAAAAACGCTCTATCGGCGCTCAAACTGGGGCATGCTCGAGGCGTGGCCATGCTCGCCGGCGTCAATGCCGGTCTTCCCGTCGCCGAATATACGGCGGTTGAAGTCAAACAGGCCGTCGTCGGCTATGGCAAGGCGGCCAAAAAACAGGTCCAGCAAATGGTCCGGGTATTGCTCAACCTGCCGGAAATCGCCCAGGAAGATGCTTCGGATGCCCTGGCGGTCGCCATTTGCCATGCCCATTGTCATCACACCAACAGCTTGTTGACTTGATTCTCGACAATGCCGCGTACCGTGGAGAAAAAGACCTATGATCGCTCTGCTCAACGGACAGCTGATCCAGAAAACCGTCAGCCAGGTCATACTCGATGTCGGCGGCGTCGGCTACCGCCTGCTGATCCCCCTGTCCACCTATTATGCCTTGCCGGATGAGGGCATGGTATGTCTGCAGGTACATACCCACGTACGGGAGGATGCCCTGCTGCTGTTCGGCTTTTTGACCGAAGACGAAAAGGAGTTGTTCGGATTGTTGCTCTCGGTTTCAGGGGTCGGTCCCAAGGTTGCTCTGAACATCCTCTCCCATCTGCCGGCCACGGAATTGCACCAGGCCTTGTCTCAAGGCAATGCCAAACACCTGGCCACGGTCCCCGGCATCGGCAAAAAAACCGCGGAACGGCTTGTGCTGGAGCTCCGGGAAAAAGCCGCCCCCGTCGAAGCCCCCGGACCGCAAAACTCCCCGATAGAAGCACCGGCGACAACCGACGTGCGCAACGATGCCCTTTCGGCCCTGGTCAACCTCGGTTACAAGGAGTCTCTTTCCCGCAAGGCCCTGGACGGCATCGATCCGGCACCGGAAACCCCTCTGGAAGAAGTCCTCAAACAGGCCCTCAAGATTCTCATGCGCTGAAATGATTGCAAGGTGTCAGGATGCCGGGGAAATTTTCCTTTGATTGATGCTGCAATCCCTGTATCCTGTAGCCTGACGTATTTGGCATTTGGCTCGGGAACAGCCGGCTGACCTTTGCCGTGACCAGCGAGACGAGATCTCATGCCATGATACATGAACAACTGGCCGTCCCTGGTAACGTTTTTCCATCGACCGGACAACTCCACCGGCAGGCATTCTGGTATGACCGAGCGATTTATCACACCCGATTTCAGCAGTGAGGAAGACCGCTTCGAGGCCTCGTTGCGGCCCCGCGTCCTGGCCGAATACATAGGCCAGAGCAAAGCCAAGGAAAACCTGCAGGTCTTTATCGATGCCGCACGCGGCCGCCAGGAATCCCTCGACCATGTTCTGTTTTATGGTCCTCCGGGGCTGGGCAAGACCACTTTAGCCAACATCGTCGCCAGTGAAATGAACGTCAGCATCAAAAGCACCTCGGGTCCCGTTATCGAAAAACCTGGCGACCTTGCGGCCATCCTCACCAACCTTGCCGAAGGCGACGTTCTGTTTATCGACGAAATCCACCGGCTGTCCCCGGTCGTCGAGGAAATTCTCTACCCGGCCATGGAAGACTATCAGCTCGACATCATCATCGGCCAGGGGCCCTCGGCAAGGACCATAAAGCTCGACATCCCGCGTTTTACGCTGGTTGGTGCGACAACCCGCGCCGGACTGCTTTCCTCGCCTCTGCGCGACCGATTCGGTGTGATCTGTCGCCTGGAATTCTACAACGATGAGGAATTGGCAACCATTGCCGGACGCAGCGCGCACATCCTCGACATCCCCATAGAAAAAGACGGTCAGATTGAAATCGCACGCCGCAGTCGCGGCACGCCGCGCATCGCCAACCGCCTGTTGCGACGGGTAAGGGATTTTGCCCAGGTCAAAGGAAACGGCATCATTACCCGCGACATTGCCGATCTGGCATTGTCAAAGCTTGAGGTCGACAGCTGCGGTCTTGATCACATGGACCGACTGTTGCTGCTGACCATCATCGACAAGTTTGGTGGCGGTCCGGTAGGCCTGGAAACCCTGGCGGCAGCTGTGGGCGAGGAAAAAGACACCATCGAGGATGTCATAGAACCTTACCTTCTGCAAAACGGATATTTGAACCGAACGCCTCGCGGTCGCACGGCCACGGATCGGGCTTACCGTCACTTTCAGCGTCAGACTCCCCGAAACAAAACTTGCGGGGAGCTGTTTCCCTGACCATCCGCTTTTTCCGAATCATGACTATCCCTGAAAAAACATCCGAAATCGACAAGAACACCCTGCAGCAGCTGGCGCAACAACTGGCGCGTTGGGCTCGGGAATTTATCTCCGCGGGCCGCTCGCCCTTCCGCCGCGTTGAAACCTTCGTCCCGATCCTCACCGAAACCGGAGACATGGCACCGCCGCTTGTGTTCTGGATCAATCGCGACAGTTACATGGCCGGCGGAGCGGTGTTTTTTCCGGAGGAGAGCGAAGTATCGTCTGTTCCTGAGGGCCAACATGCCGCCGATGCTCTTGGTCTGGCCTACTACGTGGCCTGGGGCGCGAAAGATATCACCCTGTGGCAACGGCATGAAAAACTGTGGGAGAAAGCCCGCACCATACCTGTTGGGGGGAACGGTCGTCCGAACACCGTCGATTTCCACGACGCTCTGATGCGGCTGATGGAAGAAATGAAAACCTACAGCGTATTGGCGGCGGTTCCGCCCGACAAGCTGACCCCCTACTATCTCGCCAACCTGTCTCGCGCCACCGTGTTGTCTCTTCTGCCGTCCCTTACGGAACATTTTCGTATTCACCGTGGAATGGCCAACTCCGACCAGGGTGGCAGTTCGGCTGAAAGACAGGCCTTGGGCAAAGCGATGCTGACCCTGATACGCATCATGGCGCTCGCTCTTCACGACGCCCTTCCGAAAGCCGTACAACCCCAAAAACTGGAAGAAGCCATGGGGGAAGCCCTGGCCGCCCTGCCCGGTCCGCTGCCTCAAACCCTGCGGATGTCTTCCCGGGAACCGGCTCTCCCCGAGGAAGCACAGGTACGATTGCACCTGCTGCTGCACCGACTGACCCAATTGGGCATAGCGCGCAATCCCCAAAGAGCGGTTCAGGCCCTGGATCTTCTGCAGCAACAGACGGCCCCCGAATTAGGTACATCCCCCCTGACCGACTCCATCGAGCCGGGCGCGGAAACCGTCTTGCTGCTCTATCCCAACCGCATCCTCGATGTCAAAACACCTCAGGTGGTGGTGAACAGCCCGCCGATGCTGGCTTTTCAGTCCCTGTTGCGCCACGTCGACGGGATCGCGCAGCCACTGACAAGCACCACGGATCCCATGGCTTTGCCGCCCGATCCGGCCCCGGATCGTGTTTGTGGCTCCCTTATGGACAGTCGTTTACCTTCGGCCGCCGAGCGGCAGTCGCTGGCCGCGCAGTTGAGGCTTTCCTGGCCTGCACGCCGGTTTCGACTGCCACCGCGCACACCCCTGTGGGCCTGGCACATGTTGCATCTGCTCGGTCTCGCCGGAGATGGCGGACACTTCGATCTTGTCACGCCACCGGCCTGGCTGACCAGCACCTACGGTCGTCAACTGCTCGGGCTGTTGCTGGAAAATGCGACTCTGAAACATCTGCGGGAATCGGAGCGGGGACTATGCCTGGAATTCAGCAAACAACAGCAGTCGGATTCCTCTGTCATCATAAAACATGGCACCGAAGCACGTTCCATCCCGAACACCCGACTCCGTGAAGACCATGTATCGCTGTTGTCACTGGCGCTGATGCTGCCCGATGCCATCTGGAACATGATTGAAGATGGCAGGCTGACGGTACCGACAACCCGGACCTGGCCGCAACCTGCAGAACAAGGTATTTTCTTCTATTCGCGATCCAGCCTCGGCCGTTATCTATGGCAGATCACCAGCGGCGGCCGACCGCTGCCGAGGCGCACCTCCTTGCGCTCCGAAGTGCTGCGGAAAGGACTGCCCCTGCCGGGCCAAAAAGCCCTGCTCAGTCTGCAGAAGCTGCAAACGGAGGGCGGCGGAGAACCTTCCGCGACCATCCTCGACCAGGAATTGGCTCTGTGGCTCGGCGCCACTCCCGAACTACCGGCCGCGAACAAAGCCACCCCGGACGAGTCCAGGGATACGGATTCCCACCAACATGCCGAACAGGATCTTCTCGCCAACGTCGCGGAACGGGTCTTCATGGACGGGATTCCCGTCTTTCCAGACCACTATCTTTACGATTACTACCGCCCCGAAATGCGCCGCTTCGATTTCGAGAAGCCCTTGTCCATCGATGAAGAATTTTTCGGAACCGTCGAGCTGAAAGACGAGCAGGGGCACAAGCTGCAAGTCGAGGGCATGGAGACGGCTCAGGCTCTGGTCCTTATTTCATCGTTACGTTCCGGCCCCGTTGAGCTGCCCGTCGATCGTGTCATCATCTCTACGATTCTCGACCGCTACCGCCAGGATCTGCGCAAGCTTCGCAGCAACCTTGTCAAAGAGATATTCCGGCGACAGGCTGACCCGCGAACCGCCAAAACCCTGGTTGAAAGACTCTGGCAACAGCAACCGTTGCCTCCCTGGCGTCTGATTGCCTGACCATAATCCGCAGCAAATCGATACCCGTTTGTCCGAAGAAGAACCATCCTGTATGATTTACCAGAGGCTAGCGCCCTGTGCGATTAATCCTGTCTTCTAATTCTGGCCTTTTTCAGCCTTGCCTGCGTTGCGCCAATTTGACTTAGCGCATGGCTAGGCCTGCATTGGCGACGTCTTGGCCCAACAGAGATATCATGTCTGAAACGAATCCGAAAATCGCCCTGGCTCTCGGCAGCGGAGCCGCTCGCGGCCTGGCACATATCGGTGTCCTCAAGGTGTTGGAAGAGGAACGTATCCCCATCGATCTGATTTCCGGCACTTCCATCGGAGCCGCACTGGGCGCCTTGTATGCGGCCGGCGTCTCCGTGCACCGCATGGAAGAAGTCATGCGCGATCTGGACTGGCGCGCCCTGGCGCGTCTCATCGATCCGACCCTGCCGACCTCGGGACTGATTGACGGCAAACGCGTAGCCACCTTTTTTGAGGAACTTTTGCCGGTAACAACCTTCGAGGAATTGCGCATTCCTCTCGCTGTCACGGCTACCGATGTGGAAACAGGCGAAGCCCTTGTTATCCGCAAGGGTAATCTGCTCGAGGGGCTGCGCGCCGCGGTTGCCTTTCCCGGCATTTTCACTCCGGTCGCCTTCGGCGAGCGTTTTCTGGTCGACGGGGGCCTGATCAACCCGGTCCCCGTCGATGTAGCCCACCAGATGGGAGCTGCCAAAGTCATCGGCGTTTGCGCTATCCCGCGGGTTCAGAAACAGAGCAAGGAAACATTTTTGCCGGCAGCCGAAAAACCACCTGACAAAACCGGCCGTCTGCGCAATCTTTTTACCGCGTCGAATATGGAGAAATTGCTCCGGGAACTCTGGAAACCGGAAAATTCGGGAAGGGCCCCTGTTTCCGAACGCAACCACAAGCCACCCAACATCTTCACCATCTGTGCCCGAAGCGTGGCCATCATGGAAAACCGCATCAATGCTTTGCAACTGGAACGCATGCAGGCGGATGTTTTGATATGGCCAGATTTCAATGACCTGACCATGCTCGAATTCCACCGTGCCATCGAGGCTATCGACGCCGGCGAAAAAGCCGCTCGCAAGGCATTGCCGCAAATACGCGCACTGTGCGATGTCTGATTGCAGGGACCGCCCCCTGTGTTAAACTTTGAGTGGCTCCAATGAATGCAGACAAGGGGGATAAAATGATCGATTTTATTGAGAAATCGCTATTGACGGGCCTCGGCGCCCTGGCCCTGACCCAGAAGAAGGCTGAAGAACTGGCGTGTGAACTGAAGCGACAATTCAATCTCAGCGAGGAAAAAGGACAGGAACTGTTGAAAGTCCTTTCCGACACGGCGCGCAACAACCAACTCAAGCTGGAGGAAATCGCCCGAGAGGAAGTTCACAAGATCTGCGCCGACCTCGGTCTGGTCAGCAAAGAGGAACTGAGTCGTCTGACTAAAAAAGTGCGGGAACTGGAAAAGGAACTCAAAAAAATGCGAATCGCCGCAGAAGATGACGCTCCGACCGCATGCTGAACCTGAGACGCCTGAACCGTAACATCCGCTCTTTGCGCCGCTACCGCCAGATCCTCGGGACGTTGCTGAAATACGGTTTCGGGCAGGTTCTCGACCAACTGCAGCTCCGCTTTCTCATGCAACGAAGCCGGCAGTTTTTTTCCGGCGGGCCGACAGCCAGAGCCGCAAGACGTCAGACACCCGCCGTACGGCTTCGTCTGGCGATGGAAGAGTTGGGGCCGACCTTTATCAAGTTCGGACAACTGCTTTCCACCCGTCCCGACCTTTTGCCGCCCGAATACATTACGGAATTCAGTCGCCTGCAGGACGCCATCCCGCCCTTTCCCTTTGAGCGGGTCTGCCAGCAGATAGCTGGCGAACTCGGATGTCCCGTCAGCCAGCTGTTTGCCTCCATCGAAAAGACTCCGCTGGCCGCGGCGTCCATTGCCCAGGTGCATAAAGCCTGCCTTCCCGACGGCGAAAAAGTAGCGGTCAAAGTCCGTCGGCCCGATATTGCAAGAACCATTGCCACCGACCTCGACATCCTCATGAGCCTGGCGAATCTTGCCGAGCATCATATTCCAGCCCTCAAGGTCTACAACCCAGTCGCCCTGGTCAAGGAGTTTCGCCGCAGCATTCAACGAGAACTGAATTTCAACCGGGAAGGGCACACCATCGAAAGGTTTGCCGCAAACTTCGCCGATGACGACACGTTTCACGTGCCCAGGCTGTACCGTGAACTGACCGGCGAAACCGTTCTGACCATGGAGTTTATCGAGGGCATCAAGGTCAGCGACTTTGCCAGGCTTCGCAGTGCCGGCCACGACCTGGCCACCATCGCGCATCACGGTGCGGATGCCTTGCTCAAGCAGGTGCTTGTTCACGGCTTGTTTCACGGAGATCCTCACCCGGGCAATGTTTTCATCCTGCCCGGCACCGTCGTCTGTTTTCTCGATTACGGCATGGTCGGCCGCCTCGACCGCACCATGAAATATCAACTGGTCGATCTTCTGTTCGGCATTCTGGAACGCGACGTCGAAAAAGTCACACGCCTGCTCCTCGAATCCGGCGATCTGGAAGAAGATCCGGTCCTGACCGAGTTGAAAAAAGTGGTATCGGACTTTATCGACGATTACTATGAAGTCCCATTGCAGGAAATCCATACCGGGCGTCTGCTCAACGACCTCATCAACATCTTTGTCCAGTTTCACATCAATGTTCCGCCGGACCTGCTGCTGTTGGCCCGCGCCCTGATCACCATGGAAGGTATCGGCCGTCAACTGGATCCCGGGTTCAACATGGTTGCCCACCTCAAACCTTTCATGGAACAATTGGCCCGCAAGCGCCTGATGCCATCTTATTTTGTCAGGGAACTGAAAGACGTGGCCGAAGAGTACGGCCTGCTGCTTCGCCGAACGCCAAGGGAAGTGCGGACCCTGTTGCTGCGCATGAATCGCAACCGCCTAAAAATAAACCTCGAACATCGCGGCCTCAACCAGCTGATAACCGACCTGGACAAATCGAGCAATCGGCTGTCCTTCAGCATGCTTATCAGTGCCCTGATCGTCGGATCCTCTCTGATTATGCAAGTCGACAAAGGTCCTTTGGTGATGGGATTTCCCGTCTTGGGATTCCTCGGTTACACCATTGCTGCCGTTCTCGGCCTGTGGCTTGCCGTGGCCATTTTACGCTCCGGCCGGCTATAGTCTCCCGCCAGGCCTGTCCGCACCGGGCAGCGCAGTGTGGCCATATTACCACAGTGAGATTTTACACCACGCCAAAAACACACTTCACTCTCTCCCTCCAAATAATTTTCTTTGCAAATTCAACACCTTAAAAGACATAAAAAAATGGCATGGGGTTTGCAAATTACTATAATCAAAACTTTTATTCGCAACCAGACATGGAAGGACGTTGCATGATATATCAATCGACCCTCGACAAAGCCTTGACCATTTCCGGCATCGGCCTGCATACCGGCCGCCAGATCACCATGACCCTGCGGCCGGCCGATACCGACACCGGCATTGTCTTTCACCGTACCGATGGCGAACGCCGGGTTTCCATTCCCGCCATCTCCGCAAATGTGGTCGATACCCGCATGGCTACAGTTATCGGCAAGAACGGCATGAGCGTCTCGACCATAGAACATCTCATGGCGGCCCTTTCGGCCTGTGGCATCGACAATCTGCATGTCGACATCGACGGCCCCGAGGTACCCGTCATGGACGGCAGCGCCGGGCCTTTCGTTGCCCTGCTGCAGCAAACCGGCAATCGGGTGCAGGAAAAACGGCGTAAATACCTGGCGATCCGCAAGCCCATCACCCTTGTCGACGGTGAAAAACGTGTCAGCATCATCCCGTCACGGTTCTTTCGGATCACTTTCGATATCGCTTTCGATCACCCCTGCATCGGCCTGCAGCACCGGGCCGTAAAGATCAACGGCGAAACCTTCCGCAAGGAAATCGCTTCGGCACGCACCTTCGGCTTCCTGCATGAAGTCGAATATCTCAAGGCCAACGGTCTTGCACTTGGCGGTTCCCTGGACAATGCCGTTGTCATCGGCGAAGACGGCATACTCAATCCCGGAGGCGTGCGCTTCGAGGATGAGTGCGTACGACACAAGATTCTGGATGCCGTTGGGGATTTCAGCCTGCTCGGGCACCGTATTCTTGGCCACATCAAGGCATACAAGGCCGGTCACGAAATCAACCACCAGATGGTCGAAAAAATCCTGGCCAACGCCGATTGCTGGCAATTGGTCGAATCCGGCGAAGCTGTTTCCCATGGCAGCCTGGCCATCGCCAGCCGCCCTGCCATGGCCATGGCAGGTGTTTCCGAAGCCTGATCTTCCAAACGGGCGATACGATATTGAAAGCAGCCGCTAGCGGCTGCTTTTTTTTTGCGGGAACATCCCATAGTTGCAAAAAGAGGCGATCCTGTCCTAAAATCAGTTACTTAATCTAACTCTGGCAACGAGTTCACGCATGGCCCAAATACCTACCGATCCAGAAAGAAAAACCCGGGAAACCCGCAAACGACGCCGGGAGTGGCTGATTATCGGCTTCATCTCCGTACTGGTTGTGGTCTTCTCCAGATTCGAGACCCGGTTCTTCCAGTTTTCGTCCCAGGTCCCTCTGGCCAAGAGCCTGCTGGTGCTGGTATTGATCAATCTCAATATTTTGTTGATCATCCTCACGCTGTTTCTGGTTTTTCGCAATGTTTTCAAACTCATCCTTGAGCGCAGGAAGGATGTGCCGGGAGCGCGCCTGCGGACCCGCCTGGTTGTGGCCTTCGTGACTCTTTCACTGGTTCCTACCCTGCTGCTGTTTTTCGTAGCGGCCGGTTTCGTCTCCAACTCGATCGAAAACTGGTTCAACGTCCAGATCGAAACATCCCTGCACGAGTCCCTGGAAGTTGCCCAGACCTACTATAAAAATTCCGAAGCCAATGCACTTTACTACGGCGACCAGTTGGCGCGCTTCATCAAAGACCAGAAACTGCTCAATGAAAAGAACCTGCCGCAGCTGCGCCAATTGATTCAAGCCAAGCAACGGGAATACAACCTCGGCGTTGTGGAAGTCTTTTCATCGACCTATGAGGAACTTGTTCGGGCCTCAAATCCCCAGGTCCCCAGTACCGAGTTCACCGATCCCGGCAGCGATACCATTCGCGAAGCCTTGCAAGGCAACCGATTCACCCGCATAACGCCGGTAGGAAAAGCCGACCTGATACGCGGCATCGTGCCGGTCTTTTCGAACTGGAATCCCAAAGATGCGGTTGGAGTGGTGGTGGTCAATTACTATGTTCCCTATTCGCTGGTCAACAAGATGAAGGAAATTTCCTCGTCTTTCGAGCAGTATAAAACCACCAAACTTCTCAAAAATCGCATTCAAAAAGGTTATATACAGGTTCTGCTGATTATCGCCCTGGCGATCGTTTTTCTTGCCACCTGGTTCGGCTTTTACCTGGCGCGGACCATCACCGTTCCCATCCAGGAACTGGTCACCGCAACCAACCGAGTGGCCAGTGGCGACCTGACCGTACAACTTGCTCCGCAAAGCGATGATGAAATCGCCCTTCTGGTGGAAGCTTTCAACAAAATGACCGCCGATCTGCGCAAAAGCCAAGCCGGCATCAATAATGCCAACCGGCACCTGCGAGCCTCCAACCAGGAACTCGACCAACGGCGCCGCTACATGGAAATCGTGCTTAAAAACGTCACCGCCGGCGTTATTTCGGTGGACCGCCAGGGGAATCTGACCACGATCAACAAATCGGCCGAAAAACTTTTAAAAATAATGACCGGCAAAGTTATCGGGCGGCCGTTTCGCCAGGTTCTCAAACCCGAACATCTTGCCATTATCAACGACCTGTTGCGCGAGCTGGCAAAATCAGGCAAAGACTCCATTCGCAAACAGGTCACGATTCCCCTGGAGGACAATAAACTCACCCTGCTGGTCAATCTCACCACCTTGCGGGACGAAAGCGGCGAATTCATGGGAACCGTCGTCGTTTTCGACGATCTGACCCATCTCATCAAGGCTCAGCGGATGGCCGCGTGGCGCGAAGTGGCGCGGCGCATCGCTCATGAAATCAAAAATCCCCTCACTCCGATCCGGCTGTCCGCACAGCGGCTGCGGCGACGGTATCTCGACCGCTTTTCGGAAGATGACAAGGTTTTCGATGATTGCACCGATATGATCATCAAACAGGTCGACGAGCTAAAAATCCTGGTCGACGAGTTTTCCAATTTTGCCAAAATGCCTGCAGCAACTCCGACACCCAACAACCTTAACGACATCATCAGCGAGGCATTGGTTCTTTACCAGGAAGCCCACCGGCACATCAACTTCTCATTCCGGCCGGACCCTCGTATTCCGATGTTCAACCTGGACAGAGACCAGATCAAACGCTCGATTATCAACATGCTTGAAAATGCGGTTGGTGCGATCTCGGACCATGACGGCAACATAGCGTTGGAAACAAACTATAATCGCGACATGCAAATGGTCAGCATCACCGTCGCCGACGATGGTTGCGGCATTCCGACAGAAGACAAACCCCGACT
>ERZ1673962.439-NODE-439-length-29259-cov-64.838550_pt1 | contig 29259 bp, 28 predicted proteins | sample MGYA00580188_ERZ1673962 | MGnify/ENA primary metagenome ERZ1673962 (study PRJEB41334, sample SAMN05608104) | rock metagenome | biome: terrestrial subsurface; feature: shale formation; material: shale | place: USA: Pennsylvania ... | reverse complement strand
CGGTGTGGTACCTGGGCCGGCGCTACCAGATCGTCCGCCAGAAGGGCGTCAAGCCGATGGCCAAGCGGGTCAAGCGGCCGCTGGGCTACCAGGCCCCGGCGCGTGCCCAGGCCGGCAACACGCCAGCGCCGGGTTATGCCACGGCCAAGGCCCGCGACAGCGTGCACTGAACAGCTGTGGCCGGCGTGCGCGCCGGCCACAGCCGATACGCGTTTCCAGTTTTCGAGAGGTAGGCCGTCATGGGTTGTGGATGCGGTGGTAGTGGAAGTGGAGGGGGTTGCGGTGGCGGTGTGCGCCCCGAGCTGGAACGGCCGGTGGAGGCACCGCTGTTCGAGGAACTGCCCCACGAGGTGGCCGAGCAGGACGCCCCGGCCGAAAGCGAGGCGGAAGAGGCCGCGCCGCTGCTGATCGCCAGCAGCGAGCAGGAGTGGCCGCGGGTACGCGTCAACGGCGTGGAGATCGCGCCGCAGGCGATCGCCCAGGAGCTGCAATACCACCCGGCCGACAGCCGTGACGAGGCGGTCTACCTCGCCACCCAGGCGCTGGTGATTCGCGAGCTGCTGCAGCAGCGCATTGCCGAGCTGGGCCTGCTGGTCCGCGCGCAGGCCGGTGAAAGCGAGGAAGAAGCCGCCACCCGTGCCCTGATCGAACAGGAAGTGCAGCTGCCGCTGGCCGACGACAGCGCCTGTCGGCAGTTCTACGACGGCAACCGCCAGCGCTTCTTCAGCGCCCCTCTGCTCGCCGCCCGGCACATCCTGCTGGCCTGCCCGCCGGACGATGCCGAAGAGCGCAGCCGGGTACGCGAGCGCGCCGAAGCCCTGCTGGCCCAGCTCAAGGCCGAGCCAGGCCGGTTTGCCGAACTGGCGTTGCGCCATTCGGATTGCCCGTCGAAGGAGCAGGGCGGCGCGCTGGGGCAGATCAGCAAAGGCCAGACGGTGCCCGAGTTCGAGCGCCAGCTGTTCCGCCAGGGCGAAGGGCTCTGCGCGCATCCGCTGGAGAGCCGCTACGGCTACCACCTGGTGTACGTCGACCAGCGCATCGAAGGCCAGCAACTGCCCTACGAGATCGTCGCCGGGGCCATCCGCGCCGAACTCAACGGGCGGGTCTGGCAGATCGGCGTCGGCCAGTACATCAAGAGCCTGATCGGCGCGGCCAACATCGAAGGGATTCTGATGCCGGGCGCCGACACACCGCTGATGAATTGACGGTGGCCTGGCTCCGCGCCCGATGGTGGTGCCTCGGCTCCTATCGGGCGCGGCCTGGCGATTAACGAGCGTCATCCACCCTATGCAGTTCAGAGGTCCTCGATGACTCACCTACGCGATGCGCACAACCGCCAGATCGACTACCTGCGCATGTCGGTCACCGACCGCTGCGACTTCCGCTGCGTCTACTGCATGGCCGAGGACATGACCTTTCTGCCGCGCCAGCAGGTGCTCGGCCTGGAGGAGCTGGAGCGCATCGCGCGCATCTTCGTCGGCCTGGGTGTGAAGAAGATTCGCCTCACCGGCGGCGAGCCGCTGGTGCGCCAGGGTATCGTCGGACTCTGCGAGCGCATTGCCGCGCTGCCCGGTCTGCGTGAGCTGGTGATGACCACCAACGGCTCGCAGCTGGTCAAGCTGGCCGAGCCGCTGGCGCGCGCCGGGGTCAAGCGCCTGAACATCAGCCTCGATAGCCTGGATGCCGAGAAATTCCACGCCATCACCCGCACCGGTCACCTGCAGCAGGTGCTCGACGGCATCGACGCGGCGCGAGCCGCCGGCTTCGAACGGATCAAGCTCAACGCCGTGGTAATGAAGGGGCGCAACGCCGAGGAAGTCGCCGACCTGGTGGACTTCGCCATTCGCGGCGGGTTGGACATCAGCTTCATCGAGGAAATGCCGCTGGGCGACGTCGGCCGTTCACGCGGCGAGAGCTTCTGCTCCAGCGACGAGGTCAAGGCGCTGATCGCCGAGCGCCATGCGCTGATCGACTCCGCCGAGCAGAGCGGTGGGCCGGCGCGCTATGTGCGCCTGCCGGAGCATCCGCAGACGCGCGTCGGCTTCATCTCGCCGCATTCACACAACTTCTGCGCCACCTGCAACCGCGTACGGCTGACGGTCGAAGGGCGTCTGCTGCTGTGCCTGGGCCATGAAAACTCTATCGATCTGCGCGGCCTGCTGCGTCGCCACCCGACGCGCGACCAGCCGGTGATCGAGGCCATCCATGGCGCATTGCAGCGCAAGCCGCTGCGTCACGAGTTCGCCAGCGGCGGCGAAGTGCAGGTGCTGCGCTTCATGAATGCCAGCGGTGGCTGAAGCCGTCGCGACGGGCTTCGAGCCGCCGCACGAATTCGCTACCATCGAGCGGTTTCGCCCGGTCCGGCCGAGCGCCTTGCCCGCCTGGGGCGTGGAACCGCTCGCCGCGTTGTCAGACCCGATTGCACCCATGCCGCGCGGGCATACCTCCAACGGGGAATGGGTTCGCGCTGAGCGCCGGTGCAGCCTGCGCACACATCTTCAAGGGAGTTTCGAGCCATGGCTCACCTGTCCAACACCGAATTCCAGCCCCTGAGCATTGCGGTGCTCACGGTGAGCGACACCCGCAACATCGATTCCGATACCTCCGGCCAGGCGCTGATCGACGGCCTGCAGAGCGCCGGCCACACCCTGGCCGAGCGGGCCATCGTCAAAGACGACGTCTGGCAGATCCGCGCCCGCGTCTGCAGCTGGATCGCCAGCGAGAACGTGCAGGTGGTGCTGATCACCGGCGGCACCGGCTTCACCGCCCGCGACAACACTCCGCAGGCGGTGCAGCCGCTGATGGACAAGGCCGTCGACGGCTTCGGCGAGTTGTTCCGCCATGTCTCGCTGGGCGAGATCGGCACCTCCACCGTGCAGTCCCGCGCGCTGGCCGGGATGAGCAACGGCACGCTGGTCTGCTGCCTGCCGGGCTCGACCAACGCCTGCCGCACCGCCTGGAACAAGATTCTCGTCGAGCAGCTGGACAGCCGCACCAACCCCTGCAATTTCGTGCCGCACCTCAAGGCGTCCGCGGTCGACTACTGCGGGCCCCGCTCATGAGCGCCTGTGGCTGCGACGTTGGCGGCCTGAAGCCGGTCGACGAGGCGATTGCCGAGCTGCTGGCACGGGTGCCGGCGCCGCCTGCGGTGGAAGAGGTCGCCCTGCGCGATGCGCTTGGGCGCGTGCTCGCCGAGCCGCTGGAGGCGAGTTTTCCGGTGCCGGCCTGGGACAACAGCGCGATGGACGGCTACGCCCTTTGCGCCGCCGACCTGCCGGCCGAGGGCGGAGCCCTGCCGCTGGCCGGGCGCATCGCCGCCGGTGACGCCGCCGAGCAGCAATTGCCGGCCGGGCATGCGGTGCGCATCTTCACCGGCGCACCGCTGCCGCCGGGTGCCGATGCCGTGGTCGCCCAGGAAAACTGCCGCATCGAGGGCGAACGCATCTGGCTGCCGGCGGTGGCTGCCGGCGACAACGTGCGCCGCCGTGGCGAGGAAACCGCCGCCGGCGAGCGCCTGCTCGAGGCCGGCAAGCGTCTGCGCCCGCAGGAGCTCGGCCTGCTGGCGACCTTTGGCGTGGCGCGGGTCAAGGTCTACCGGCGCCTGCGCGTGGCGCTGCTGTCCAGCGGCAACGAACTGCGCGAGCCGGGCGAGCCGCTCGAGTCCGGGCAGATCTACAACTCCAACCGCTACAGCCTGCTCGGTGTATTGCAGAGCCTTGGCTGCGAGGTGCACGACTATCCGATCCTGATCGACGATCTGGCGGCCAGCCGCGAAGCCCTGGCCGATGCGGCGAGTCGCTTCGACCTGATCATCACCTCGGGGGGCGTTTCGGTCGGCGAGGAGGATCATCTCAAGCAGGCGATCCGCGAACTGGGCGAGCTGCACCTGTGGCGCCTGGCGATCCAGCCGGGCAAGCCGCTGGCCTTTGGCGAGGTCAACGGCACGCCATGGATCGGCCTGCCGGGCAACCCTGCCGCGGCGCTGGTCACTTCGCTGGTGGTGGCGCGGCCATTCCTGTTGCGAGCGCAAGGTTGCACGCAGGGCGACGTCCAGCCGCTGCGCCTGCCCGCCGGCTTCGCCTGGCGCAAGGCCAACGTGCGCCGGCAGTATCTGCGCGCGCGGCTGGAGGCGGTGGATGGTCAGTTGCAGGTCCGCCTGTTTCCACGCCAGGGCTCGGCCATGCTGACCTCGGCCACCTGGGCCGAAGGCCTGGCCATCGTCGACTGCCAGCGCACGCTGGAAGCCGGTGAGCAGATCGAGTACCTGCCGTTCAGCGAACTGCTGGCCTGAACGAAAAGACGCCCGGTGACTGCGGTCGCCGGGCGTCTTCGTCAGTTGCTGATCAGGCGTTATGGGCGCTGCGGCAGCATGCGCTTGAGCACATCGTCGCGCCGCACGTAATGGTGGAACAGTGCTGCCACCGCATGCAGGCCGATCAGCCAGTAGCCGGCGACCGCCAGGGTCTCGTGGATTTCCTTGATCTCCCCCGCCAGGGCCTTGTCGGCGCCTATCAGTGCCGGCAACTCGAGGCCGAAGAACGGAATCGGCTTGCCCGCGGCGCTCAGGGTCAGCCAGCCGAGCAGCGGCAGACCGATCATCAGGCCATACAGCGCCAGGTGGACCAGCTTGGCCAGGGCGGTTTCCCAGCCGGCTGCACCGGCAACCGCGCCCGGTGCCGGGTTCAGCAGGCGCGCGATCAGGCGCAGCCAGACCAGCCCGAAGATCGTCAGGCCGAGCATGAAATGCCACTGCTTGAGCAGCTCGCGCGGTTCGCTGCCCTTGGGGAAATTGCCCTTGAGCTCGATGGTGGCGTAGACGCCGGCGATCAGCAGCACCATCAGCCAGTGCAGGGCGATACTCAGGCGGCCGTAGCGCGCCACGGGGTTCGAAGCGGACATTTCACGCACTCCATGTAGGGGAATGCCGACAGTCTAGAGCGGCCAGCTTAAGCGAAGCTTAGCGAGCGACCGGCCGAGCTGCGGCGAGCTGTCGCGGTAGCCGTACGCCCGCCTGCAGGCCGCCGAGCGGCGACTCGGTCAACTGGATGCTGGCGCCGTGCAGCTCGACGATGCGCGCGACGATGGCCAGCCCCAGCCCGGCGCCCTGGCCGTCGCCCTGACGGTAGAAACGCTCGAACAGCTTGTCGCGCTGCTCGACCGGGACGCCGGGGCCGCTGTCGTCCACCCGCAGCATGATGGCATCGCCCGTTGCCTGCAGGCCGACCTGGATCTGCCCGCCGGCCGGCGTGTACTGCAGCGCATTGCTGACCAGATTCTGCAGCAGGGTGCTCAGCGCGGCGGCGTCGCCGGTGAGCTGGTAGTCGGCGCTTTCGTCCGCCTCGAGCGTGAGTTCCTGGCCGCGCGCCAGCGCCAAGGGGGTCAGTTCGGCGAGCGTTTCGCGGCACAGCGGGAGCAGGTCCAGCGCTTCGAGGCGCAGGCGTTGCGCGCTGGGTTCCAGGCGGGCCAGCGTGAGCAGCTGGGCGACCACACGGGTGGTGCGGTCGACCCCCGCCAGGAGCTGTTGCAGCGCCTGCTCGCGGTCCTCCGGCTGTTCGGCCTGCAACGCGTTCTGCGCATGAATGCGCAGCACCGCCAGCGGCGTGCGCAGCTCGTGGGCGGCATCGGCGATGAAGCGCTTCTCGCGCTCGAGCAGCTGGTGGACCTGCTGCAGCAGCCGGTTGAGCGAGGCGGCGACCGGCTCCAGCTCGCGCGGCAACGGTGCCAGCAGCAGCGGCGCGAGGTGCTGCGGGTCGCGGTTGCGCAGCAGCTCGGCCATGCGCGCCAGCGGGCGCAGGCCCCAGCCCACCGCAAGCCAGAGCAGCAGGGCGAGCAGTGGCAGGCCGAGCAGATCGGGCATCAGGCTGCGGCGGGCGATCTTGCCAACCAGTTCGCCGCGCACGTCGCCGCGCTCGCCGACCAGAATCCACAGGTCGTCCTGCGCGTCGTGCAGCAGGAACAGCCGCCAGAGATGCGGGCCGAGGCGTACGTCGTGATAACCGGCGGCAAGCCCGGCGAAGGGCTCGCTCAGGTCGCTGTCGGCCGGCTGGCCGCTGGCATCGAGCAGCTGGCGCAACTCACCCTCCGGAGCGCCGGCCGACTGCAGCAACAGCTGCCCCTGGCGATCGAACACCTTGAAGCCCAGCTTGCTTTCGTAGGCGTGGCCGGGCAGCCCGCGACCGACACTGGCCGCCTCGTCGAGCGCCTGCTGCAGGCGGCGGCGCGCTTCGCTGTCGAGATCGCGTACCACCAGGCCCTGAACCAGCCGCGCGCTGTGCGCCAGCTGCGCATCGAACAGCTCCTCGGTCTCGTGGCGAGCGTCGCGGTAGCTCTGCCAGGAGATCAGCGACAGCGACAGCACCAGTGTGCCGACCACCAGCGCCAGGGTGCGGCTGCGGATCGAGCGTCGCAGCATCACTTGTCCACCAGATAACCGACGCCGCGCACGGTGCGGATCAGCTCGGGAAAGAATTTCTTGCGCAGGTGATGGATGTGCACTTCCAGCGCATTGCTCTCGACGTCCTCGTCCCAGCCATAGAGCACCTGCTGCAGCTTGTCGCGAGTCAGCACCCGGCCGGGCTGGGCCAGCAGTTCGTGGAGCAGGACGAATTCCTTGCGCGGCAGGTTGACCGGGTTGCCCTGGTAGCTGACCTGCTGGTTGACCGGATCGAGCAGGATGTCGCGGTAGGCCAGCACCGGCTCTGCCCGGTTGAAGCTGCGCCGCAGCAGCGCACGCAGGCGCGCCTTGAGTTCGGCGACGTCGAAGGGTTTGACCAGGTAGTCATCGGCCCCGGCATCGAGCCCGGCGATGCGGTCGGCGGTGGCATCGCGTGCGGTGAGCACCAGCACCGGCACCGGATTGGCCTCGGCGCGCAGACGCCGGAGCACCTCGAGCCCGTCGAGTCGCGGCAGACCGAGGTCGAGCACGGCGAGGTCGAAGCTCTCGTGGGTCAGCGCATGCAAGGCGCTGGCGCCATCCTGCAGCCAGTCGACGGTATAGCCTTCGGGCTTGAGCGCGGTGCGGATGCCTTCGCCGAGCGCCGGGTCGTCTTCCACCAGCAATAGGCGCATGTGATCTCCTGAAGGGTGAACAGCCAGGCGGGCGCGCCGGCGCGCCCTTGTCTGGCGGAGTATGGCAGCGGCCGGGGGCGGCCGGGGAGGGGGCGTGGCGGTCCGCCAGGGCAGCCGCCACGACGGCGATCAGCGCAGCTTGGTCTCGACCTCGTCGAGCAACCGCTGGGCCTCTTCGCGGCGCCCGGCATCGGCCGTCTCGCGGCCGGGCCGTGGCGGCGCGGCGAGCGCTTTGTGCAGCGCGACGCGGGCTTCGCCGTAGCGCTTCTGGCGCAGCAGGAAGTCGCCGTGGAAATAGTTCGGGTCGATGCCGTTCGGGTTCAGCGCCAGGGCCTGCTTGAACAGCGCTTCGGCCTTGTCGTCATCGCCGAAGCCGATCGGCCAGCCGGGCACCTGGTAGTAGAGGCTCGCCAGGCTGGTGTAGGCCGAGCCATCGAGCGCGTTCGGGTCGAGCTCGATGGCCTGCTCGAACTCGGCCTTGGCCTGCTTGACCAGGCCCAGTGCGCCGAGGCCGCCCTTGGCGCCGGCCCAGGTGCTCAGCACGATGCCATGCCAGATGTGCAGTTCGGCGGCATTCGGCTCGGCGGCCACGGCCTGTTTCGCCTCGTCGGCGAGTTTGGCGAAGGCCGCCTCGCGCTTTGCCTCGGGGGTCTGGTAGTTGATCTCGGCCCAGCGCTGCTGGAGGGTGTGCAACGCCTGCGCACCGGCAGGCTCCAGAGCCAGCGCGGGCTGGCCGAGCGTCAGCAGCAGTGCGGCGATCAGTAACGGGTGGCGGGTCATCGGGAATCTCCGGGCAGGGTATCTGAAGGGGCCGGCGGGGTGCGCGGGCGGTCGGCGTCGGCGAAGCGCTTGACCACCGGCAGCTGCTTGCGCAGCGCCTGGTCGACCAGCCGCGGGAGGATGCCGTTGAGGCGCACGAAGAGCTTTTCCGGCCAGCCCAGGTACAGCTCCTCGCGCTCGCGGACGATGGCCCGCAGGATTTCCTCGGCGACCTGCTGCGGGTCGTCCATCTCGACTTTCAGCGCGTCGTTCATCGCCACCACCTGGGCACTGTTCATCGCCGTGCGCGTGGCCCGGGGCGCGATGTAGAGCACCTTGATCCGGCTGTCGGCGAGTTCACGGCGCAGCGCTTCGGAGAAGCCGCGCAGGGCGAACTTGCTGGCGCAGTAGGCGGTAAAGCCGGGAAAGCCGATCGAACCGAAGGTCGAGCCGAGGTTGACCAGCAGTGCCCGCGGCTGCTGGTGCAGCAGCGGCAGCAGCAGGTGGGTCAGCTGCAGCGTGGCCGTCACGTTGACTTCGATCAGCCGCGCGATGGCATCCTCGCTCTGCTGCTCGAGCAGGCTGAACTGGTTGATCCCGGCGGCATTGATCACGCAATCGACGCCGCCCTGGCGACGCACGGCATCGGCCACCTGCTGGCGGTCCTGGGCGCGCGTGAGGTCGGCGTAGACCAGGCTGACCTGGCCGGAGAAACGCTGCGCGAGGTACTCCAGCGCCTCGCCCGAGCGCCCCGCGAGCAGCAGCTTGGCGCCCGCGGCACAGAGCCGCTCCACCAGTATCTGGCCGATCCCGCCACTGGCGCCGGTGAGCAGGATGCGCGTGTCACGCAGCTGCATGGCCGTGCTCCGGTGCGGTCAGGCTGCGGAAGATGTCGCCATACAGGCGGTACACCACGCGTGCGGTATGTACCACCGCGGCCTTGTCGGCCTCGTCGTCGAGGCGGTTCATCAGCTTCTTGAAGAACTCGATGTGCTCCATGTCCAGGCTGCCGTGGGAGGTCAGGTAGCTGAACGCCTTCGCCGGCAGGTCGAGCTTGTCCTGCAGCACGCCGGCGGCCTGGGTCGCCAGGGCGATGCTGGTGCCTTCGAGCACGTTGACCATGCCGAAGAAGCTCGCCGGGTTGTGCCGCGCGATGCGGTCGTAGACGTAGGCGACCATCAGCTCGGTGGGCAGTGCCGGCTGGCCGTGGCGCACCGCCTCGGCATCGCCGCCACAGGCGCGGATGTCGTTGAGGATCCATTCCTGATGGCCGATTTCTTCCTCGATGTATTCGGCGATCGCCTCGCGCAGCCACTCCAGGCGCTCCGGCAGGCGTGCGCCGCAAGCCATCAACAGCGGCACGGTGTGCTTGACGTGGTGGTAGGCCTGAGTCAGGAAGGCGATGTACTGCGCGCGGGTCGCGGTGCCGGCGAGCGCGGCGTGGATGATCGGCGCGCCAAGCAGGTATTCGCGCTCGGCATTGGTCTGGTGTTGCAACTGGTCGAAGAAATCCATGATGAACCTCGAAAGTCAGGACGGAAGGGCGTTGATCGCCGATTGGTAATGGTTGAAGAGGGCGTCGCGACGCAGCCGTCCGTTGGCGGTGACCAGGCCGTTGCTGGCGGTGAAGGGCTCGGCGGCGCGCAGCCAGTGGTGCACGCGGGCGTAGTCCGGCAAGCCGGCGTTGACCCGCTCGACCGCCGCCTGCAGCTCGGCATCGCTCAGCTCGGGGCGGCGGGGCACCAGCACGGCGGCGTTCTGTGCCAGTGCCTCGCCATGCAGCCAGGCCTGGGCGATGGGGGCCTGCTGCACCAGCTCCGCCTCGACCCATTCCGGGTTGACGTTGCGCCCGTAGGCGGTGACGAACTGGTGCTTCTTGCGCCCGTGCAGGATCAGGAAGCCGTCCTCGAAGTGGCCGAGGTCGCCGGTCGGCAGCCACTCGCCGACCGGCGGAGGTTCGCCGAGGTAGCCGAGCATATGCGGGCCGCGCACCAGTACCTCGCCATCGTCGGCCAGGCATACTTCGACGTGGGGCAGCGGTTGGCCGACGGTGCCGATGCGTCGCGCCTCAGGCGTGTTCAGACAGACCACCGAGGCGCATTCGGACAGGCCGTAGCCCTCGAACACCGGCAACCCGAGGCGCTCGGCGCGTTCCAGCAGCTGCGGCGCGACCCGGCCGCCACCGACCGCGATGAAGCGCAGCGACGAAGGCAGCGAGACGCCTTGCTCGGCGGCGCTGACCAGCGCCAGCAGCAGCTGCGGCAGCAGGATCAGGCTGTGTGGCTGGCTTGCCTGCAGCGTGGCAAGCAGGCGTGCCAGCTCGAAGCCCGCCGCGCCGCTGAAGCCGATTTCGGCCAGCGGGCGCAGCTCGACCCGCGCACCGGCCAGCAGCGGCGCATAGAGCCCGGCGATGTTCTCCAGCAGCGTCGCCAGCGGCAGCACGCACAGGTGCTGCCGCACGTCGCACGGCAGGCTGGCCTGCCGCAGGCTCTCGGCCACCGCGAGCTGTGCGCGTGCATCCAGGCACACGCCCTTGGGCTGGCCGGTGGTGCCGGAGGTATAGGTGATTTTCAGGGTGCCGGGCGGCACCGCGGTGACGGCGCCCGGCTGACGCAGGTACAGGCCGGGCTCCTGGGCGGTGAAGCCGCTGCGCTCGATCGGTGCCGGGGTCGCCCCGATCAGGCAATCGATGCCCGCGTGCTCCAGCACGTGCGCCTGCTGCGCCGGCGAGAAAAAGCCCGGCAGCGGTACGCAGACCAGCCCGGCGCGCAGCAGGGCGAGGTCCCACAGCGCCCATTCCAGGCCGTTGTCCAGGGCCAGCGCGACGCGCGCGACGCCGAGCGCTTCGAGCCGGCTGGCACGGGCGGCGACCTCGTGGCGCAGTTCGGCATAGCTCAGCTGGCGCGTGCCCTCGCTCAGGGCAATGCCGCTGTGCTGTTCAAGGGCCGTCCAGAAGCGTTCAGCTGCAGGCTGCATGGGGCACCTCGCCGGTATCGAACAGCGGCTGATAGCCAAGCCTGGCGTACACGCCGAGCTGCAGCAGATGCTGGTGGCCGGGCAGGATCTCGCCGGCCATCACCTGCGGGCGGCTGGCGTAGTAGCTGCCCCAGTCCGGCAGCTCGTCGCCCATTCGTGCCGGATCGGCCAGGCCCAGGGGCAGCGGCGTCAGCGCCAGACGCTGGAAGCTGTTGAGCAGCGCCGGAGTACCGGTGAACACCACCCAGCGGAAGCCCTGGGCGACCAGCAGGTCGGTCAGCGCGACGATCAACAGGCGTGCCGAGGCATTGCCGAAGGCGGCCAGGTTGCCGACCTCGACGATCTCCTCGCGGGGGATCGCCCGGCCGCTGCGCAGGCTGACCGCTTCTTCGATCGGTGCGTCCAGATAACGCTCGAGAAACAGCGGGCGGCGCCGCGCGCTGCGCAGGCCGACGGCGCCCTGCACGGTGCCGTCTTCGTCGTGCAGGCCAAGCAGGCAAGGCATGAAGTGCTTCACGTGCGCCCCGTAGTGCTCGGCGAAGCGCTGGTGGATGAAGGCTTCCAGCGCCATGCGGCGCTCGCCTTGATCGGGTTGGGCCAGTTGCAGGGTCATCGGCCGCTCGCGGCCGATGCGTGCCAGTACGTCAGTGTGATCAACCCAGGGGAGTTCCATTCGGGGAACCTCGGTTCAGGAATCTGGGCTGGAGTCTGCGGCGGCAAACTTAAGGCAGTCTTAAGCGGCGAGCGCTGTTCTGGCGGCGCTCGACCGTTACGTTTTTTTCACAAGGTGCTGGTTATGGTCGGCCTTGCCCGAGCAGCCAGTAGCCGGCCAGCGCGGCGCCGAGCAGCCAGATCAGCACGACTGCCACGGCACCGGCGCGACTGGTCGGGCGGGCCGCACGCCGTGCCTCCCAGGCCAGCGCCTGCTCTCGGCTTTCGGCCAGTACCTGCGGCGGCGTCAGGCGCAGTACCAGCCAGATGCCCAGCGGCAGGAGCAGCAGGTCGTCGAGGTAGCCGAGCAGCGGAATGAAGTCGGGGATCAGGTCGATCGGGCTCAGGGCGTAGGCGACGATGGCCAGGGTCAGCAGGCGCAGCCACCAGGGCAGCGCCGGGTGGCGGGCGCAGAACCAGAGCGCCATGACGTCGCGCTTGAGGGCACGGGCCCAGCCTTGCAGGCGGGCCATGAAACGGGACAGCACGGGCACTGGACGCTCCTTACCGAACAGAACTGGCGGCGCCAGGACGAGGAAGTACCACGATGATGCAGATCTCCCTTTACCCCGGGCAACGCCTGAAGCTGCGGTTCGGCCGGCGTCGGCTGTTCGGCCTGCTGGCGCTGCTGGTCGGCCTGGGCGTCGGTGTGGCGTTGCACTGGGACGAGCGGCTGTACTTCTACCTGACCCGGCAGATGAACGTCACCGACCAGGGCGTCGCCAATCGCTGGCTGCCCGCCTACCGGGTGCAGATCGACGCCAAGCCGATCGAGGGCATCGCACGCAACCTGTCGGCTATCACCTATGACACCGACCTTGACCGCCTGTTGGGCGTGGTCAACGGCGGGCCGACCGAAATCGTCGCGCTGAGCAAGACCGGCGAGCTGCTCGAGCGCTATCCGCTGCAGGGTTTTGGCGACATCGAAGGCCTCACTTACATGGGCGGCGGGCGCGTGGCGGTGTCCGACGAACGGGCCCAGCAGGTGAGCATCTTCCAGTTGCCGGCCGTGCCGCGCACCATCGACAGCGCCGAGGCCAGGTTCTTTTCCCTGGGCATCAACCTCAACGGCAACAAGGGTTTCGAAGGGGTGACCTACGATGCCGCGGGCGACCGCATGTTCATCGTCAAGGAGCGCGACCCGCGCCAGCTCTACGAGGTCGATGGCGTGGCGGCAAGCCTCGACGGGGGGCTGCAGCTGAAGGTGCGCGACCGCAGCGACTGGATCACGGGCCAGGTGTTCGCCACCGACCTCTCGGACATCCACTTCGATGCCGCCACCGGCCACCTGATTCTGCTCAGCGACGAGTCGCATCTGGTGATGGAGCTCAGCGGCGACGGGCGGATGCTCAGCTACCGCAGCCTCAACGGCCTGTTCAGCGATCTGAAACGCTCGGCACCGCAGCCCGAAGGCGTGACGATCGACAATGACGGCACGCTATACGTAGTCAGCGAACCGAACCTGTTCTACAGCTTTCGCCGCGAGGGCTGAAGCCAGCGGCCTCGCCGCTGGTCGAGTGGCAGGCCGGCGCCCGCGGCTTCACGTTTCATTCACGCCGGTTTGACGGAACCCTGACGGCGCCCCGCGCAGACTGCTTCGGATGCCGCGCGCTGCCTGCGTGCGGTCGCCTCCTGCAGGGTGATTCGATGTTCATGCGCCGCTTGCCTGATTGCTCCTCGACCCGGCCTCGCGCGGGGCGGCCTGCCGCTGCGCCGCGGGCGCTGTTGTTCGCCGCACTGGTGCTGGCGGGCTGTCAGGGTGACCCCGCTCGGCCCGCCGGCGACGGCTATCCGCCGGCCTACCTCGAGGGCTATGGTGCCGGTTGCAGCAGCGGCCGCCAGGCCGCCGGCGCCATGGCCGCATTTCGCAAGGACGTGTCGCGCTACCTGAGCCAGCCGCTCTATGCGCAGGGCTGGGATGACGGCTATCGCCAGTGCGAGGCGCTGCCGCTGGGCAGCGGTGGCCTGCCGTCGCGGCGTGGCGATGCCTGGCAGCGCCAGCGTGACCGCGAGTGGCGTCATCAGGTCGACCAGGACCGGGCCGAGGCCTTCCATCGCTGAGCCAGCGGCCGAGGTCCAGACGAAAAAAAGGCGCAGGGGCAACCGCACCCTGCGCCTTTGTCGTTTCCGGCGGCTGACTAGAGCGCGGGCTCGACGGCGACGGCACCTTGCAGAGCCGGCGCCGGCCGATAGAGCACCAGGCGGTAGCAGGCCAGGCAGATCGTCCAGTCGAACAGCAGCGTCCACAGGTTGTGCGAGAGGAAGTGCGCGCCCTGCATGACCCGGCCCAGCGACATCACCGTGCCCAGGCCCAGTGCCAGCCCCAGCGCGTAGCGCGCCAGGCGCGGGCGGCGGTCGCGCAACACGAAGAACAGCGCCAGCAGCGAGAAGCCCGCCGAGGCGTGCCCGCCGGGCCAGCAGCGACCGGGCTTGAGCGTAGGTGCGCGTTCGGCCAGCAGCGGCGTGAAGGTCTCCTGGCCGCCAAAGTCGGTCAGGCTCCAGGGGCAATGCACGCCGGTCAGGGCCTTGAGCGGGGTGACGATGCTGGTCGACACGCCGAGTGCCAGCACCAGGTAACCCAGTGAACGGCGCCAGCGCGCCAGGCGTGTCGGCAGCAGGCTGAACAGAAAGCCAGCGATGGCCAGCACGCCGATGACGATCACCGCCTGCTTGACGCGGTCGTGCAGGAAGTCCTCGAGCAGCCAGCTGTGTCGGCCGACGAAACCGACGCCCGGCTCGTAGAACAGCCGGGAGAAGGCGAAGTCGAGTTCGCTGGGGTCGCCGATCAGCAGTGCCAGCATCAGCGCGGCGGGCACGCCGAAGCCAAGGACGAAATTGTACGGGCGGCTGCTTTCGCAGCGGTCGGGTAGGCGGGGCATCGGAACTCCAGAGGCGCCCTGGTCGGGCGCCGGGTCGGTCTAGCGTTGGCTGAGCTGATCGGCGTGCGGTGCTGGCGCCCGCCAGCTCAGCAGGCCCTGGCGGTAGTCGTGGCTCGCGCCCTGGTAGTAGGCGATGTCGCGCTGCACCAGCGGGTCGCTCAGCGGTGCCTCGGATTCGCGGCTCGAGCGCAGCGCCTCGTCATGCCGGCGTACCTGCAGGCGCGGGCTGAGGATCGCCAGGTCGCGGCCGTCGAACAGGCCCAGGTGCTGGTAGTTGCCGATCAGTGCGCGTCCCGGCGCGGCATCCTCGCGCAACAGGTTGCGGCCGAAGAAGGTCGACACGTAGTCCATGTTCAGCAGGCCGAGCAGGGTCGGGGCCAGGTCGATCTGGCTGGCCAGCCCGGTGAACTCGCGCGGCTCGATCAGGCCCGGCGCGTAGACGAACAGCGGAATGTGGTAGTTGGCCACCGGCAGGTCCTGCGAGCCGGCGCTGCCGGCGGTATGGTCGGCGACGAAGACGAACAGCGTGTCCTTGAACCAGGGCTTGCGCCGCGCCTTGTCGAGGAACTGGCCGATGGCGTAGTCGGTGTACTTCACCGCACCTTCGCGGCCATCGCCGGAGGGGATGTCGATGCGGCCGTCCGGGTAGGTGTAGGGGCGGTGGTTGGAGGTGGTCATCAGCTGCAGCAGGAACGGCTTGCCGGCGGCGTGGTCGGCATCGGCCTCGCGCATGGCCAGGGCATAGAGGTCCTCGTCGGCCATGCCCCAGGCATTCTTGAAGTGGATGTCCGCTTCGTCGGCGCTGCTCTGGTCGACCACGCGGTAGCCGTTGCCGCCGAAAAAGGCGCTCATGTTGTCGAAATAGCCGCGCCCACCGTAGAGGAACACGCTGTCGTAACCCTGGGCGCCGAGTTGCTGGCCGAGGCTGGCAAAGCCGCTCTCGCGACCGATGCGCTTGACGATCGAGCGCCCCGGAGTCGGCGGCACGGACAGGGTGATCGCCTCCAGGCCACGGTCGGTGCGCGTGCCGGTGGCGTAGAAGTTGGTAAAGGTCAGGCTGTGCTTGCGCAGCTCGTCGAGGTTGGGGGTCAGCCCGCGCGCGTCGCCGAAGCTGCCCAGGTACTTGGCGCTGAGGCTCTCGATGGTCACCAGCACGACGTTCAGATGACGTGGCTGGCCGGGGTTGTCGATCGCCCGGCGGATGTCCAGCGGGTCTTTGCCGAGGAAGCGCGCATTCGGCTCGGCGACTTCCCGGCGCAGGCGGCTGCCGATCTCGGCGTCGGGCAGAGTGGCGTAGAACTGCGGATAGTCCAGCTCGTTGTTGCGAAAGGCGGCGAAGAACTGGAACGGGCCGTTGCTCGCCAGCTCGCGCTGGTAGGCGTTGCCGCCGCTGCCGCGCGGAAAGTCCTGGCCAACCACCAGTGCCGCGGCCAGTGCCAGGCCCGCTACGCTGGCCAGCGTCGCCAGGCTCCCGCGCCAGGGCAGGCTCGGTGCGGCAAGGGCGCGGCTGACCGGCCGCTGCAGGGCCAGGCCGAGAGCCAGGGCCAGGGCGGCGAGCAGGCCGAGCAGGGTGAAGAGCGGGTAGGACTCCATGATGTTGTGGATGACCTCGTCGGAGTAGACCAGGTAATCCACCGCGATGAAGTTGAAGCGCACGCCGAACTCGTCCCAGAACAGCCACTCGGCCACCGCGGTGAACAGCATCGCGTAGAGGCTCAGCACCAGCAGCAGGCGTAGGCCGAAGCGGTGCCAGCGGCTGGCCCAGATCTTTCGCGGGCAGAGCGCGAGATACAGCGCCAGCGGCACGGCGGCAAAGGCCAGGTAGGCCAGGTCGTAGATCGCGCCTTCGGCATAGATGCGCAGGATGTCGAGCGGGCCGGCGGTCGCCTCCTGCCAGTGCGCGACGAGCAACGCCGAGCGGGTCAGCACGAAGGTGCCGAGCCAGAGGCCCAGAAGCAGGGCGAGATAACGAAGCTGAGCATGTCGGGGAAAAGGCATCGTATGATCCACGGCTAAGGACGAACGCGGCGAAGTCTGCGAGTGCGTCCGTGAGCCCTTCGTAAAGAAGCCGTGAAAAAATCGTCATAGCCGCGAACCGATATGCGAATCCTCGTCATCGAAGACAACCGCGACATCCTCGCCAACGTGCTCGACTACCTCGAGCTCAAGGGCTACCTCGTCGATTGCGCCCAGGACGGCTTGAGCGGCCTGCACCTGGCGGCCACCCAGGACTACGACCTGATCGTGCTGGACATCATGCTGCCCGGTATCGACGGCTATCAGGTGTGCCAGCGCCTGCGCGACGATGCGCGGCGCGACACGCCGATCATCATGCTCACCGCCCGCGATGCGCTGCCCGATCGCATCAAGGGGCTCGAGGCTGGCGCCGACGACTACCTGGTCAAGCCCTTCGCCCTGTCCGAGCTGGTCGCCCGCATCGAAGCGGTGCTGCGCCGCAGCCAGGGTTCCCGGCGCCGGCAGCTGCAGGTCGGCGACCTCGTCTATGACCTCGACACCCTGGCGGTGAGCCGCGGTGGCGTGCCGATCCGGCTCAACCCCATTGGCCACAAGCTGCTCGCCATCCTCATGCAGCGCAGCCCGGCGGTGGTGCGGCGCGAGGCGCTCGAGGAAGCCCTGTGGGGCGACAACGTGCCCGACAGCGACAGCCTGCGCAGCCACATCCACCAGCTGCGCCAGGCGCTGGACAAACCCTTCGAGCGGCCGCTGCTGCACACGGTGCATGGCGTCGGCTTCCGCCTGGCGGAGCAGAGCGATGCTCGCTAAGCAGCCTTTCGCCCGACGCATCGTCATTGCCTTCACGCTGATGACGCTGCTGGTCAGCGGCATGTTCTCGCTTGGGATCGTCGCGGTGGTCCATTCCATCGAGTCGCAGCTGGTGACCGAGGACATGGGCCGCGAGATGGACACCGTCCTGCATGAGGACCTGCCCAGCGGCCAGCCGCCGCGGCTGGATGCGCGCACCCTGTTCTTCAGCACCGCGCTACCGGAGCACCCGCTGCCCGACGGCTTCGCCGCGCTGGCCGAAGGTTTCACCGAGGTGGTGCGCGGCAACGAGGCGTACTACGTCTATGTCCGCGACCTGGATGGCGAGCGCTATGTGCTGATGGAGGAGCAGAACGAGTTCGAGGAGCGCGAGAACGCGCTGTTCAACACCGTGCTCGCCGGCTTCGTGCTCAGCGTGCTCGGCGCCTGGCTGCTCGGCCGGCTGATGGCGGACAAGGTGATGGCGCCGGTGAGCCGCCTGGCGCTGCAGGTACGTCATCGCGACCAGTTGCATCCACTGGCGCCGCCGCTGGCCCTGCAGTACGCCGACGACGAGGTCGGCCATCTGGCCGCGGCCTTCGACAGCACGCTCGGCCAGCTGCGCCAGACGCTCGAGCGCGAACGGCTGTTCACCGCCGACGTCAGCCATGAGCTGCGCACCCCGCTGATGGTGGTGCTCGGCGCCTGCGAACTGCTGCTGGCCGGCGAGCTGCCCGAGCGCTCGCGGCGTCAGGCCGAGCGTATCCAGCGCGCCGCCGAAGAAATGCAGGCGCTGGTCGAGACCTTTCTCCTGCTGGCACGCTCGCGTCCCGATCAGCAGCTCGCCTTTGGCGGCAGCGCCAGCCTGGACGAGGTGGCGCGTGAGCAGAGCGAGCGCTGGGCGCCGCCGATGCGCGAGAAGGGGCTGGCCTTCGAGGTGGTTCGCGAAGGCGACGACGAGAGGCTATACAACCACACGCTGCTCGGCACGGTGATGTCCAACCTGTTGCGCAACGCACTGCACTACACCGACAGCGGCGGCATCCGCCTGGTGCTCGAACGCGGCGGCTTTCGTGTCGAGGACAGCGGCGTGGGCATTCCGCCGGAGCAGCAGGAACGCATGTTCCAGCCGTTCGTGCGCGGTGCCGAGAATCGCGGCGAGGGCCTCGGCCTCGGGCTTTCGCTGGTGCGCAGGATCTGCGCGCACCAGGGCTGGCAGGTGCGCGTGCAGGCGGAGCAACCGTGCGGCAGCTGTTTCAGCGTGGCGCTCGGTTCTTGACGTTTTTTTCACAGTCTTTTGACGGGGCCTTGATGGCGGTCAGGCTAGGTTGGGGCGTGACCTTCATAGAGCGGTGCCCGTCATGCCTCGATCCAACCCCATCGAACTGGACTTTTCCCGCAAGTACGACCGCGACCACGCCTACCAGTACCTGCACAAGCACCAGGACGGCATCGCGCGGCGCCTGTCGCACTGGCGCGACGAACAGCTCGCCCGCTGGGCGCTGACCCGCGCCGGCGAACCGGACCTGGTGCTCGATCTGCCCTGCGGCGCCGGGCGCTTCTGGCCGCTGCTGGCCGAGCACCCCAGCCGGATGATCTTTGCCGCCGACAACTCGGCCGACATGCTGGCCGTCGCCCAGAGCGAGCAGCCGCCTGAAGTGGTCGCGCGGGTCGAGACGTTCCAGACCTCGGCGTTCGACATCGACATGCACGACAGTGCGGTGGACTCGATCTTCTGCATGCGTCTGCTGCATCACGTGGCCGACCCGCAGCACCGGCTGGCGATGCTGCGCGAATTCCACCGCGTCACCCGCGACACCCTGATCCTCTCGCTGTGGGTCGACGGCAACTACAAGGCGTGGAAGCGCAAGCGCCTGGAGCGCCGGCGCCCGGCCAAGGAAAACCAGAACCGCTTCGTGGTACCGCGCGGGCTGGTCGAGGCGGAATTCGCCGAGGCCGGCTTCGATATCCTCGGCCACCGCGACTTCCTGCCCGGCTACGCGATGTGGCGGGTCTACGTACTGCGCAAGCGGAGCTGACCATGGGCATGCCATTGGTGATACCCGGAGCGCAGGCGCAGGCCAGCACCTTTCAGCGCTGGTGGGAGGCGCAGGGCGAGTGGGTCGAGGAGCCCAACCAGCGGCGTGATGGCGAGAGTGGCGTCAAGCGCCTGCGCCTGGCCGATCCGCAACGGCCGTTGCTGTATTGCAAGCGCCAGACCGGCCACCTGTATCGCTCGCTGGCGCACCCGTTCGGCCGCCCCACGGCGCTGCGCGAATACCAGGCGCTGCGCGCCCTGGAGCGGCTCGGCATCCGGGTACCGCGGGTGGTCTACTGCGCGGCGCAGCGCCCGGCCGGGCAATGGCAGGCGTTGCTGGTCACCGAGGAGCTGAGCGGCTTCGTCAGCCTCGAACAGTGGTATCAGGAAGCGCGTCACCTGCGTGATGCCGCGGTGCAGGCCCGGCTGCTGCAGCGCCTGGGTGAAATGCTCGCGCGCCTGCATCGGGCCGGCTGGCAGCACGGCTGCCTCTACCCCAAGCACATCTTCCTGCGCGTGGACGGCGAAGGTGCGGACGCACAGGTCGAGGTGGCGCTGCTCGATCTGGAGAAATGCCGCCGGCGCCTGTGGCCTCGGCAGGCCTCGCGACGCGACATGGACCAGCTGCGCCGGCGTGCCCCGGCGATCTCGCCCGCCGACTGGGCCGCGCTGCAGGCGCACTACCAGGCGGCCCTGCTCGGCGCCCAGGAGGTCGACGATGGACACTGAACCGTTAGCCGAGTCGCTCGATGCGGCCACGCTCAAGGGGCGCCAGGGCTTGCGGCGTATCGTCCAGGCCGGCGGCTATTCGCTGGCCGGGCTGCGCGCGGCCTATGTGGGCGAGGCGGCCTTCCGCCAGGTGGTGTTGCTCAACCTGCTGCTGATCCCGCTGGCGTTTCTGCTCGATGTCAGCCGCGTCGAGCGTGCCGTGCTGATCGCTGTGGTGCTCCTGGCGCCTATCGTCGAGCTGCTCAACTCGGCGATCGAGGCCACCGTCGACCGCATCTCGCTGGAACTGCACCCGCTGTCCAAGCGCGCCAAGGACATGGGCAGCGCCGCCCAGCTGCTGACCATGACGCTTATCGCCGTGGTCTGGGCGGTGATCCTGCTTTGAGTCCTCTTCCGATCTGCCCAGGAACCCTTTCATGACCGATGGAACCGCTCGCGCGCCGGCCGGCCAGCCAGGCCTGCGCCACCACCTGCTGTTCATGACCGGCAGCGCGCTCGCGCTGCTCGCGTTGTTCTCCCTGCTGCGCCTGGCACTCTTGCTGTTCAACCGCGAGCTGCTCGGTGATGCCAGCCTGGGGACCCTGCTCGAAGGCTTCGGCAACGGCCTGCGCTTCGACCTGCGCCTGCTCGTCTACATCCTCCTGCCGCTTTCGCTGGCGGTGCTCAGCCGCCGGGCGATGGCCGCGCGCAGGCTTCAGCGCGTCTGGCTGGGCGTTTGCGCCAGCCTGGTGATCCTGCTCGGGATGATCGAGCTGAACTTCTACCAGGAGTTTCACCAGCGCCTGAACAGCCTGGTCTTCCAGTACCTGTCCGAAGATCCGGCGACCGTCCTCAGCATGCTCTGGCACGGCTTTCCGGTACTGAAGCTGCTCGGCGTCTGGGGTGGGCTGACGCTGCTCTGGTCGCTGCTGTTCGGCTGGCTCGACCGCCGTTGCCGGCCGCAGGTCGGCGCGCTGGCCAGCAGGCCGCGCAGCCCGGCGCCGCTGGGCTGGCACTGGCGCGGTGCGACGCTGGTCGCGCTGGTGCTGGTCAGCGTGGTCGCCGCCCGTGGCACCCTGCGCCAGGGCCCGCCGTTGCGCTGGGGGGATGCCTTCACCACCGACTCGGTGTTCGTCAACCAGCTCGGCCTGAACCCGGCGCTGTCGCTCTACGAGGCGGCGAAGAACCGCTATTCCGATCACCGTGACAACGCCTGGAAAGCCGTACTGCCCGAAGGCGAGGCCCTGGCGCGCACCCGCGCGCTGTTGCTGACCGGCAACGATCGGCTGGTTGACGGCGAGCTGGCCGCGGTGCGCCGCGACTACCAGGCGCCCGAGGCCGGCCGGCTACCGGTGCGCAACGTGGTGGTGATCCTGATGGAGAGCTTTGCCGGGCGGTATGTCGGCGCGCTGGGCAGCCGCGACGGCATCACCCCGAACTTCGACCGGCTGGCCGGCGAGGGCCTGCTGTTCGAGCGCTTCTTCGCCAACGGCACCCACACCCACCAGGGCATGTTCGCCAGCATGGCCTGCTTTCCCAACCTGCCGGGCTTCGAATACCTGATGCAGTCGCCCGAGGGCAGCCACCGCTTCTCCGGCCTGCCGCAACTGCTCAGCGCGCGCGCGTTCAACGATGTCTACGTCTACAACGGCGATTTCGCCTGGGACAACCAGCTGGGCTTTTTCGGCAACCAGGGCATGACCCGTTTCGTCGGCCGCAACGACTATGTCGACCCGGTGGTCTCCGACCCGACCTGGGGCGTTTCCGACCAGGACATGTTCGACCGCGCGGTGCAGGAGCTCGACGCGCTGGGCCAGGACAAACCGTTCTACGCACTGCTGCAGACGCTGTCGAACCACACGCCCTATGCGCTGCCCGATCCGTTGCCGGTGCAGGCGGTCAGCGGGCATGGCTCGCTCGACGAGCACCTGACCGCGATGCGCTACGCCGACTGGGCGCTGGGCCGCTTCTTCGAGCAGGCCCGGCAGAAACCCTGGTTCAACGACACCCTGTTCGTGGTGGTCGGCGACCATGGCTTCGGTGCGCCGGAGCAGCTCACCGAAATGGACCTGTTCCGCTTCCATGTACCGCTGCTGCTGATCGCCCCCGGCGTAACCGAAACCTTTGGTGCGCGGCGCCAGGTAGTCGGCACCCAGGTCGACGTGGTGCCGACCATCATGGGCCGTCTCGGGGGCGAAGTGCGCCACCAGTGCTGGGGCCGCGATCTGCTGGCGCTGGACGAGCGCGATCCGGGCTTCGGCATCATCAAACCCTCGGGCAGCGACCAGACCGTGGCGATACTGCGCGGCGACCAGGTACTGGTGCAGCCCAAGGACCTCGAGCCGCGCTTGTACCGCTACCGGCTCGGCACCGATGCCGCGGCCGAGCGCATCGAGGATGCCGCCCGCGCGGCGCCGATGCTGCGCGATTTGCAGGCGTATCTGCAGGTGGCGACCGGCAGTTTGCTGGGCAATACCACAGCCGATCGGGAGCGCGACGAGCAGCCCGCCCCGCGCCGGTTGGCGCGTGCCGGAGGGGGGCAGCCGGCAGCGACAGCGGCGCCGGGGAGCCGCCCGCCACGGGAGGGCTGAGTGGTGGGGCAGGCGGTCTGAACGCTACCGCCTGCCCCGCAGTACGTGGCCACATTCCTTTATTGAGCTATCGGGGTGTGGCCTGGATTGGCAAGCCTGCAGTTTCAGCTGTTTGAGTTCGTTCGAGGGTAGGAGCGGTTACCGCGTGTGCTGCTGCCTCGGGTTTCGGCCCCCGGCCGAGTCACTTGACTCGCATCGCTCGCCCTTCGGGCCAGCCTGCGGCTGTTGCGCCGCTTCACTTCGTATCGTTGCTCGCAGGGAAAGTAGCCAAAGAGAAAGCGCGCCCGACATCCGAGGCCGCCCGCTTGGCGGCCAGACTTCCTTCGCACTGGTGGCCGGGCTCGGCGCCTTCTCACGACGGGGCGCCTCGGTCCCTTCGTTGCTCGCCAGGCGTCCATGCCTCGCGTCCCCCTGCGCAACATCTCCACTCGGCCTCCTGACGGGATCGAGGTCCGAGTCGCCTGCAAGAACGAGAAGTGGCTTTGGCGTTGCTTTCTTTGCACGACCTGTCATGCCCCTTCAGGAGGGTGAGCGCAGTCGTTGTGTCAGGGCGAGCCGCATGGGCGCGGCGAGAGGACCAGGCGTGCTCTTGTACGCCGTTCCCGGAGCGCGGGTGGAATGCGGGATCCGATGGAGAGACAAGCGTTTTTGCTTGCTTTTTGGGGCCGGCCATCCGGCGAGTGAATAAAGTGAATCGCCCCGCAGGGCGAAACGAAGGGTGCAGCCAGCAGCCCTGAAGCGCTCCTGCGAAGGGCTGGTGCGCGAAATCGGCAGCGCCGAGCCAGCCGCAAAGAGCCCGGCCCGGCGCCCGTGCCGAAGCTATCGCCCCACGGCAACCGCCCCCACGGCATCCTGCGCAGCCAGATAGCCCACCAGCCGATCCCGCTGCCGCGCATCGAGCAACTCGCGCTCGGCCAGCAACTGCTCGACCAGCAACTGCTGGCGCGCCTCGCGCAGTTCGGCCAGGCGCGCCTGTTCGCCGGCGATGCGCTGCGGGTCTGCGCGCTCGCCAAGCAGCGCGTCGAGCAGCCGCTGGTGCTGCTCGGCCAGCGCCGTCTCGGCGGCCCGCAGGCGGGCCAGGTAGGGTGCGCGCAGGTCATGCCAGCGGCCGAGCTGTTCGGCGCTCAGCTGCAATTCACGTGACAACGCGGTCGGCGCGCCGGAAGGCATCGGCAGGCCGTCGGTGGCCAGCTTCTGCCAGGCCAGCGTGCCGAGCACGCCGAGGTTCAGCAGCAGCGACAGTGCCAGGGCGCCGCGCAGGGTAGGGGGCGTCATCGGTTTCTCTCCATGGAATGAACAGGGCGCACGGCTATTGCCTCAGCGCGGAATCTTCACGCGGTCCTCGTCGAAGTCGCCGCGCTCGGCGTCGCGGTGGCAGGCCACGCAGTTGAAGCGGCCACCGACCGCCTCGCGGGCGAACTTGGCCTCGCTGACCTCGTGGTGCTTGCGCTCGAACCAGCGGGTCTGGCTGATGCGCGGCGGCTCGCCGGCGGTCGGCGACGGCTCGACCGGCAAGCGGTTGGTGGCCGAGGCGCGGACCAGGAAATCGAGGATTTCCTGTTCCTGCACCGGGTCCAGCGAGGCGTTGCTGCCGTAGTGGTCGCCGAGGGTGCGCATCTGCTCGCGCCAGGCATCGGCCGGCAGCAGGCCGGGCGAATAGAGCATGTGGCAGGCGGCGCATTCCTCCTTCCACACCAGCGGTGCGTCGCTGGGCACGGCCAGGCGCTTGGGTCTCTTGTAGCCCTTGCGTTCGTGATGTTCGTCGTCGTCGGCCAGGCTGAAGCCGCCGAGGCTCAGCGCCAGGGCCAGCCCGGTGAGGGTGGCAAGCGCAACGATGCGTTTCATGGGCGTGCTCCTACTTCAGGCCAGTGATCCAGCTGATGAAATCGCCTTTTTCCTGTGCCGTGCATTCGCGGGCGAAGACGTCGTCGCAGTTGCGGCGGAACCACTTCTCGACCTTCTTCAGGTCGGTGAAGCGCTCGGGGTTGGCCACCGGTGCCAGCGGGTCGACCTTGCGGTGCGCGGGGGTCTTGCCGGCCTGGCGCGGGTCGGCGGTATGGCAGGTGGTACAGCTCATGGTCTTGCCGTCGCGCTGCTCCTCGGCGAAGTACAGCGCCTTGCCGCGCTCGGCGGAGAAGCCGGCGAAGGCCGGATCGGCCTGGCGCGCCTGGGTGGCGTAGCCGGGCAAGAGCGGGTGTTCGGTTTCGGCCAGGGCGGGCAGGCTGAGGCAGCAGGCCAGGGCGATCCAGTGGGCTTTCATAAAGCGCTCTCCAGGTGGGTTGAGCGCAGCCTAGCCGGCGCTTCTTACGCGAAGCTGAACGCCGCGCGGCGATGGCGTTCAGCTTCGCTTCAGCTCGGCGGCCTACAAGTGCGGCATCCATCAGAGAGGATCGCCGTCGTGGCCGTTTTCAACCGTTTTCGTCTGTTCCACTGGCTGTTGGCCGGTTTCTTCGTCGCGGTCTACCTGACCGGCGACGATGCCGAGCTACTGCATGTCTGGCTGGGCTACGGCCTGGTCGGGCTGCTGCTCGCGCGGCTGGTGATTGCCCTGCTGCGCCCGCGTGGCTTCCCGCGGTTACTGCCGGCGCAACCACGCAAGCCGAGCCTCGGCGCGTTCGGCAGCTGGCTGACCTTTGCCACCCTGGTCAGCCTGGCGCTGGCCAGCCTGATCGGCCTGGGCATGGTCGATAACGGCGACGTGCTGGCCGACCTGCCGGGCGTCAGCCCGGAGCTGTTCGGTGCCGCCAGTGACATCGATTTCGTCGGCTGGCTGGGCGACCCCGAGGAAGTGCACGAATTCTTCGCCAACCTGGCGCTGACCCTGGTGGGCCTGCATATCGGCTACGTGCTGCTGCTGCGCCGCAAGCTGGCCTGGTCGATGCTGCGTGGCCCGCGCCAGCCGGCGCCGGCGAGTGGCCCGGCGCCTGCCGCAGTGGTCGCGGCGCCGGCCTTCACTACGCTCGAGGTCAGCGCGCGCCAGGCCGAGACGGCCGATAGCGCTTCGTTCAGCCTGCGTGTTCCGCCGGCGCTCAGGGAACGCTTCGCTGCGCAACCGGGGCAGTTCGTCACCCTGCGTGTGCCCTGCGCCGAGCCACCGCTGCTGCGCTGCTATTCGCTGTCGCAGCCGGTCGGCAACGACGGCACGCTGCGCATCACGGTCAAGCGCGTGCCCGACGGGCGCGCCTCGAACTGGCTGCTCGACCAGCTTCGGCCGGGCGCACGCCTCGAGCTGCTGCCGCCGGCCGGTGTCTTCGTTTCCAGGGATCTGGATGGCGATCACCTGCTGCTCGGCGCCGGCAGCGGTATCACGCCGCTGCGCGCGATCCTCGAGGCGGTGCTCGAGCAGGGGCGCGGTCGGGTGTTCCTGTTCTACGCCAGCCGCGATGTCGAATCGCTGATCTTCGCCGACGAGCTGGCCGCGCTCGCCGCACGCCACCCCGAACGGCTGCAGCTGTGCATCTGGCTCGACGCCGAGCAGGGCGTGCCGAGCAGCCGGGCGATCGCCGAGAAGACCGCCGGCTGGCCGCGCGTCGAAGCCTTTGTCTGTGGCCCGCAGGCCTTCATGGACGGCGCCGTGCAGGCCCTGGCCGAGCACGGCGTGGAGCCGGCGCGCATCCATCTGGAGCGTTTCGCCAGCGCCGCGCCTGCCCCTGCGCGAGGCAACCAAGCGCGCGCCAGCCGCCTGCAGGTGACCCTCGACGGCCGCCGCCGCGAGCTTGACGTACAGCCGGGCGAAGCGCTGCTCGAAGCCATGGAGGCGGTCGGCCTGCAACCGCCGCAGGCCTGCCGCTCCGGGGTGTGCGGCGCCTGCCGCTGCCGGGTGGTGGAGGGCGAGGCGCGCATGCGCAGCAACCTGGTGCTCGATAGCGCGCAGCTGCGCCAGGGCTGGGTGCTGGCCTGCCAGGCCGAGCCGGCCAGCGCCCGCCTGGCGGTGGAGTACTAGTGGCCTGTGCGGCTAGTTGGTTAACTCAAGTTCGGATGCACGAGGTTCCGAGACAAGGCGCCGCGACGAGTCATAGCAGGGCTATGGCGAGGAGTGGCAACGCAGTAGCGGGGCCTCGCGCGCCGAAATTGACTAACTGAACTAGCCAAACAGGCCACTAGAGTGGCTCAGCCGGCCTGCTGCACCGGCAGGTCGTGCTTCTGCCAGGCGGTCCAGGAACCGGGCACGTTGACCACGTCGCGGAAGCCATGGCGCTTGAGGATGCTCGCCGCGATCGAGGCGCGGTAGCCGCTGCCGCAATAGGCCGCCACCGTCTTGTCGCGATCCAGCCGGTCGAGCTGCTCGGGCAGGTGGGCGACAAAGGCGTGCTGCGCGCCCGGCACGCGGCCCTGGCGTACCTCGTTGGGGCTGCGCACGTCGAGCACCTGGACCTGCGGGTCGCCGCGGCGGCTGTCGAGTTCCTCCACCGTCCACTCGCGCACCCGTTCCAGCGGCAGGCCGGCGTTCTGCCAGTCGGTCATGCCGTTGCGCAGGTAGCCTTCGACGCGGTCCAGGCCGATGCGATAGAGCTGCAGGGTGGCCTGCTGCACCTCGGCGCTGTCCTCGCCGACCAGGTAGATCGGCCGCTGGTCGTCGAGCATCCAGCCGGCCCAGTTCACGAATTCGTTGCGCAGCGCGATGTTCAGCGCGCCGGGCACGTGGCCGCCACCAAAGGCGAGGATCGAGCGCACGTCGACCAGTTGCACGGCCTCGTGGTCGAGGGTGCGCTGGCGGAACTCCTCCGGCGACAGCGGTGCCGGCAGCGCGGGGCCGGCGCTGAGCGGCGCCGGGCGCGCGTTGAGCTGCTTCAGCCGGGCATAGTGGCGCGGCGGTTCGGGCATCTCGGCCAGCAGCCAGTCGACGAACTCGGCTTCGCTGCGCGGCTTGAGCGCCGGGTTGAACAGCAGCTCGTTGCCCAGGGTCGAGTGGCGGCGGTCACCGATCGACTTGCCGCAGGCCGAGCCGGCGCCGTGGCAGGGGTAGACCTCCATGCGCTCGCCCAGCGGCAGGTAGCGCTCGAACAGGGTGTGGTGCAGCTGTGCGGCGAGTGCGCGCTCGCTGCCGGCGCCGAGCAGGTCGGGGCGGCCGACGTCGAGGTTGAACAGGGTGTCGCCGGTGAACAGGGCGAAGGGCTGTTCGCCCTGCTGGTTGTCGCGCAGCAGCAGCGAGATGTGCTCGGGGGTGTGCCCAGGCGAATGCAGCACTTGCAGGCTGACCTGGCCGAGGGCGAAGGTTTCGCCGTCCTCGGCCTGGTGCAGGGCGAAGCCGTAGTCGTCACTGCGCCCGCCGACCAGCCGGGCGCCGCAGCGCGCCGCCAGGGCCTGGGCACCGGAGGCGAAGTCGGCGTGGATGTGGGTCTCGAACACGTAGGCGATGCGCAGGCCGCGCTCGCGGGCCATGTCGAGGTAGACGTCGATGTCGCGGCGCGGGTCGATCACCGCGGCGATGGCGGCCTTGCTGTCGCCGACCAGGTAGGACAGTTGCGCAAGGCCCGGGGTGTAAAGGGGTTCGAAAACCAGCATTGGAAACCTCCCGATTCGGCTTGTACCGATGTGGAGACCCATACCCCCACCCGTGTTCCCGGCAGGGGACGGCCGGTCGGCGTCGGCCGGGCCGCAGCCCGGCCGGCGCGCATTACCAGAGCGGCAGGCTGTAGCTGATGATCAAACGGTTCTCGTCCAGGTCGCTGGCATAGTTGCTGCGCGTCGTCGCGTTGCGCCAGCGCAGGCCAAGGTTCTTCAGCGGCCCGCTCTGGATGACGTAGGCGATGTCGGTGTTGCGCTCCCAGGTCTTGCCTTCGCCGAGCCCGGTGCCCCGCTCGACGTTGTCGCCGGACAGGTAGCGGGTCATTAGGCTCAGGCCGGGAATGCCGAAGCCGGCGAAGTCCAGGTCGTAGCGCAGCTGCCAGGAGCGCTCGTCCTGATTGCCGAAGTCGTTGATCTGCACCAGGTGCATCAGCGAATTGTCGGCGCCGGAGAGGTAGGCGAAGCCGGTATCGCCATCGAGGCGCTGGTAGCTGGCGCTGAAGGTGTGTTGCGCGTGCTTGTAGCTGAACAGCAGGCCGAAGGCGTCGGCGTCGACGTTGCTGCCGCCGTCATCGGTCTGATGCACGTAGCGCAGGTCGGTCTTGAAGCTGCGCCCCTCGCCGAGCGGCAGTACGTGGACCAGGCCCAGGTTGTGCTCCCGGTAGATGTCCTCGAGGCCGCCGTAGTAGTAGCTGGTGCTCAGCTCGGGCGACCAGGCGTAGCGGCCGCCGGCAAACAGGAACTGGTCGCTGGTCGTCTGGCGGCCGAAGACGATGTTGCGCTCGCCGCCGTTGAAGGCGGTCATCTGCTCGTTGTCCGAAGAGTTGCGCTGGTTGACCCGGTCGAGCTTGCCGGCATCGAGGGTCAGGCCGTCGATCTCCTTGCTCTGCAGCCAGGCGCCGCGAAAGGTCTGCGGCAGCAGGCGACTGTCGTTGCGCATCACCACCGGCAGCAGCGGCTGCAGGGTGCCGAGGTGCAGAGTGGTGGCCGACAGCCGCGCCTTGGCCGTCAGCCCGGCCGAGCCGTAGTCGTCCTGGGCACGGTTGGGCGCCTCGCGGTCGCTCTGCAGAAGGCCGGTGCCGACGCGGTCGGGGCTGGAGTCGAGCTTCACCCCGAGCAGGCCGATGGCGTCGAGCCCGAAGCCGAGCGGGCCTTCGGTGTAGCCCGATTCCATTTTCAGCATGAAGCCCTGCGCCCATTCCTCGGCCAGGGCGAGGGCGCTGGCGAGCAGCGGGCAGACGGATCGATGGTGCAGTCG
>ERZ1673962.438-NODE-438-length-29506-cov-4.129809_pt1 | contig 29506 bp, 31 predicted proteins | sample MGYA00580188_ERZ1673962 | MGnify/ENA primary metagenome ERZ1673962 (study PRJEB41334, sample SAMN05608104) | rock metagenome | biome: terrestrial subsurface; feature: shale formation; material: shale | place: USA: Pennsylvania ... | reverse complement strand
TCAGACGTGTGCTCTTCCGATCTTCGGCGGTGCCCGTTCCGGGGTCGAGACCCATATTGCCGCCTTCAAGAACGATGTCCGGCTTCACCGGCCAGGGACGTCCCCAGATAACGGAGGTGGTGCTTGAGGGGCTGAGGTCACCCGGCGGGGCAATGGGCGTCCAATCGGGAAAGGTCGCCTGATCGATGTGCGCCTTTTCCGTAAAGGCCCCAACGGTCAGGGCGTTCCAGGACTGGCCCGGATCATGAATGCCGTCCGTCAGGTTGCTCTCCGGGTACTGGTGCCTTTCGGCCGGGTCAGTGTTCCCCGCGGAGATAATCACCAAGCGGCGTTGGTCGTCATCAGCACCGGAAGTCAGCGAATCGATGGCGGCAGACCATTCCGACGGCTGTCCCCGGTCGCGGAAATCGGTTGTCGTCACGGCCATGGAGATAACTCTTTGCCGGTCCGGAGCCTGGCCCTCCGCTCTGGCAACGCCCTCTTTGGTAATGGCCCCGTAGAGATGGGCAGGATTTTGCCCTCTGGGAGGAAGGATCTTCACCGATTCCAACCGGTGCCCCAGGGTAATTGGCCCTGGGCCGGCCAGGATTTCCGTCAAATCTCCGTATAGGGCCAGTCCGGCCATTTCGGTGCCATGACCGTGTTCGTCAGCGACACCCCAACCTGGATGATACGAATGGAGGTCGTCCTCGTTTAGCGTAGGCGTAATCAGGGGGTGCTGCCGGTTAATGCCTGTGTCCAGAACGCACACAGCAGGAGCCTGGCCCGGAGGAGGGGTGAAGTTTTCAAGAGCAGCCTGCACCCATTCGTCTTGCTCGACGGGGCGCATTTCACTGAAAAAATCGGCGGTGTCCTTGGCCTTGCGAAGCTCGGCAACGCAATTTAGCAGGTTGATCGACCGAGCCATTTGCGACTTTGTTCCGCGCGCAAGAATGACCGTGCGATCGGGAAATGTGGATATCTCTTCGCCGACTTCCAGGCCAATTCTCGTCGCGTGGGTCGTGAAGAAGTCCCGAATCTCATCCCGATCTTTATCCGCGCGGAGCCAGACTTCCCACCAGATGGGATCTTCGGTTGCAGGCAGAACTTCCTGGCTGTCCGTCCACAAGGCATCGAGTACCGCCAGGTGGATATCCGAAACGCCTTCGATCAAGGCCTTGTTTTTCGGTTTTCCTGTGGAAGTCTCCTGGTCGCGATAGGCGGTGAGCAATCTTTCGAAATGGGCCAGCTTGCCTTCGGGGACAAAAACTGTAGCGAGCGTTTTTGTCCCTACCTTTTTGATACTGAGCAGTTCGATGCCCTGCGTTGAATTCTCAAGGCTCTCGAATTTAAGGTTGAAATCCGGCTCGCTCTCGAATTCCAGATAGATCCCGGTTTGAGCATCGACGCCGAAAGCCGTTCTTTCCTGTTTCAGAGCCTCGGACTCTTGCCGAACACGGGTAAGTTTGTCAAAAAGATTTTGGGCGTGCTGTTGCCGATTACGGGTGGGAAGGTTAAGGGACGGACCTCTGCCGGGGGTAGGTGTCGTATAGCGTTCTGTCGTGGCCGTTTGGGAAACTAAAAGATGTGGCAATCCCTCTCCAATTTCCGGCATGGCATTACAGTCCTTTTCAGGAAAAAAATTTATTTCTTACGGATGGATTGGCGTTCCTGGAGCGGTATTAAGAGGTCCTCCGTGGAAACTTCCTCGCGGTCGTGGATAATTGCATCCTTTATGGCATCCTCGCAGGCCTTGGTGATGTCAGCGTAGCTGAGCCCCTCGGCCTTTTCTGCGAGCCTATTCCAATCCATATCCCTCTTTTTGAAGCGAAGCAGTTTGTTGCTGATGGTCTGTTCGATCAGCTCCCTGGGCGGCAACTCGAACTCAACGACATCGTCAAAGCGCCGAAAGAGGGCATGGTCCAGAATTTCGGGGTGGTTGGTCGCAGCCAAAATGAGACTGTCCGAGGTGTCCTGCTCGATCATCTGCAGGAAACTGTTCAGGATGCGCCTTATTTCACCGACATCGTTGAGCAGACCCCGCTGGGAGCCTATCGCATCGAACTCGTCGAACAGGTAGACGCCGCGGGTTTGGGTCAGGGACTCGAAAATGAGACGGAGCTTGGCCGCCGTCTCCCCCATGTATTTGGTCATCAAACTGTCGAGGCGAACGGTGAAAAGAGGCAGCCCCAACTCGCCGGCCAGAACGGTGGCGGACATGGTCTTTCCCGTCCCAGGCTGCCCGACCAGGAGCAGTTTTTTTCTGGGCATCAATCCGTAGGAACGGATTTTCTTGATCTGTCGCTGTTCCTTAATCAGCCGCTTGAGACGCTCGGATATGCTCTCCAGAAGAACCATGTCCGAAAGCCGCAGCTTGGGATAGGAAACCGAGAGCAGTGAAGAGAGTTCCCCGCGGGGGGAGGCGATCGGTATCGGCTGGGGCGAAACAGGTGCGGATTTCTTCGCTTTGGCTTCGTCAATCAGGGCCCTGATTTCCTGGGCCAGTTTGCCGTGGCCCCGCTTTGCCTCGGATGCCGCCACCTGCATCGCAACAGCGAAGAAGTGTGAGTCATCTCCCTCGATGTGCGATTTAAGCAACGCTTTGAGTTGATCTGCTTTGGCCATGATTCGAGCTTCCCGGCAAAGATCAGGTTAAACCCTGAAAAGATCCCGCATTCCATATATTAAAATCTTAACAGCAGTAACGTGTTTGGTCTATTCCCAAACAATGGAATCCAAGGTAGCAGTAAAGACGGCGTCATCATACCCCACGGCAGCCCGAATTTCCAGAAGATAAGCCGTTCCTTATTTCACAACAAAACCATCCGTCCATGACAGAGGCTGTCGCCCCAGCACAAAATGCGAAAAGATCTTCGTCTTCAGCCAATCCTGCCCAAGGGCAAACAGTATTTTTGTCATCAATACGCCGACATTCGCAAAAAGAAAAACCGCCCTAGCCTTACCGGCGCCGAGCGGTTTTTAAACACTTTCCGCCCGATCCCCGACCAACATCTTCCCCACCAAGCATCACATCATCAAAAACAAAATCAATCCGCATAAAATTAACGCCAGCGGGGGTTTTGGGTCAAGGAATCTAATTTTTTAAATCAGCGTCTGCCCCTCTCCTAAAAAACGTTACAGGTTCCCAACGTACGGACTACCCACAAGAGAAGAGGCTATTTCGGGTGAATTTCCTCCCAATTTCATCTAATGGCGCTTTTTATGGTTCAATTTCCGTATATTAGGAACCGCCAAATGAGAGAGAAGATTGACAGCCTCCCTTCTTTAGCGTTCCTCCTGCGAATCGCCCAGCCCTGCTGTTTGTTCCTGCCTGGCTTGCATCTGCACGACCAAGCGTTCTTTTATTTCGTGGCGTTCGGTTTTCAGTGGCGGCATATCCTTGACGAAACCGGCAATGGCCTTAGCCAAAGCTTTGTCCTGATCATCGGAGCTTTGGTGGAGCGTCTGAGCGGCCGTCAACCAGCCTTTACGGACCAGGGTTTGCCGGGTGCGAATCTTCTCTTCCCACGGTTTGGGCCGAACCATGCCGCTTCTCTCCTCGCGAGCTTCTGCGATGACCTGGCGCACCTTGGCTTTGTCTACCTTCGGAATTCCTCCCCTGTCTCGAATATGCCGGAGGACCTGTTTTACCCCTTTTCGGACCACACCCCGCACTGCGCGGGGCGTCGCCTCAGCCTCGACACCCTGGTAGCGCAGCTGCTTCGCAAACTGTTCCCGCCATATCTGCGGGTCGCCCTTTTTGACCTGCAGACGGCAACCATCGAAACCTAAGCATTTGACTGTCAGATGCACATGGGGATGATCGGTGTCGGTGTGTTGGGCCATAACGTACTGGTGGTTTTCGCCGAATTGAACCTTTGCAAAAGCTCGAACGGCTGTTTTTAGCTTTTTGGCATCGGTTCCCGCCGGCATGGACAACACAATATTGGTGGTATCTCGGGTATTTTTGCCGCGTTTCCCGCCGTCCTGGCTCCAATGCCTGTGAAGCTGCCTAACCGCCTCTTTGCCTCTCAGAATCTCGCCCTGTTCAGTTTCCAGCTCAACCTTCCCCTGCCGGCTGATATATTCCAGGTGGGAAAGAACATGCCCTGCCCCTTTGGTGTTGCCGCTGATTTTTATCATGACTTCCGGCGCTCGGCGGGCAATGCGCCCGGCCCTTTTCCGCAAGCCGGAACTGCCGCCCCTGCCCCGCTTGAACTTAACCGACCCTTCGAGTAGATCCGCTATGGTGTCGTCAACCAGGCTACCCATGATCCATTCCCCAGTGATTCAGATGAGGCCTTTGCAGGATAGATGCTCTGCGAGCTGTTTTCGCCATTTCCACAGATCGCCCTTTTTGATATGCAGTCGCCGGCCATCAAATCCCAGATTTTTGACGGTCAGATGTATATCAGGATGATCGGCATCTGAGTGTTGAGTCATAACGTACTGGTGGTAATCCCCGAATAGAGTCTTTGCAAAGGACCGAACGACGGCCTTAAATTCCCTGGCGTCAGTTTCGGCAGGCAAGGACAAAACAATATTGGTGGTATCCCGGGTATTTTGGCGACGCTTTCCTCCGTCCTCAGTCCAATCTTTAGCCAGCTGGCCGACGATCTCTTTGCCCCTCACAACCTCGCCCTGTTCGGTTTCCAGCTCTGTTTCGCCCTGGCGGCTGATATAGGCCAAATGGGAAAAGACTTGCTCCACTCCTTTGCAGTTGCCGCTGATCCATAAGATCGTATCGTCAACCAGGATACTCATTGTCCCCTTCCCATCGATTAAGGTTCTTATCCAGCAGCTCGGCTACCTTAGATACATGGGCCTCGATCTGCTCACCTAGAATTTTGACCTCGGCCCGGGTAATGCGATTGGTGGCCCGGGCATCGATATGTAGCGCCCGGACCAACTGATTCAGGTTGCGGCCGATAGCTGCAATCTGCCGGTTCGATTCGCGCAGCACAGTAATCTCATCACGGTTCAAAACCGGCTCTCGATGCAGGACGGACAGAACCAGGGATGTCACCCACCTGGTCCGGTTGGAATAGCCCTCCATTTTTGCCCTCTTGATGATGCGGTACTTGTCCCGGCCGGTGATTCGAATGGTGATTTTTTCGGTTTTCGGCTCCTCCGGCTCGGGGATCTCCGTCGGCTTCAGGCTTGCCGATACCTGTTGAATCAGCATCCGCAACATGGCCGCTTCGGTTATATTGTGACTGCGGCAGAAATTTTGCCAGGCGGATTTTTCCTCGGCCTGTAATCGGGTGCCTACCCTTTTCAACACCGTTTTCTCCCTGAGGCATTTGGGGGATGGATGAGAGGCCGGAGGTTTTATGGCAGATTTGCCGGCAAATGCCAGCAAATTACGAATCCTGCCCTCTCATCCATCCACCCTACGAATTTCGTACGTACGAAGTTTTGCGAGGTGGCTGACAGGTCGGCTCGCCCTCGCGGGCGCTTGGTTCCCCCTGCCGATTTGCCAGGGGTAACACTGCCCTTTGTGGATTGCTGGATTGTGGGAAAAGGTTTTGAAGGTGCTGGACAAACCAAAGGCCTGAATTATTCTCCGCCCTCGATCAGGGCAGAAATTCTTTTTGATTCGATACAGTATCAGCTCAAGATACGATACTGTATCGAATCAAGCCTTATCCTGAAGGCGCAGGCCCCAGCTGCAGCCCCGAAGCCCCGGCTTCCCTCGCTACCTTCCCCATCAGGTGGCAGTCAGTGCAATCCGTTGAAGACCAAAAAACAGTTGCACAACGAGACCAGGAGGGATGCCAGCAGAACACCGGCAATATAGCAACGCATCCACCGCGGCTTCGCAGCCAGATCATTTTTGATCCTTGTTGCAGCTAAATTCCACAAGCTCTGTCTTGCCTCTTTCATACGGCCTCCTCTGGGTCAACCAACCCCTATAGAATTACCTCTGCCGAAGGTTTTTCTAAATGACTGCACTCCCCGGCCTATGGCTCTTTTTTCACCCTTGAAATTCCGCGCGCTGCTGCGGAGTGTGTGGCCTGCGCTCATGGCGCCGGCGGGACTCATTGTGGCCATGGTTTTACTGATAACAGCGGCGGTTCCGAGGGCGATACCGCCGCCCAAGGCAGAAGCTACGTTTGGAACCTGGAGCAGGAGAAGAATGATCAAGAGGAAAACAACGGAAATCATCATAAATTTATCGATGTTGACCAATCCTAAAGCGGCAATATCCCAATCGGGATTAAATAAATCAGGACAACCAATTTTCTCAAAGAAGGCTCCTATCAATTTTATGCCCAGGTCGCCAAGGCAAACAGTCAAAATGAGAATCATTCCATAGTTGCATAGTTGGGCCAGCCAACTTTCGAAAAATCGTTGGGTACCCTTAAACAGGAGAAGGGCAATGAATATGGGTCCTATGCCCAAAAGAACGGCGGTCATGAGTTTGGCCGATATGAGAAAGACAGCTATGGTTAGCAATAGGGCTGTACCGATAATCATGAATCCAAAACCTATAACGTACATGCCGAAATTTCCGTTAAGAACTCCGGCCTTATCCCAGCAAGCCGCTACCAGATCGAAAACCTTGCAATAAAGGGCATCCATCGTTACCGCTATCGAATCAGCTTCAAGACCGGTGGCCGCCCCTGCGATTTGTTCCGGGCCTTTATTAAGGAAGTTAGCGACCACCTCCACATAGGTCCCGAGGGTCAAGGCCAGCGCAAAAATGAACCCTATCCTGAGAATCCGAAAAAGGCCTTCCTTGAGAGGTTCATTCGTTTGCCCCATGATGGTCATATAGCCCCATATCGCAATCCAGATAATCATGAGGCTATTGAAAATGGGTCTGACGAATTCGATGATATTGCCCGCCGTATCGAAGATGTAGGTGGACAACGTGGTATCGATCAGTCCAAACATCCCTTGAAAAAGGTCCGGTCCCATAGAAATGCTCCATCGGAATTATTTACCAATTGATAGGCCCGTTAGTTCCTACCGAGAGTTTTAATTCGGCGGTTTCGGCGTTCTGACAATTCGGCAAGTGCTTCATTTTCCCAGGATTGTTTCGGCATTCCTCCAGGACGGCCGCTCTTTCTTCGTTGTGTTCTTTAAACCACTCCACGGTTTGGGTTTCCTCGGTAGCGAGAGTTTCTTCCTTGGAGCAGGCAGAAAAGAAGAAGAGGCATGCAATTCCAATAACGACCAGAGTTCCCACCTTCACAATAGGCATTTTCATCGTCTCTCTCCTTTACCAGTCAATAGGGCCGTTATTCCCTTTGGAATTAATAAGGGCCTGTTGGATTTGTGCTTGATGGACGGCTTCCCGGGCCTCCGCCTGAGCCTGAAGCATGGCCAGTTTGATCCTCTCGTTCTCCAACAAGGCCTGTTCGGCCCCGATGCGGGCCTGAAGATCGAGGATGTCCTTTTGATCCGGGCAATCGTTCACCTTGGCCACCAGCTTCGACAGTTCGCTGAATCGCTCCTGGGCCTGCTCCAGGGATTTCTGAGATTGCCCCAGCTGCAGGGCCACATTCTGATTTCCCTCGTCGTAAAGCTCGGCCTCCTCCCCGACCAAGCCGTTGTCTTCACCGCTTTTCAGGCCAACCGTTTCCAGCACTTCGTCGGTGTCCACGGTGACGGCCAGATCATACGTGGAATGCAGAATGCCCCCCATACCCCGCGATCCGCTGATGCGGTCCAATTCCTTTTCAGCAACCTCCAGTTGGTTTTTCAACTGTTCAATCTGCTCCACCATGTGTATGACCTGCTGAACGGCTTGAGCCAGGTTGGAGCCGTCGATAACCGGAATACCCCCTGCCAAGGCGCCTCGGGAAGCGAAAGGAGAAACGGCCAGAAAAACGGCAAGAACAACAGCAACAGCTCTGTGCTTGGTCATACAAACCTCCACAGGTTATGGAAATTCGAGGCGCATCTGCCCCCTCTCCAGCAACCGGCCACACAACAGGCCAACCCAAAACTGGCCGTCCGGACTCGATATTTCGGCCGCCGACGCCCATTCCAACTTTTTTTCCAAGAGCTCTATCGGCATATCCAGACAAGACAGCTCCCCATCGGCATCCCACCCCTCCACGGTCGTGCTAACCTCGATCTCAGCCATAGTCACTGCTCCCTTCAGTGGTTGTGGTCAGGCTCGGCCGGGTGTTGTCGCACCCTGTCGGGCCACTATTTGCCGCATTATCAATGCTATTTGGGGTCGCCAGGCTGGGCCACCAGCGGAAACACCCCTGCCCTGGGCGTGTTTTTCAATCCACTTTTTTTCGTTGTCCGGAAGGGCCTCGAAGGCTGCATAGAGTTGGTCAATCTCTTCCTTCTGCCTTCTGTCCCTCTCTTCTTCGGCCGCCTCTTCAGCCTCCTTCTGCCGCAGGGCTCTCTTTTGGGACTGCTCCCTCTTGCTCCAGGACCTCAATTGCTCAATATCGACTTGGGATAGCCCTCCTTGCCTACCTATCCTTTTGCTCGCCACTACTTCCCAGCCTGAGGGGAAATGAGGAGGACTGCCACCCTTTCCCCCGAAGCGCCGGCCAAGACGTAAATATTCATCAATCGCAGCAGGTGATTTGGGATCAATCCCCTTATTGTCTGCTTTTTGGTTCTGGGGCTTGGAATTTGGGATTTCATGAACACCACCATTTTCTGGGCCTGACTTGATGTTACTGTGGGGAAAGCCGGGTGGTGGTGTAATCTCTGTTGTATTCTCTGGTGTAATCTCTGTGGTAGTTTGCGACGATACCGCATCCTTGCCTGCGGCAAAGCGGCCATCTTGCTTGCGGCATTGCGGCACCCTTGTTTGCCGCTTTGCGGCAATCTGGCGATTTTTCAGCCTTTTTTCGATCTCAGAAACCACCACGCGATAGAACATCCGAGCGGGGATCCCGGCACGCCTTTCTTCAATGACCCCCAAGGAAACCAGGCGCTCCCTAGCCGCTTTTTGCTCATTGCGGGTGAGGGTCGTTTCCTGCTCCCATTCGGCAATCGAATGGGAAAACCAATCTGGTCCAGGACAACCCGGCAGCCTCTTTGCAGGAATTCGCTTTTGCCAATAGATGGCTTGGCTCAGAAAAAGGCCGGCTGCCACACTTCCGGTGAGCCGAGCCAACACTGGATGAAATGCAATCGGACGATCGAAAAGTTCCAACAGATAGCTCTCACGTGGAATGCTGGCCTTTTTATTTTCAACTTCGTTTTCGCTGCTCATACTCATTTCATCCCGTGGGGCCTAATCGGTCTTTCCCAGTGACTTCCGTTTCTGAGCTGAGCCTCCTCCCCGCTTTTTTGACTGTGCCTCAATTTGCTTCTGCCGCTCGCCGAGCGGCCTGCTCTGCCTTCGTTGGACGGCCTCGTCGCCGCCGAGGCGATTCCACCTCTGTTGTTTCAACGGCAACGCCCTGCCGTACTGCTTCCTGCTCCAACCACCTGTCCCAGTCCTCCCGCCGCCAACAGATTCTGCCGCAAATTTTCAGAGGTTTGAGAAGTGTTCCGTTGTGGATTCTGCGGTAGATCCCACGCCGATCAGTACCGAGAATCTTTTCCATGTCTGCCCCCCAGATAAGATTTCCCATGTTTTCCCCTTCCTTGGTCTATTTTCATTCTCGATGATTATGAATATATATTCACCATAACCCATTTTCAAGGGAAAATGTTTCGTAAGTTATTGTTTTTGTTGTTATTTTTGTATATAATTATATAAGAAACTGCCGTTTTGAATCTTAGGACACTATCTGTAGGTCATTGATTTTACTGTGTATTGTCAAATGCCCTCAGCACTCACTCTATTCGTGTTTCCAACCAACTTGTTGTGCAGAATAAATTGCAATTTTTTGAAATCGATCATCGCTCGGGCCGCACAAAACAACTAAACCGTTTGCTACGGCATCCTTTTGATGAATACCGACATGGTCCACTGGGACAAAACCGGGACAGAAAAAATGAGAAAAAATACGGAAAAGGCGGGATAAAGGCGGGACAAATCTGGGACAATTTTTTCCAGAAATAAAGATTTCCGGGAGAGGCCGAAAAAGAAAAAGGGACTTCAGAACTTTACTAAGTAACTGAAATCCCTTATCTATTAGTGGTGCCCGGGGCGGGGATCGAACCCGCACAGCCATACGGCCGAGGGATTTTAAGTCCCTTGCGTCTACCAGTTCCGCCACCCGGGCTGAAACGGATACCAATAGTAGTGGATTCGCCGTTAGGCGTCAACTCAAAAGGCGGGCTCAAGGAAGCTTAAGCACGGCATTTCCTTGAGCAGATGATGTTTAACCGCCAACCGGAAATAGAGATCCAGTCCCTGACGGTGCTGATCGGTGAAGGAGTAGGACATGGCACGCCAGTAGGCGGCCAGCGCCGCTGTTCCCATCCAGGAAGCTTCTTCGCTGTGACGGGCGAGTTTCTCCAAATCGGATAGAGCACGTTGCAGAGAGGTCTGTATTTGATGTTGGAAACGGGTCAAAGCCTGCTTCTTATCTCTGGCTGCCTTTCGGTGCGCGATCCACAGAGCAAAGACGAACGGCAGACCGGTATACTGCCACCAGAGTGCGCCGAGATCGTAAACATACGGCACCGAAAGTTGCTTCGCAGCTTTAAGGGCACGATCGCCGATGAGCAGCCCTGCCCCGCCTGTAGCTATGATCTCTTCGACCGACCGGTCGGGATTGGGCATTTCGCAAAGGGGGAAATTATAGTATTCAAGGCAGAGCAATCGCAGCAGGTTGATGGAGGTGGCCGATTCGCCGGTCAGGACAACGGGGATAGCAGCGAGGTTTTCAAAGGGGGTGGAGGAAAAAAGCAGCACGCTCTTTACCGGTCCGCAGGCACTGATGGACAGTCCCGGCAACAAACTGTAGCGGCGCCAGTTGAACCCGTACTCGAAGGAGGACGAAGGGCTGAGATCGATGCGCCCCTCGGACAGCAGGGCGTTGAGTTGTGAAGGTACGCCGTGGTGGATGATGCCGTCAAAGCCGACGTCCGGAAGATGATGGAAGAACGGGACGCAGTTGGCATAGGCAATATGCCCGACCCGCAGACTCATGGCGCATAACCGAGCAGGGATCGGGATTCATCGTCGAATGCATCGACGAATCGCACATGTTCCTGCTCCAGGAGTTGCCCGGTCACTTTGAGATATTCGGTTACGGCCTTGTTGTAATCGGACAACGCGGCCGACTGATCGGTCTGCGCCAGGGCATAATCCTCCTCCCCTTCCAGCACTTGCCGGGTGGTGGCCAGCCCCACTTCCTTGCGCTTGAGCAGGGTGCGTAATTTTTCTTCGGCGAAGTCCAACTCGCTGGCGGTTACATCGATTTTCTTGCGGCTCACACGGAGAAGACGGATGGCGGCCTGCACCTCGGTGCGGACCTGATTTTTCAGCTGGGAGAGCTGCGCCTCGCGACCTTTGCGCTCGAATTCGCTGCGCCGGTATTCATGACGGGCTTCACGGTTGCCGAGGGGATAGGAAAGGGTCAGACCGACTTCCCAGTTGCGGAAGTCGTCGGATCCGAGATCGCGAAGGTTATCGCTGTAATCCTCGCCCAGACCTCTATGCCCGTAACTCGCGGAAAGATCCAGGGAGGGCAGCAAAGCGTTGCGGGCAATACGGCTTTGCAGTTCCAGCCGCTCAATATTTCGCAATCGACGCTGCACGTCAGGCCGCTTGGCGAGAGCCTCGCCATATCCTTTTGACAGGTCGGGTTCGATTTCGGGAATGTCCGGTTGTTTGTCGACCAGAGCGATCCCTCCCTTGATATCGAGTAGCAGGGCCAGCCCGTCGAGAGCGTCCCGATATTCCCTCTCGGCGTCGAGCAGATCCCGTTCGCGCTGTTTGAGGCCGAATTCGGCTTCGAGTTCGTCGACCCGCGGCAAAACCCCCGCCCTGACCCTGGCGCGATTTTCCTCCAGCAGGCTGGCGGCCAAAGCCACGGAAGCCTCTCGATAGCGCACATTGTCACGCAGGCGTAATACTTCGAAGTAGGTATCCCGCGTATCGGCAAGCACCAGAAAGGCACTCTCTCGCAGATCCTCCACCGCAATCTCACGCCCTTTAACGGCAAACAGGATATCCTGTTCGGTGACGGTACTGCCCAATCCCTTCAATAAAGGCTGTACCAGGCTGAAAGTCACGTCGCCCTCGTAGGAAGGATTCATCCCGGGCGGCGGATCCTGGTCGGAACGGGTATTGGTAAAATCGACACGGATATCGGCGCCGGTAGGAAGTTTTTGGGACACTCCGAGATTGAAATTCCGGTACCGATCCTTCGATTGCGCATTGTAGAACTGCAGATTGAGTCGCTGGCGACTCTCCCCTTCGGCATATTCCAACTCGAGAGTCGGATCGTAGAGCCCGTAAGCCTTGTTGATCTCGGCGTCGCTGGCTCTGGTGTCAAGCTGTTGGGCCTTCAGATCGAGATTGCGTTCGAGAGCCAATCGCAAAACATCCTGCAGGGTTAATTGGGGAGGGGTGTCCGCAGGCTCGGAAGAAGCACGGGCAAGGGGCGGCTCAGCCGACAGAACGACCAGCAACGCCAATATCAGTGAAATAAAAACCTGCCTCATAACTGCCCCCTGTCGCATATGATGACGGCTGCATAAAGCGAAGGCCGGGCTAGCCGCCCGGCCCGCGCCAGTCCATCAGAATCGTTATGGTTTAATTCGAAAACGGGCAAGAGATCAAAATACCACCCGTTCCATGAACCCGGTATCGACCGCGCCTTCTTTGAATTCCTTGTTCTGCATGATGCGCTTGTGCAACTGGATGGTGGTGCGTATGCCGCCGATAATATATTCATCGAGGGCTCGAGCCATGCGCCGGATGGCCTCGTCCCTCGTATCGGCGTGCACGATGAGCTTGGCGACCATGGAATCGTAGTGTGGCAAAACCGTGTACTGATCGTAAACCGCACTGTCGACCCGCACGCCGAGCCCCCCGGGCGTATGGTAACCATCGATCATGCCCGGCGAAGGGATGAACTTGAAAGGGTGTTCGGCGTTGATACGACATTCGATGGCATGTCCTCGAATCTGGATGTCGGACTGCTTGTATGTCAGCGGCAACCCTGCGGCCGAGCGAATCTGTTCCTTGATGATGTCGACGCCGGTCACCATCTCGGTAACCGGATGTTCGACCTGCACGCGGGTATTCATTTCCATGAAATAGAAATCACCGTTGCTGTCCAGCAAAAACTCCATGGTGCCGACACTGGAATAATTTACGGATTTGGCGGCGGCAACGGCACATTCTCCCATGTGCCGGCGTTGTTCGTCCGTCAACACCGGACAAGGTGCTTCTTCCAGAAGTTTCTGGTGGCGTCGCTGGATGGAGCAATCGCGCTCTCCGAGATGAACGACGTTGCCGTGTTTGTCCGCCAGAATCTGCACCTCGACGTGACGCGGGTTCTGGCAGAATTTTTCGATATATACTTCCGGATTGCCGAAGCCTGCCTGAGCTTCGGAACGTGCGGCGGCAAAGGCATTGGCCAGAGATCCGGGAGAATGGACAACCTTCATCCCACGCCCACCGCCACCGGCAGTGGCCTTGATAATCACCGGATAACCGATTTCATCCGCTATTTTGCGCGCCTCTTCAATGGTTCCGACACCTTCGGTAGTGCCGGGAAGAATCGGTACGCCGGCTTGGGTGACGGTCTGGCGGGCCCTGATTTTATCCCCCATCAGGCGCATGTTTTCGGGCGTGGGACCGATGAAGGTGATACCGCATTCCTCGCAGATTTCGGCAAATTCGGCATTCTCGGCAAGAAATCCGTAACCGGGATGAATAGCCTCGGCATCGGTAACCTCGGCAGCGCTGATGATGGCCTTGATGTTCAGATAGCTGGCGCCGCTGGCAGCGGGACCGATACAGATGCTTTCATCGGCCAACTTGACATGCAGGGATTCGCCGTCCACATCGGAATGCACCGCGACGGTTTTAATCCCCAGTTCCTTACAGGCACGAATGATGCGCAGGGCGATTTCGCCCCTATTGGCAATAAGTATCTTATGAAACATGAAAATATCGACTCCTGATGCAATCCGCCTGCAATTGGCGGATAACGTAGGGCTGCTTTGCGAATCTATTCAGCAGTCCGTGACTCTGCTGTCCGGTTCCCCATATGACGGGTATCGACAAACTCCGGAACGGATCCCTGCCGGCAAAGCACGAAGGAATTCCGATCTATACCGGTTCGACGAGGAACAGGGGATCTCCGTATTCGACCGGTTGGGCATTCTCCTTGAGTATCTTGACGATCCGGCATTTAAACTCGGCCTCGATTTCATTCATAAGCTTCATGGCCTCGACGATACAAAGAGTCTGCCCCTTCTCCACGACGGTTCCGACTTCGACATAGGCATCGGAATCAGGAGACGGTGCCCGGTAGAACGTTCCGACGATCGGCGATTCTACGGTCTCGCATCCTTCTTCGACCGCTTCTGCCGCAGGGGCTTCCGAGGGCGCTTCCGCGGGAGCGGTGGCAGGAGGAGCAGCGGGTTGTGCTGGTGCGGAAGGAGCGGCCACAACCGCAGGTGCGGCGGTAACTACCGGCGCGGCCGCGGGAGCCTGTCCCCGGCGGATGACGATACGTTCTTCGCCCTGCTCCCACTCGAATTCGTTAATATCGGTATTGGTTACCATCTTGATAAGGGTTCTCAGGTCTTTGATATCCATAAGGATTTGCCTCCTTGCACCTAATGAAAAGTTGTCGCCCACCGGATGCTGCATCCTCCCGGTCCCGGCGGGGTGTATACTGAAATCCGCTTCAGACGATTGCCGAAGAGTAATCTTTGCAGATGGAAGTCAGGCGCTCATATCCGTTTTCGGTGACCCGCACCGTATCCTCCAATCGCACCCCGCCGAGGCCGGGAATGTATATCCCGGGTTCCACTGTAAAAACCATACCTGTTTGTGCAACATCCTCGGATCGAGGCGAGACCACGGGAAACTCGTGCACTTCCAGTCCGACGCCATGACCCAGTCCATGGCCAAAGTATTCACCGAATCCTTGTTCGCCGATATGCGACCTGGCTGCCTGGTCGATATCCCTTAGCGGCACGCCCGGTTTTATGGTTTTGAATGCTCGCTGTTGAGCTTGATGAACAGTATCGTAAACATCTCTCAATCGCCGAGAAACCGTTCCCAATGCGAGAGTAACCGTTTCATCGGAACAGTATCCCTGCCAACGGGCACCGAAATCGAATGTGACCAGTTCGCCATCACGCAGGCGACGATCGCTCGCCACACCATGCGGAAGGGCGCCACGTTCTCCGGATGCAACGATGAACGGAAAGGATTTCTCCTCCGCGCCGCGACGGCGCATGGCAAATTCGAGGGCAAGGGCAAGGTCACGCTCAACGGCACCGGGCCGAATTTGCGGCCGGATTTCATAAAACGCCTCGGCAGCAATTCGCGCCGCCTGCCGCATAATCGCGATTTCGGCATCGTCCTTCACGCCTCGCAGCGCTTTAAACTCCCTGCGGAGCGGCTGCCATCGGCATTCAGGTACGCTTTTTGACCTTAACTCATCAAAAGCCGCATAGCTGAAGGCTTCCGCATCAAACCCGATGGAACGAGCGGCCCACTCGTTGAGAAGCTGGGCAATCCCCTCCATTTTGCCGCGATGCTGAACGATTTTATCGGCCATGACCTCCTGCTGCGCCTGGCTGGTATACCTGGAGTCGGTCAGAAAAACGACCTTGTCGGCACAGACCAGCAAAGCTCCGTCGGAACCGGTGAACCCGCAAAAATAACGCAGGCTCGGCACGCCGATGAGAACCAAGGCGTCGAGTTGATTGCCCTTCAGAAACCGCAGCAGTTTACGACCCCTGTCTTTTATCACAAAGTCGTTTTTCACTCAATCTCTCCCCGATGGAAAAAAACAACAGATCGGACCGATTATTGGGCTGCGACTCTGAAAACGCGAAATCGAGTCAATGCAACAGTTGTAACAAGCGAGGATAACAATAGGTTTCCCGGATATGAATATTGGAAAAGAAAACCTTGATGGTAGGAATAAAAAAAGCCGGTTTCACGCCAACGCCTCCCGTAAACGGGATGATTCCTTTGCCAGCAGATACCGCGCCTTGCCGAAGTTGCCGTCACGCAACAGTGTCAGGGTAACGAAATAATCGTCATTGAGCGCGCGAATCAGCACCGTAAACCGCTCCGTACGAATGGCGACCTCTTCCATCTCCCCCGTTTCAAGGATTTCCACGGTTTTTTTAACTTCCTTGAGAACATTGGCATATTCGACGACAACCAGTTGCAGATCGATGCCTTCGCACGGTTTTTCGTACTGGTCCACGGCGATACCGTCATAACCCATCAGTGCGGCGCTGATACCGCCTTCGGACTGTTCAACAATATCCTGCAGAATGTTTCTGAACATATTCTCTCCTTGACTGGATAGCCTCCAACCATTTCTGCAAAATGGCAACGACATCTCGTTGGGAATCCGGAGATTGGGGGGGGGCCACACCCAAGCGCATCGATGATGCTGAATCGCTATCCGTCAGGGACGGTTGCTCGGCCAGCAGCTTGTCGACATAGGCGATGCGCTCCCGAAAGGTCTCGTCGTCGGGATGTGCTTGAAGCAGTTCTTGATAGATATTGCGAGCCTTGTCCAGGTGCCCTTGCCGGACATACAGGTCGGCTACGGTGGCGGTAGCAAAAAAGGACTGGTCCTCAGAATCGTTTGAAATTTCCGTTCCTTCGCAAACCGAATTCGAGTTCGCCTCGCATGCGGGCTGCAGGGATTTGTGCAGATTGGCAAGAACCGGATCTTCCGGAGAAAGCGCCACGGCCCGGGCAAGAAGTCGGCAAGCCCGTTCCTTGTCTCCCTGTATCACGCACAGTTTTGCCATGCTTTTCAGGGCAACAACGCTATCGGGATCGATTTCAAGTGCTTTATCGAAAGACAGGGCGGCATGGTCGAGTTCGCCGCACTGCATCTGAGCGCGGCCCAGAACCACATAACCGGGACCGAAGAAGGGCAAGGCCTCTATACCGCTTTGTGCAACGGATATGGCATCTTCCAGCATGCCCAGATTCCGGTACGCATCGCTAAGAGGAACGAATGTCGTTGAATGAGGATCTTTACGGAGTATTTCCAGGTATCCTGCGATCTTTCCAAGCAGCCTTGTTGCCTGTTCTTTTGTCATCAGCCCACCTGATCGAGTTATTGAATATTGTTCAATGCTTCAGCAAACAGCGTGGCAGGTTCGTCGATTTCCCGAACGAGACAATCTCCGATACCTCTATTCAAAACCAGTCGCAGTTTACCTTTCAGAACTTTTTTGTCCCGCATCATGGCATCGAGATAAGCGTCAATGGGATAATCGGGAGGCATGACGGGCAGATCAAACGCCTGCAAAAGCTGCCGTATAGCCACCACATCAGCAGCAGAGCAGAGATCCAACCGTTGTGAGATATGCGCTATGACCACCATACCGACAGCCACCGCTTCCCCATGCCTGTAGGTACGATATCCGGACAGGTTTTCAACAGCGTGACCAAAGGTATGTCCCAGGTTGAGTATAGCGCGCTGGGCATTCTCTCTTTCGTCAACTTCTACAATATTCGCCTTGATTTGGCAAGCCCTCTTTACGGCACGGATCAAGGCTTCCGTATCGCGTTTTTGCAAGGCTTCGCGATTTTGGGACAACCACTCGAAGAAGCTCTTATCCCGAATGATGCCATACTTCACGACCTCGGCCATCCCTGCGGCAAACTCTCTGGCGTCAAGGCTCTGCAGCGTATCGACATCGATATGCACATGCCGGGGCTGATAGAAGGCTCCGATAAGATTTTTTCCCTTCGGATGGTTGATGGCCGTTTTGCCACCGACAGAACTATCGACTTGAGCGAGCAGGGTGGTGGGCACCTGCACATAGGGAATGCCACGAAGGAAAGTGGCCGCGGCAAAACCGCAGATGTCCCCGGTCACCCCGCCTCCGAGTGCAATGAGACCACTCTGCCGATCAAAGCCATAAGCGATAAGTCCATCATGGATCTTCTGCAAAGTCGTCCAGTTTTTGTGCTCTTCGCCATCCGGAATGATAATCTGATGATATTCATAGCCAGCAGATTGCAGGGATTCGGCAACGGTCCCACCATATAGAGACTGCACGAGGGGATTGAAAACAACGGCGACTTTTTTGGGGAAGTTCACTTCCTGCAATGCCTGGGACAGTCGCGGAAGGATGCCTCCACCGATCCAGATGGAATAGCTCCGCTCTCCAAGCCCGACAACCATTCTTTTCAATTTCATTGTATCTTCCCCCTGTTGAGACGGAACGGCTCAGATGCCTCGCACATAATGGCGATATGCCTGCAAGTTGTGCTTGATCTCTTCCATGGCGTCTCCACCGAATTTCTCCAACATCGCCTGAGCCAATTCTATGGCCACAACCGCTTCGGCCACAACAGCCGCAGCCGGCACAGCACATACGTCGGACCGCTCCACAACCGCGGCATAGGGGCTTTTGCTCCGGAAATCGACGGTCTGCAAAGGTTGGTAGAGGGTAGGAATCGGTTTCATGGCACCCCGTACGACAACGGGAGCACCATTGGTCATGCCGCCTTCAAGTCCTCCGGCACGGTTGGTCTTACGGAAAAATTCGCCACCCTGGTGGAAAATCTCATCATGCACCTGCGAACCCGGCCTCCGGGCGGCCTCAAACCCCAGACCGACTTCAACACCTTTGAAAGCCTGAATACTCATCATGGCATAAGCCAGACGCCCGTCAAGACGACGGTCCCATTGCGCATAACTGCCCAGTCCTATCGGTGCACCCAAAACGGCGACCTCCACCACCCCGCCCAGGGCATCTCCATTTTCCTTGGCCTGATCGATGGCTTCGATCATGCGCTGTTCCGCCTCGGCATCGAAGGTCCTGCAGGGGGACTCCTCACTCAAGGCGAAACGTTCCCTGTAGTCTTCCAGAGCGGCATCGGCCGCGACTCCCCCCAATTCAGCGACATAGCCCAGGACGGAAATCCCCAAATCGTCCAGGAATCTTTTGCAAAGAGCACCTATCGCCACCCGGGCGGCGGTTTCCCGGGCACTGGAACGTTCAAGAACATTTCGCGCATCATCCTGCCGGTATTTGATCACGCCGGTGAGGTCCGCATGACCGGGACGCGGGTGAGTAATAGCAATATCTTCGACAAAATCCTCCGCCAAGGGGGACATCCTTTTATCCCAGTTTTCCCAATCCCGATTCCGGATGGACAGGGTTATGGGCGAGCCCAGCGTCTTCCCCCAGCGCACCCCGGATAGAAAATTCACCCGATCTTTTTCGATCGACATGCGGCCGCCGCGACCATAGCCCTGCTGACGGCGGCCAAGATCCCGATTGATACACCCTTCATCCAATTCCAAATTGGCCGGCATTCCCTCGATGATGGCCGTCAGAGACGGTCCATGGGATTCCCCGGCTGTCAGATAGCGCAACCTGTTCATTTATTCATCCTGTCTTCACGATAAAAAAGGACAGGCAAGATACCTGTCCTTTAATTTTTCAATTTTAGAGAATAGCGAAATCAGGGTCGTTTGGCTAGTCCAAAATGCGTGGGGTTATAAACACCAGCAACTCACGCCGCTCTTCGCTGACAGACTTGGATTTGAATAAATGTCCGAGCACCGGAACATCCTTTAACAACGGCACCCCGGCATCGCTCTCCTGCTTATCCATGATAAAGATACCGCCAATGACAGTCGTCTCCCCATCTTTAACCAGAACGGTTGTCTCTGCCTTTTTGGTGTCGATAGCCGGAGCCGAACCGGAACCGGTCGTAACGTTGGCACCGCGCGAATCGTTCTTGGCTTCGATTTCCAAAATAACACTGCCGTCGGGATTAATTTCGGGCGTCACCTTGAGGCTGAGTTCGGCCTTTTTAAATTCCGTCTTGGCCTGTCCATCACTACCGAGAGACTGGTAAGGGATTTCCGTACCCTGAGAAATCTCGGCTTCTTCACCGTTAAGGGTCGTGACGCGAGGGGTGGAGATGATTCTACCCTGTCCGGAGTTTTCCAAAGCGGAGATACGCAAGTCGAGAACCGCCTTGTCAAGACCGACCCTACCGAAGGTCAAACCACTGGCAAGCCCGGCGGCTGAGGCCACGGTGCCGGCGGAAGGTGGCGTGAGAAGATAGCTGCCCCCGAGCCCTATGCTGCCGTTATTGCCATCAACACTGGGATCATTGGCGTAGGAAAAGCCCCATTTGACCCCCAGGTCCCTGGCAAAGGTAGCACTGGCCTCGACGATGCGAGCTTCTATGAGTACCTGCCTGACGGGCAAGTCAAGCAATGCAACGAGATTTTTGATCTCCGCCACCACCGATGGGATATCCGTCACGATGATTCTTTTATTGCGTGCATCTTCGATAATCTTGCCGCGATCGGTCTTTCGCTTGGAGACCTGCTCCGCAACAGTTGCGACATCGGTGTAGCTGACCGTAAAGGTATTGGTAACCAGATCTTCCAGCTCTTCCTTGGTACGGGCAGCCTTGAAACGCTCTTCCTGCATCTCGCGGATCTTCTCTCTGGGCATGACCCGCACGACGTTGCCTTCGCGCAACATGCCGAGATTTTTGATGTCCATGATCAAATCCAGGGCCTGGTCCCAGGGCACCTCGACAAGACGAAGGGTTATGGTTCCCTTAACATCATCCCCGGCAATGATATTAAGATTGCTTACCTCAGCTATCAGTTGCAGAATGTTCCGGATATTGGCGTCGTCGAAAACCAGCGTAACTTTCTGCCCGGTATATTTCGACACATCGCCCTGGGCATCACCTGACGCCGATGGAACGGGAGCAAGGGTAGAAGGTGCCGCCGGAGGCCCATCAAATTCAGCAACTGAATCGGTTACCTTTATTTTGGAAACAGCTGCGCGTTCCTCCGGCACTGGAACGACCTTCTTCTCAACAGCTTGCGGAGCCGGCTCAGCATAGATTCCGTCGTCGACGACGAACAGCAGACGCGTACCTTCCTGGCGCAGGGAATAACTGACAGCTCCCTTGAATTCCACGGCAAACCAAACGTCCTGCATCTTGTATCGCCGTGTTGTATAAGGAGTAACCAGGCGCACCGCACTCGGAAAAGCCGAGGCATCGATGGAACGACGCAGCGACCTTTTGATTAGGGCATTGCCGATGCCGAACCGTACGATTCCTCCGTGTTCTTCAGGTTGATAGATCTTTGCAGGTCCGGACAAATCTACGGACAGGACAGATTGTCCTCCTTCACATTTGAAATCGACGGCCTCTATCTCAACAGGTTCCTGGTTGCTGCTTTCTACGGCAGCGGGGACCGATGAAGAGACCAGATCCTTCGCAGTATCATCGCCCTGCCCCCAAACGACCTGCAAGGCGTTGCCTTGCTTTTCGATCTTTGCATCCGGCAAAGCCGCTTCGGCACCATCAAGAACGAAACGAAGCTTGTCTTTATAAACACCGACCCGCATTTTCGAGAAGCCGTGGGATAAAGCAAAGGACCGCTGCGAAAAGGCAGGTTGGACCCGATAAATATCCAGAACAAGGCGGGATGGATTTTTTAAGGTAAAGTGCCGATACTTCTGAATTTCGCCATCGGCAACGAGCACCACTCCTTGTTCGGAAACCTGAACTGCCCCCACTACCGAAGCCGGAGATAACTCATCGGCCACCTGCATCTCCGACTGACTTACGGAGGATGTTGGTTCGGCATCCGCGCCGACATCGGGCGGAGCATTTTCACCATCGGCAGTGCTGAATTCCAAACGCAGTCCGTTATCAAACGGTTTTACTTCATAAGATGTCGCTTTTTTCAACAGCAGTTCAACACGCCCCATCTGCCCGGAACTGAGTTCGAAAGAAGAGGCACGAACTGAAAGCAGGACAGGATGATTTTCCGGTTGAGTTGCAGAAATCGCATCGTCAATCTGCATCCCTGAAAAATCGATCACGACGCGCAGGGGATCCACCGAGTCATAAACGGCATATTCACCTTTTATCGGTTGAGTTGTGGTGAAAACGACCGCTGAAGCATCGAATGAAACATTCAAGAGTTTGTTCGACGGCGTAGGTGCAACCGAATCCGCATCAGCAGCCTGACAAGGCAAGGCCAAACCGATCAACACAAGCCAGACCCCTGCGACAAAAAAACCTTTCAAACGTGTGTACATATCAGTCCACTCCTGACCGCTTGGGAAGTGTTATTTCCTGGACGCTTTCCCTGATTTCACCGGAAAAATCATAATATCGTTCTTTCACAAACACGCCTTCCGGCGTGATATCAATAACCTTACCGTGATTTTTTCCTACCCGATCCCCTTTTTTGAGAATATAGGATTTGCCACCGGGGACCATGATCATGGCGGCCGGCGCTGCGTGACCGACCACCACTCCGGCAAGTCGCAACTGCCCGATCTCGAAAGTCTGTAATGGCGTCACGGGGCCATCATTCTCAGGAATGGCCTTTTTCACCTCGAGCAGGGGGACAAAGGGGTCACGGCGCCCTGCCGGATCGTAAACATATTCGGGCGGAGCCTTCTCTTCGACTTCCGGTGCGGTTTCAATCTTTTTCGCAGGGGCCACTCTGGCCACTTTTTTCTTGGTGGAAACCGCTTTTTTCGCTGTCTTTTCCTCAGCCCGGCAACCGAAAAGAAAAACCATGAGCAGACAACAAGACAATACTGCTGGCACCAATCGGCGGAAACTCATCTTCTTCTCTTCCCTTTCCGCTTATTCCCCGCCCCCGCAGCAGGGACGTTATCGACAAATCTGAAGGTGGTGGCAAGACATTTTACGGAAAGTACGTTTCTCCCTTCCACCATTTTCGCCTTGCCCATCTGAAGATTGTTAATGTTGACGATGCGAGCCATTTGCCCTACATCGTAGAAAAACATGGCGACCTCATGATAAGCCCCCCGCAACTCGAGATCGACCGGCACCTCGGCGTAAAACCCCTTCACCTGCTCGGGCTTGGGCTTAAAACTCAAGACTTCCAAGCCATCCTCCCTTGCAAGTCCGGCAATACTGGTCAACAAGGAGGGGATCTCTCTTTTGTTAGGAAGCTCGGCAAGTGCCGCATTAAGCTGTTTCTGGAGTTTTTCAAATTCAGCTTTGAACTTTGGTAGATTCCCGGCTATTCTCCGGTCTTCCTGGAGCTTTGATTCCAATCTTGAATATTCCGAATTCAAAGTATCCAGTTTCTGGATCATGGGCCGATAAACCATGAAAACAAATCCAGCGACCACCAGCAAAAGAAACAAGACAAGGATGACAATCTGCTGGTAAAGTTTGAGGTCGGAAATTTTATCTAACTTCAGGGCCATTATTATATTCCCCTATTGAGCATTCTTCTTCGGTGGCGTTTCAACCTGACAAATAATTGAAAAATCCTGGAATTTAAGATCTTTTTTGGTAGTCTGCTTCGTTACCGTCAGTTCGACATCCTTATAGTAGGGCGACCCTTCCAGATCTCTCAAGAATGAAGCGACCGTTTCCTCGTTCAGACCGACACCTTCAATTTTGATTCTACCAGCGGACTCTTTGAAAGAATCGACCCATAATTTCGCCGGCAAAATGCGGCTCAGATCATCGAGAAGATGAACCGGACCGTTTTTCTTTTCTTTCAATTGGACCAGAATATCCAACTTGCCCTGCAACTCCGCTTGCTTTTTTTTGAAACCCGCCACTTCACCAATGGCTTTTTTCAAGCGATTGATCTCGGTCTGGGCAGCATGGATATCTGCCTTTTTCTTCGAAATCTGGGTCGCCTTGACGACATACAGGCCAAAACAGCCGGCCACCGTCAATCCCAAAGCAATGAGAGCCACTACCAGCTGAGTGTAAAGTCTGGCCCGTCTCTGGGCCTCTCTAACCGGCAATAAATTAATACGAATCATTTATCGCCCAACCTCCTTGTGGCAAGGCCTACCCCCAAGGCAAAGAAGGGACTTACGGCCTGAACATATTCCATGTCAAAGTGGTTTTCGTCTATCGCGATACGCCTGAAAGGGTTCAACAACTCGACGGGAACACCTAAACGGTCCTGAAGATTTTTCAGGCAGCCGTCCGTCTTGGCAACTCCTCCGGAAAGGAATACCTTCTGGATCTTGTCGTCTGAAGATGTGGCAGAATAAAAATCCAGGGACCGTTGAATCTCCTGTGAAACATGATCCATGGTTTCCTGTAAAACAGTGGCGACCTCGGAAGTGTCCACATCCGGCAAATCGCCACCCAATTTGACCGTTTCCGCCTCCGGGCCGGTTATCCCAAGCTGTTTCTGTATTTCCTGATTGAAAGTGTTTCCACCGACCTGAATATCCCGGGTAAAAACCGAAATACCGTTTTTGAGAACATTGATATTCATTGACGAGGCGCCGACATTGACAAGCGCCACGACGTCCTCTTCCTGGTCGTAATTAAGCTGAAAGGCATTTTCCAAAGCGAAGCCGTCTATGTCCATGATAAGGGGGGTAAAACCAGCCTCCTGGAAAACGGCAACGTATTCATTCACAAAATCCTTCTTCGCCGCCACCAGCACGACATCCATTTCGGAAGAGTCTTGGGAATCCTGCCCAAGGATCTGAAAATCAAGGTTTACTTCAGAAATTTCAAAAGGTATATATTGTTCCGCTTCCCACTCAATGGAAGCTTCCGCCTCAACCTCCGTCATAACCGGCAACTTGATCTTTCGGATGATGACCGAATGCCCTGCGACGGCCGTTGCGACATTTTTTGTCTTGAGACTCTGGCTTTCAGCCAGGTTGGTGAGACAGTCGACCACCGAACTGGAATCCATAATGGTGTTATCGACGATGGCTTCCGGCGGCAATTGAGCCATCCCCAGATTGACCAAACGCCACCCACTCTTTTCCTGACGCAGCTGCACGAGCTTCATGGAGTGGGATCCGATATCCACACCGACTATATCTTTTTTATTCCAGAAAAACATGTACCGACCTCGATTGGTGAGATGAAATCTTTATCAGCCGTGGGAATACGTTGTTGGTGATGAGCAACAAGCATGCCACACTTCAGGACGGAAAGACTTGGTCTCTATCGGAAAGCTCATACCCCAAGGCAAGAATAATCTTCCTCATGGTTGCCACCCGACAGGCCGCACCTTTCTCGACACGGTCTACCGTCAGGGGGGAGACGTTCGCCTTTCGGGCTAACTCCGCCTTACTCATCAGTCGCGACTCGCGTATTTTTTTGACATTATTCTGCACCACATCACCCGGCAACGCTGAATTGGCCAAAACTTGTCCAAATTATATAAAATTGTGCTTAATTATATGAAACATTAAAATATAGTCAACAAAAGAAACATACATATTAATGTTTGAGAATCGGCAACCTAAAGAGCAACCCAACATGGTGTGGACACATCCGCCCCTCCCACAACATTTTGTAAAATTCGAAGACTTGAAACTCCAATCAAAAAAACACTATTTATGTATGTCACCGCAATAAAGATAAATACCAGGCCCAGAGAAACGGTCCCCACAATAGATAAATTACCGCCCCAAGCGACAAAAAAGGTCCAAAGGGGATGGCCAATTTACCGTTCGACCCTTTGATTAGCATCAAAGGCACACCGATCAATGAACCGACAAGGGAACCGAGAAAAATTATGGGCAGGATCGCCTTCCAGCCCATAAAGGCACCCAGCATAGCCAGTAGCTTGATATCCCCCATGCCCATACCTTCGGTCCGCGTCACCAAATAGTAGATACCAGCCACGCACGCCAGGCTTCCTCCGCCGACCAGAATGCCGAGAAGAGAATCACGCCAACTGAGCCACGGAACCAGAAAGGTCAACAAAAATCCTAAGGGAATGCCGGGGAGACTTATGATATCGGGGATAATTTGATGGCCCAGGTCGATAAAGGTGATAACGACAAGGGCAGATACAAAAAACCAATAAACCGGAGTAACCCAATGCATCCCAAATTGAAGGTAGACCAACATGAATAGCACTCCGGTAAGTGCCTCAACCAGCGGATATCTAATGGAGAATGACTCGCCGCAAGCAGCGCATCGACCTCTTAGAAAAAAATAGCTTATGATGGGGATGTTTTGGTACCAACGGATGGCAGTATGGCAATTGGGACAACGCGAAGCTGGTGTTACGATAGATCGACCAGCGGGGATGCGATAAATGCAGACGTTAAGAAAGGAGCCGATGATGGTTCCAAACACAAAGGAATACAAATAGAAAAGATTCATACCCTACCTGCTGTCGGTAAATTTACTGGTGCTGAACACCCTGCCATTTTTCAGGATTACCCATTGCCCGCCATAGGGATCTGGCGGCAGGGAATCGACATATCCGGCCGTAATCAATTCCTCGATACTGGTGGGCTTTCGGCCTTGCTCTTTGACAAAAAGTTCAATTTTGGCCTCCAATTCAGCGGCCCGCTCTAATGCGATAAGCCTTTTTTCCAGTCTAGTTCGTAACCCCGGATCGGTTGTTTCCAGAATCATTTGACGAAGAAATAACACAGCCGTCTTACTTTTGCCGCCATAGTACGCCAATCTGGCACCAAGAGTGGATAAAAAAGGGTGACTCCCAGGGCGGCTGGCGGCTTCCATTACATATTCGGCGCCCTTCTCATAGTCCTGCAAAAAGTAAAAGTAATTAAAACCGATGTAATAAGGAATACGCCAATCCCAATTGCGATTTTTACGCCCTTTTTCCAGAATGCGGTTGGCCTCCTCCACCTTTCCTTCCCACGCCAGATTAGCTTCGGCGAAAACATAGGGATCTTCGAAATAAGGATCAAGATCCGTCACCACATCGAGACTGGTTAGCAGGTATTGCCAATCGCCATCGCTGAGAATCTTCTTCGCCAGATGCCGCTCACCGAAAAAAGTCACGCTCTTCAAAAACAAAAAGTCCGAAAGAAGCCCCTTATAACCGAACGCCAGAACGGAACTGAACTTGGAGGGCAGCACGTATCCCGCAACTGTAGTACTTCGCACCTGCCCCCTCATTCGCCACATTTCAAAGGTAACAAGTGCATGGCTGACCAACGAAATAAGCAAGACAAGCAACAAAATCAGAATACGCCGCATCAGTTGAACTCTCTCCGACTAAAAACGCAGGAGGCCACCACTAGAAGGACAACAATATAGACTGCGCCATACCCCAAGGACAAACCCAGTTGGCCCCAGGCAGGCATCAAACCGTGCGCCGCTGATATTTTATAATCAAAGACGGCTAGGTTGGGTACTAGGTAGGAGACGACCTCAATAACGATCCACAAGGTCTTTGAAACTGCGACATCCTGAGCCGCCAAGCCGGATCGCAGAAAGAAAAGCACGTCCTCAACGCTGGTGCCAACAATAAAAACCGAAATGGAAAATATCAGCGTTATGAAAGAGTTGGAAGTGAGGGTACTGAACAATACAACCACCGCCCCAAGAACAGCTATTTTAAGAAAGACAAATAGTGCTGCGAGGGAAAACACGGTCCAGGAAAACTGTGCAAAATAATCGCTGTGCATACCCTTTACCAGTATTACGGTAAAGCAGGAAAACATGAACAAGACCGCCATGGAAACAAAGACAAAAAGAACCACACCTAGATATTTTCCCCAGATGTACTCCACGCGAGTTATCGGCTTCGAAAGAACCAAATGGACCGTTTTCCGATCGATATCCTTTGCCATCAGGTTGACCACGACAAAAAACACCAGCAACAGCCCGGCAACCGACAAGCCGCTCAGGTTCATATCAATGGTGACCTTGCCAATGTCCCGCATAAAAAAACCGGCAACGATCACATTAAGCCCAAAGACAAACATGGAAAAAATGGCAATGCCAAACACGGAACGATTCCGAATCCCCTCATAAAAGGTGATCAAAGCAAGAGCGAGAAGCTTTTTCATTAATCGGCCTTTACTGTCAACATAAAAAGATCCTCAAGAGAAAGTCGTTCATTGCGACTTCCCAACACCTTGACTCCCATACTCTGCACCTTATCAGCGACCCTCGGAAGATCGGTCGCAGGAAATGAAACAATCGTGCTTGAGCATTCGTCATCCAAGGCTGTTACAAAAGGTCTAAGTGTGCGATTCTGGAGCTCATCGAGACGCTCTACCTCTAGGTGAAGCATGTCCCTTCCCTTCGAAACAAAGCTCTCTCGACCCACAATTTGAAGTAACCGCCCCCGGTTCATAATACCGATCCGATCGCAAAGACGCTCCACGTCACTCAGTATATGCGAACAGAAAAAAATGGTTTTTCCTCTTTGCTTTAGATCAGTCAGCAAGTCAAAAACCATCTTTCTTCCCACAGGATCAAGGCCGGACATCGGCTCATCAAGAACAATCAAAGACGGATCATGCAGCAAAGCAAAGCAAATTCCCGCCCGTTGCAACATCCCTTTGGAAAAAGTACGCAATGGCCGCCTGCGCGCATCGATTATGGCAAGCCGATCCATCAATCGCACACCCCGTTGAGCCACAATAGCCGGAGACAGCCCTGACACCCGACCGCAGAAGGCAAGAAGCTCCTCCAGCGTCAGATGATCGTACAAGTATGGGGTTTCCGGCAAATACCCGAGTTCTCCTTGAATACTTCTTATCTCAGAAGTACGACCCCGATACAATATCTTTCCTACATCCGGTCGGAGCAACCCCAGCAACAAGCGGATGGTGGTACTTTTACCCGCCCCGTTCGGTCCAATTAATCCGAACACCTCCCCTTGTATTACATCAAGACAAAGTTCAGACACAGCCCGCACTCGAGGTTTAAAAAGCCCAGGGTTATAGACTTTACTGACATCACAAAATTCGATTTCTAACATACTCACGCTTTTTAAAAAGTGATTTTGAATTTTACGAGTGATTTTTTCCAGCAGTAAACACAACCACTATAATATAAAGAATTTCCGCCAAACAACGCCGAACAATTACTTGGAAAGATTTTGCTCACCCGATTGATGGGTCTGTCGCCTGTCGTTACTAAACACCTCCTCCAAAGAAGGCACATCAACGGGGATAAAATCGCTATGAGGACGTCCTGTATTTTGACTGGCAAGAAGCGTATTGGTATAATGAAGGGCATTCCACCCCATTTCAAATACAGGCTGGAGTTGAATGGCCTGGGAAAAGGCTTTATGGGCGTCAGACAGCCCCCTTAAACTTAAATAAACTTTGCCAAGACCATACCAATCAGCATAACTTCCCCGCACTTCAACTTGGTGCTGCATAAGCGGAAGCAAACGTTTTGCCAGCAAAATGTCATTTTTTTTCGTCACCCTATCAATCAAATGCGGCAATCCTTCGGAAAAGGCAACGGGCCTTGCATACCAGCTCTTACCTGCACTTTCAAGAGCGGCAACACCTTCTTCATCACTACCCAAAATAACGGCCTGCTTAACCTTTTGCAAAGAATTCTCATGCGAAAACCCGACACAAACGCCAACCATGAGCACAAAGGCCAATATCAGGTTGCCCATTTTCGGAACGATCCAAAAATGCTTTCTTGGCAAATTCAAGCTGTTCAAAGAGGCAATCACAATAAAAATAAAACAAAGCG
>ERZ1673962.436-NODE-436-length-29742-cov-3.962543_pt1 | contig 29742 bp, 22 predicted proteins | sample MGYA00580188_ERZ1673962 | MGnify/ENA primary metagenome ERZ1673962 (study PRJEB41334, sample SAMN05608104) | rock metagenome | biome: terrestrial subsurface; feature: shale formation; material: shale | place: USA: Pennsylvania ... | reverse complement strand
GGCTTGCGCCTATCTGATGCAGCAGGGTTATGGCCGCGTGCTCAACCTGCGCGGCGGCATCATCGCCTGGGCGCGTCACGGCCTGCCGATCGTCGCCCCCGAGGGCTGATCCAAGTACCCGCCCAACCGATCCGGCGGCTCCCTTGTTTTTTACGGTGGATTCGCCTATAACCGCGAATTCTTGTTTTTACTGAAATACTGAAATAAGTAATTGACGGAGGCTCCGATGGCTGATTTCGATCAAGAACTCGACGCAAGCGGTCTGAACTGCCCGCTGCCGATCCTGCGCGCCAAGAAGACCCTGAACGCCATGTCCAGCGGTCAGGTCCTGCACGTCATCGCCACCGATCCCGGCTCGGTCAAAGACTTCGACGCCTTCGCCAAGCAGACCGGCAACGAGCTGATGGAGTCCAAGGAAGAAGGCGGCAAGTTCCACTTCCTGATCAAGAAGTCCTGATCGATCCGCGTGGCGCGAACCTGAAGCCACACATCAGGTTCGAACGCCCGCTCCGCACGACAGACGGCTATCCAAAACAACATGATCCGCGAGCCTGACCCAGGCGCCGCGTGGAGGACTCGATGGAACAAAAAAAACTGGCGATCATCGCCACCAAGGGTTCGCTCGACTGGGCCTACCCGCCCTTCATCCTCGCCTCGACGGCCGCCGCCCTGGGCTATGAGGTACAGGTCTTCTTCACCTTCTACGGGCTGCAACTCCTGAAGAAGAAGCCGAACCTGGAAGTCACGCCGCTGGGCAACCCCGGCATGCCGATGCCGATGGGCATGGACAAGTGGTTCCCGGTGCTCGGTCTGGCACTGCCCGGTATGCAGGGCATGATGACCGCCATGATGAAGCAGAAGATGAAGAGCAAGGGCGTGGCCAGCATCGAGGAACTGCGCGAGCTCTGTCAGGAAGCCGAAGTCAAGATGATCGCCTGTCAGATGACCGTCGACCTCTTCGATATGCCGAAAGCCGAGTTCATCGACGGCGTCGAGTACGCCGGCGCGGCGGCCTTCTTCGAGTTCGCCGGCGAGAGCGACATCTGTCTCTACATCTGAAGTCTCTGAACCGCACGTCCGGAGCGACTTCGGTCGCTCCGTTCCACTGATCGAAGCCCTCCTGCCCGACATGCCTAACGACAACCGTACCGGCGCCGCCATCCTGCTCGATGTCCTCAACGATCTCGGGGTCGAGACCATTTTCGGACACACCGGCGGGGCGGTCATCCCGATCCATGTCGAGATCAACAAGCGTCTGCGTGCCGGTACATCCGTGCCGCGCTTCATACTCTGTCGGCAGGAGGGCGGCGCCGGACATGCCGCCGAGGGCTATGCGCGCGCCAGCGGCCGGGTCGGGGTGGCGCTGGCGACCTCTGGACCGGGCGCGACCAATCTGATCACGCCGATCGCCGACGCCTACAAGGATTCGCTGCCCACGCTCTTCATCACCGGCCAGGTACCGAGCCGGGCGATCGGCACCGATGCCTTCCAGGAAGTGGACATGGTCGGTCTCACCCGCCCCATCTCCAAGCACAACTATCTGGTCAAGGACGTGGCCGATCTGGAATGGGTGCTGCGCGAGGCCCATGCACTGGCCATGCATGGTCGTCCGGGGCCGGTGGTGGTCGACATCTGCAAGGACGTGCAACTGACGGCGCTGGAGACGGCCAATGTGCCGCGCGTGCGTCATCGCGAGTCCGTCGACTTCGATGCCGCGCGCGCCGATGCCATCCTGGAGGCGCTCGCCCGCGCCGAGCGTCCGGTGGTCAAGGCCGGCGGCGGCGTCATCCACGCCAATGCCGCCCTGGCGCTGCAACGCTTCGCCGAACGCTTCGACGTGCCGGTGACGACCACCTTCAACGCCCTCGGCGCCCTGCCCTTCGAGCTGGCCTACAACCTCGGGATGCCGGGGATGCACGGCACCGTGCCGGCCAACTATGCCCTGCGCGATGCCGATCTGATCCTCTCGCTCGGCGGGCGCTTCGACGATCGGGTCGCGGTGCGCGGGTTTGCCGAGGGCAAGCGCATCGCCCATGTCGACATCGACCCGTCCGAGATCGACAAGACCATCGCCACCGATCTCAATCTGGTCGCGACGCTCGACGAATTCCTCGCCCATGCCCTGGCCTCGGGGCGCTCGGCGCGCCATCCCGAATGGATGACGCTCATCGGCGAATGGCGCCAGCGCATGATGCCGCCCTACGGCCAGTCCGAATACATCAAGCCGCAGGCGGCCATCGAGGTGATCTCCGAGCTGACCGGCGGCGAGGCGACCCTGGTCACGGGCGTCGGCCAGCATCAGATGTGGTCGGCCCAATACTACCGCTTCCGCCGTCCGCGTCAGTGGATCAGCTCGGGCGGTCTGGGCACCATGGGCTTCGGCCTGCCGGCGGCAGTCGGCGCCTGGTATGGCGACCCCACGCATCCGGTGGTGCTGATCGACGGCGACGGCAGTTTCCAGATGAACATCCAGGAACTCGGCACCGTGGTCGCCAACCGGATTCCGCTCAAGATGTTCGTCCTCAACAACAGCTTCCTCGGCATGGTGCGCCAGTGGGAAGACATGATGGACGACGGCCATCACTATGAAACCTGTCTGGCGCGCACCGCCGACTGCGACCCGGACTGCATCGACCTCGATCAGAGCTGCCGGCGCCAGATCCCCAACCTGACCGGACTCAAACACGTCTATCCGCGTCTCAAGACCGTGCGTCTGCGCGATCCCGAGACCCTGCGCGACGACATCGCCGCCGTGCTCGCCGAGCCGGGACCGGTGCTGGTCGACGTCTGGATCGACCGGGCCGAGAACGTCATCCCGATGATCCGCCCTGGGCACAGCCTGGAGCAGATGATCGAATCCTGACGCTCCTCTCCCTCTCCCGCCTGGGAAGAGGGGCTGACATCGAAAATCCCAACGACGTCTCATCGTCGCGTCCGGCCACCCGCTAAGCTTTAAAGGCATGGAAACCCGTGCCATCAGCGAGGAACGCGACTCATGGGCATCAAGGCAAAGCTCAAACTGATCGGTCTCTTGCCGCTGCTGGTGGCGATTGTCTTCGGCGTCACCATCTATCGTGGCCAGGATCGTTTCAGCGCCTTGAGCGATCTGGCCCTGAAGACCGATGCGATGCGCGAGGCACTGCGCGATGTGCGCGATGTGAGCCGACGCATCCTGGCCACGCGCGACAACGCCATCCGCCGTGACGGTTATGACGCCCTGGAGATCGTCAATCGCGGCATGATGGATCTCGCCGTCTGGCGCGACGAGCCGGGCCTGGGCGAAATCATCCACGGGCTGGAGCGGCACCTGCTCATGGCGCGCATCCATTACGAGATGCTCGACGGCCTGACGGTCCCCATGCTCAAGTGGATCGCCGTACCCCAGATCAGCGAGGTCGAGCAGGATCTGATGCGCGAACTCGACGCGCTCGACACCCGCTTGCGCGCACTCCATCAAACCGCCCGCGCGGCCCTGGTCGAACACAGCGAACAGCTCTGGCGCCGGGAGTTCTGGCTGCTGACGCTGACGGCCGTGCTGGTACTCTGGCTGACCCATCCCATTCTCGACCGCATCGGCACGGCGCTGCACACACTCACCCAAGGCACGCGCAGACTCGGCCCCAATGGTCTGCCAAAGGAACTCGATCTGACCGGCGAGGATGAATTCGGCCAGCTCGCACGCGACTTCAACACCATGGTCCGGCGTCTGGCCGAGTCCGAGGCGGCGCGCGAGGAACGCTCGCGCGATCTGGAAACGGCCGTCCAGGATCTGGAGAATTTCAGCTATTCGGTCTCGCACGATCTGCGCGCACCACTGCGGGCCATCGACGGCTTCATCGGCATCCTGCGCGAGGACTACGCCGCCAGCCTCGACGCCGAGGGTCTGCGCCTGTTCGGCGTGGTCAGCGCCAACGCACAGAAGATGGAGCGGCTCATCGACGACATCCTGGCCCTGTCGCGCGCCGGACGCCTGGCGATGGAGTGGGTGACGGTCGACATGAACCGGATGGTCGACGAGGTCTGGTCGGATCTCCTGGAGACCGCGAGCGGGCGTCCGATCCAGTTCCAGCGCGCGGATCTGCCAAACTGTCAGGGCGAACCGCGAGCGATCCGACAGATCTGGCAGAATCTGCTCGCCAACGCGCTCAAGTTCACGCGTGACCGCGATCCGGCCCGAATCCGGGTCTCAGCCCGCGCAGAGACGGGCTGCATCCGCTACAGTGTCGAGGACAACGGCGCCGGTTTCGACCCGGCCTACTCGGCCAAGCTTTTCGGTCTCTTCCAACGCCTGCATGGCATGGACGAGTTCGAGGGTACGGGTGTGGGACTGGCGATCGTCAAGCGCTTCGTGCAAAAGCACCATGGACAGGTGGATGCGAGCGGCGCCGTCGACGGCGGCGCGGTCTTCGGCTTCAGCCTGCCCATCGCGCCCCGGTCATGAGCGGCCGTTCTGAGCGAGGAGACTGAGATGGTCACACAAGACTCGATGGTTGACATCCTGCTGGTCGAAGACAACCCGAACGATGCCGAACTGGCCATGCGCGCGCTGCGCAAGCACAATCTGGCCAACCGCCTGGAATGGGTCAAGGATGGCGCCGCTGCGCTGGATTTCCTCTTCCATCGCGGCGACTATACCCGGTGTCCCAACACGCTGCCGCGCGTCGTGCTGCTCGACCTGCGCCTGCCCAAAGTCGATGGGATCGAGGTACTGCGCGAGATCCGCGCCCATGCCGAAACACGCGAGTTGCCGGTCGTGATCCTGACCTCGTCGCGCGAGGAACGCGATCTGGTCGCGACCTATGAGCTGGGCGTCAACAGCTTCGTCGCCAAGCCTGTTGCCTTCGACGAATTCGCCCGTACCGTCGCAGAACTGGGGATGTACTGGGTGTTGGTCAATCGCGTGCCACCGGAGATCCGTTCGATTTGATGCCCCGTCCATTGCACCTGCTGCTGCTGGAAGACAACTCAGCCGACGCCGAACTCAACGAGCGTGTCCTGCACCGCGCGGGGGTGGCGTTCGAGTCACGGCGTGTCGAGACACGCGAGGATTTTCTCGTCGCGCTCGACGACTTCAAACCGGATGCCATTCTGGCCGATTTCGGGTTGCCGCGTTTCGATGGACGCACGGCCATGCAATTGGCTCACGAGCGCGACCCCGACTGGCCCTTCATATTCGTCACCGGCGCCCTGGGCGAGGAGAGCGCTGTCGAGTTGCTGCGCAATGGCGCCAGCGACTACATCCTCAAGGATCGTCTGACCCGTTTGCCCGAGGCCCTCGAACGCGCCCTGGAAGCAGCCCGCCAGCGTGCGGATCTACGGCTCATGGCCCGACGCGCCTCAGGATTGCTGGAGCTGCCGCGCGTCGCTGAGCACTTCGGCGAGACGGAGTTCCTACAGTTCGGTCAGACGCTGGTCGAGGATCTGACTGGAAGCCAGATGGCCTTTACCTATCGCGTCAGCGAGGATCAGACCATCGTCGATCTGATCACCTGGTCGCACCGCACACTCGACGCCGGCTGTCTCGCCACGCCTCCGCTGCACGAATCCGCTGACCAGGCCGGTCTCTGGGCCGACGCCCTGCGCCGGCAACGCCCGATCGTCGTCAACGACGATCCGACAGCCGCCGAGCGACGCGAACGACCCGCGGGACGCATCACCCTGGAGCGCTTCATCAGTCTGCCGGTGATCGAAGGCGGACGGGTCGTCATGATCTTCTGCATCGGCAACAAAGAGGCGCCTTACACGGAGCTGGATGTCGAAACCCTCCAGCTCGTCGCCAACGAACTCCGGCGCATCCTGTGCCAGCGCCGCGCCGAACAGGATCTGCGTGAGAGCGAGGCGCGGTTCCACGCGCTCTTCGAGCACATGCGCAGCGGCGTCTGCATCTACGAGGCCATCGAGGACGGGCGTGACTTCATCATCCGCGATCTCAATCACGCGGTGGAATACATTGAGGGTATCGAGGCGACCAAACTGCTCGGCCGGCGACTGACCGAGGTCTTTCCGGGCGTGGCGGAGTGCGGCTTCCTGGACGTGTTCGAGCGCGTGTGGCGTACAGGGCGCGCCGAGCACATCCCGCCGCGACTCTATCGCGACCCGCGCATCCAGGGCTGGCGCGAGAACTTCGTCTATCGCCTGCCGCATGGCGAGCTGGTCGCCGTCTACGACGACGTGACCGAACGGCGCACCCTGCAACTGGCGCTGGAGGAGAGCCGCGAACGCCTGGAACTGGCCCTGGAAGGCTCGGAGCTGGGTATGTGGGACTGGCGGGTCCAGACCGGCGAGGTCCGGTTCAACGACCGCTGGGCCGGGATCCTGGGTTATCGACTCGATGAGCTGGAGCCGATCAGCATCCAGACCTGGAACGACCTCTGTCATCCGGACGACCGCGCACACGCCGACCGCCAACTCCGGCGCCACTTCCAGGGCGAGACCGTTCACTACGAGTGCGAGATCCGGATGCGTCACAAGGACGGGCACTGGGTCTGGGTCCTCGACCGCGGCAAGGTCGTCGAGTGGGGGCCGGACCAGCATCCCGTGCGCATGGCCGGCACCCATCTCGACATCACCGAGCGCCGGCAGACCGAGGAGAAGCTGCACCAGCTCTCACTGGCCGTCGAACAGAGTCCGACCAGCATCATCATCACCGATCTCGAAGCGCGCATCGAATACGCCAATCCCGCCTTCACCCGCGTCTCGGGCTATACGCTGGAGGAAGCCATCGGCCAGAACCCGCGCCTGCTGCAATCCGGTCAGACGCCGCGCGCGGCCTACGAAGACCTCTGGATCACACTCCAGCGCGGTGAGGTCTGGCGCGGTGAGCTGCACAACAAGCGCAAGGACGGCGAGTTCTATGTCGAGCTGGCCACCATCTCGCCCGTGCGCCAGCCCGACGGCCGGGTGACGCACTATCTGGCGGTCAAGGAGGACATCACGGATCTCAAGTGCGCCCAAGAGGAACTGGACCGCTATCGCCAGCATCTCGAAGAGCTGGTCGAGACCCGCACCCGCGAACTGCGGCTGGCTGAGGAACACAGCCGGCTGATCCTCGAATCGAGCGCAGACGGACTCTATGGCGTCGACGTCGAGGGACGCACCACCTTCGTCAATCCGGCCGCCTGCGCCATGCTCGGCTACGCCCAGGAACAGCTCCTCGGCCGCCCCAGTCACGAGATCCTCCATCACAGCCACGCCGATGGCCGCCATTACCCGATGGAGGACTGCCCCCTGCACAGCACCCTGCTCAACGGCGAGGTGCTGCGCGGCGACGATGAGGTCTTCTGGCGCGCCGACGGCACGCCGCTGCCTGTGTCCTATTCCTCCCACCCCATCCGGCGCGAGGGCGAGATCGTCGGCGCGGTGGTCAGTTTCATCGACGTCTCGACCCAGAAACAGGCCGAGGCCGCGCGCGAAGCGGCACTGGCCGAGGCCGAGCGTCTGGCACGCCTCAAAAGCGAATTCCTGGCCAACATGAGCCATGAGATCCGCACCCCACTCAATGCCGTGCTCGGTTTCGCCCAGATCGGCGCGCGCGAGACCGACCCCAACAGGGCACGCACCTTCTTCCGGCGCATCCTGGACTCGGGTCAACTGCTGCTCGGCATCATCAACGACATCCTCGACTTCTCCAAGATCGAAGCCGGCAAGCTCGACATCCATGATGCCGAGGTCGATCTGCGCACGGTCATCGAGCGCTCGGTGGATCTCTTGAGCACCCGCGCCAAGGACAAGGGACTGCGTTTCAGCCTCGAAGAAGACCCGAACCTGCCGGCGACCTTCATGGGCGACGATCTGCGCCTGTCCCAGGTGCTCGCCAACCTGCTCTCCAACGCCGTCAAGTTCACCGATCAGGGCGCCGTCACCTTCGGCATCCGGCGTGAGGAAGGCCGGATCGTCTTCAGCGTCGAGGACACCGGCATCGGGATGCGCGAGGACTATCTGGCCAATCTCTTCCAACCCTTCGAGCAGGCCGACGGCTCGATCACCCGCCGCTACGGCGGCAGCGGTCTGGGACTGGCCATCAGCAAGCGTCTGGTCGAGCTGATGGGCGGCGAGATCCAAGCCTGGAGCCGCTTCGGCGAGGGCACGCGCTTCGAGATGCACCTGCCGCTGATCGAACCGCGTGGCGTCATCGGTCCCGGTCGACTCATCACCGAGACGGCGCCCCCGGACTGGACCGGCGCGCGTCTGCGCGGGATTCGTCTCCTGGCCGCCGAGGACAACCCGGCCAACCGGCTGGTGCTGGAGGAGATGCTGCGCGCCGAGGACGGCGACCTGACCCTGGTCGAGGACGGACGCCAGGCGGTCGACTGCGTCGAGCGCGAGGGACCAACCGCCTTCGACATGGTACTCATGGACATCCAGATGCCGGTGATGGATGGCCTGGAGGCCACGCAGCGCATCCACCAGTTCGCCCCCGGGTTGCCGGTCGTCGGTCTGACGGCCCATGCGCTGAACTCCGAGCGTCATCTCTGTCTGCAAGCCGGCATGGTCGATCACATCGCCAAGCCGGTCGACATCGAACAACTCATCGCCATCATCGCGCGCCACGTCCGGCACCGCCCGCGAACCACGGACAAGGCCCGAGAGCCGTGCAACCGGAAACGGACCGTAGAACCGGCGCAGACCGATGCACCAGAGGCCCAGACGACCGAGACCCCGGAGACCTGGGTCGAATGGCGGGCTCTGGAATCGCGCTATGCGCACAACCTGGATTTCATCCCGCGTCTGTTGCGGGCGGTGCTGGAGTCCAATCAGGAGCAGGCGGACCTGCTGCGCGAGGCGGCCCATCAGGGCGACCGTGACCGACTGGTCTTCATCGCCCATCGGCTCAAGGGTACGGCGGGCAATCTGTTCGCCAAGTCCGTGCATGCGCTGGCCACAGAGACAGAGAAGCGCGCGCGCGCACTCGACATCGAGGCCCCGCGCCTGGCACTCGAACTCGCCGATGCACTCGACGGACTGCTGACCGAGATCGGCGCGAGCCGGTGGATGAGTGGTCAAACCGAGACGACCAGCGACGCGGCCGACGCGCAACCACCCATCGACGCCGCTGAGATCGCTACGATCCTCACCCAACTCGCCAACCTGCTCGACACGGACAACACCGAGGCCAATCAGCTCTATGCCCGTCACCAGGATCTCCTGCGGCGTGCCCTTGGCGAGCGCGCCGAGCGCCTGGGAGCCGAGATCAAGGACTTCGACTATCAAGCCGCCCGCAAGACCCTGCGCACACTGATCGAATCCGGCACAGCCTGACCTCACCCAACTCGATCCGGTCGACTCGAGGCGAACGGATCTATGCTGATGCTTGAGCCAATCAATGCATTCTCAGGTTGCGCTCACCGCCAAGCCGCCCGATTCTATCGCTTCCAATTCTTCCATCGCGCTCGCTCGACCTCACAGCGCGTGATCCATTTAGAGGCCGACACCATGACTGACTACCTGGATATCGGCGGCCTGAAGGTCGCCCAGCCACTCCACGATCTGGTCCGGGACGAGATCACGCCAGGCATCGGGATCGACCCCGCCGCCTTCTGGCAGTCCTTCGGCGAGATCGTGCGCGAGTTCGCGCCCCGTCATCGCGAACTGCTCGCCAAGCGCGACAGCCTGCAACAGCAGATCGACGCCTGGCATCGCACCCATCGCGATCAACCCCTGGATCTGGCCGCCTATCGCGATTTCCTGGTCGAGATCGGCTATCTGCTGCCCGAAGGCCCAGACTTCACGGTCAACACCACCAACGTCGATCCCGAGATCGCCACCATCGCCGGCCCGCAACTCGTGGTGCCGGTCAGCAATGCCCGCTATGCACTCAACGCCGCCAATGCGCGCTGGGGCAGTCTCTATGACGCCCTCTATGGCACGGACGCCATCCCCGAGGACGAAGGGCTGGAACGTGGCGCTGAGTTCAACCCGGCCCGCGCGGCGGCTGTGGTCGAGCGCGCGGCGATCTTCCTGGACGAGGCCGTGCCGCTCAATCGCGGCTCGCACACCGACGCCTGCGGCTACAAGCTGGAGAACGGCAAGCTGGTGGTGCTCCTGCCCGACAACAGCGAAACCCTGCTCGCCGATCCGGCGCAGTTCGCCGGCTTCCGGGGCAACCCGGACCAGTTGGACGCGGTCCTGCTGGTCAACCATGGTCTGCACATCGAGATCCGCATCGACCGCAACCACCCGATCGGCGCCGGCAGCGCCGCCGGTGTCGCCGACATCCTGCTCGAATCGGCCGTGACCAGCATCCAGGACTGCGAGGACTCGGTCGCCGCCGTCGACACCGAGGACAAGGTCGGCGTCTACCGTAACTGGCTGGGGCTGATGAAGGGCGATCTCACCGCCGGCTTCAGCAAGGGCGGGCGGATGGTCGAGCGCACGCTGGTCGAGGACCGGACCTACAGCCGCCTTGGAACCGGCTCGCTCACCCTGCCGGGGCGCTCGCTGATGCTGGTGCGCAACGTCGGCCATCTGATGACCACGGACGTGGTGCTCGACGCCGAGGGCCGCGAGATCCCCGAAGGACTGATGGACGGCATGATCACCGTGCTCTGCGCCCTGCACGACATCCATCCCGAACAGGGTGCGCGGCGCAACTCGCGCACCGGCAGCGTCTACATCGTCAAGCCCAAGATGCACGGACCCGAGGAGGTGCAGCTCGCGGTCGATCTGTTCGGACGCATCGAGGACGCGCTGGGTCTGGCGCGCAACACGCTCAAGATCGGCATCATGGACGAGGAACGGCGCACCACGCTCAACCTCAAGGAATGCATCCGCGCCGCGCGCGAGCGGATCATCTTCATCAACACCGGCTTCCTCGACCGCACGGGCGACGAGATCCACACCGACATGGAAGCCGGCGCCGTGCTGCGCAAGGGCGACATGAAGGGCGCGGACTGGCTGCGCGCCTACGAGGACTGGAACGTCGATGTCGGTCTGGCCTGCGGTCTGCGCGGTCAGGCCCAGATCGGCAAGGGCATGTGGACCATGCCCGACGAGATGGCGGCCATGCTCGCAGCCAAGTCGGCGCATCCGCAGGCCGGCGCCAGTTGCGCCTGGGTGCCCTCCCCGACGGCGGCGACCCTGCACGCCATGCACTATCACCAGATCGATGTCGCCGCGATCCAGGCCGAGCTGGCCAAGGGCGAGCGGCGCGCGACGCTCGACGACCTGCTCCAGATCCCGCTCGATCCGAACCGCGCCTGGACACCGGAGGAGATCCAGGCCGAGCTGGACAACAACTGTCAGGGCATCCTGGGCTATGTGGTGCGCTGGGTCGATCAGGGCGTCGGCTGTTCCAAGGTGCCGGATATCGCCAACGTCGGTCTGATGGAGGACCGGGCCACGCTGCGCATCTCCAGCCAGCACGTGGCCAACTGGCTGCATCATGGCGTCGTCAGCGAGTCGCAGGTCATGGAGACGCTCAAACGCATGGCCGCCGTGGTCGATGCGCAGAACGCGGGCGATCCCGTCTATCGGCCGATGGCGCCCGATTTCGATGGCGTGGCCTTCCAGGCCGCCTGTGATCTGGTATTCAAGGGCCGCGAGGCGCCGAACGGCTATACCGAGCCGACCCTGCACGCGATGCGGCGGCGGTTCAAGGCCGGCAACTGAGGGTGCGGGTGGCGGACGGACAGTTGCATCCGTATGCGTTGATGTCCATGCTTGGGATGCGGGATTGACAATTGTCAAACCGATCGACTTCGATCCTGTCGAAGCCAAATGACACCAGGGAATCCATGCCAGCGGACAGGCGCTACACCACCCAAGCCTGAAACCATCGACACATGATGGAGGATGCATCCATGTCCACGACCACCACCGAGATCGCCGGCCGCCGACTGACGTTCAACAAAGCGGGTCATCTGGCCTCCTTCGGCGACTGGGATCCCGAGATCGCCGAGGCGCTGGCCGCCGACGAGGGTCTGACCCTGACCGAATGTCACTGGAAGGTGATCGACTTCCTGCGCGCCTACTACGAGACCCACGAGATGCCGCCCTCGCCGCGCGTCATCATCCGGTCCATCGGCGAGAATCTCTCGGCGCATGTGCCCTGTACCCGCAAGCATCTGGAGGGGCTGTTCCCGAACGGCGGCTGCAAGCAGGCGTGTCGGGTCGCGGGTCTGCCGCGCGCCTACTGCCAGTCCTGCTGAACCCTCCGCCCGCGAGGCCGGCACCGGAACGCCGGTCTCGCGGGCGGACGTCCGGCAAAACCCTGCGCCATGCTGGGCTTTGCGCGCCCGAGCCGCTCATCTATAATCGCGCGCGTCAACCGCTTGATTCATCTATGGAGAAGCACGTCATGCCGACCTATGACTACCGCTGCGATACCAATGACCGCGTGATCGAGGTGAGCCATCGCATGAGCGAGACCCTGACCAGCTGGGGCGAGCTGTGCGAGCACGCCGGGATGGAGCTGGGCGATACGCCGGCGGATGCGCCCGTCCATCGTCTGGCCACCGGCGGCAACGTCATCACCAGTTCCAGCCTGGGCAGCGGCTGCTCGCCCGCGCCCTCCTGCGCCGCCGGCTCCTGCTGTGGCGGCGGCCTGTGCGGGTTGAATTGATCGCCCGTCCAGACCCTGCTCCAGCCAGGGTCGGTTTGCCGATCCTGACCATCGCCATCCAACCGGCGCCGACCGGCTCCAGACAGAGGCTCTGATCTTGAAATCGATCCTGGTCGTCCGTCTGAGCGCCATCGGCGACATCGTCTTCGCCTCGCCGCTGGTCGCGGCGCTGCGCCGTCGCTGGCCGGAGGCGCGCATCGCCTGGCTGGTCCAGCCCGAATGTGCGGCGCTGCTCGATCGTCATCCGGATCTCGATGCCGTGATCGTCTGTCCGTTGCGCCACTGGCAGCGGCTGTGGCGCGAACGGCGTTATCGCGAGCTGTGGGCGGGGATTCGCACGCTGCGGGCCAATCTGCATGAACAGGACTTCGATCTGGCGCTCGATCTGCAAGGGCTGCTCAAGAGCGGTCTGTTGACTTGGCTGTCGGGGGCGCGCGAGCGCATCGGACTCGGCTCGCGCGAGGGCAGTCAGTGGCTGATGACGCGCCGGCTGCCGCGCGGGGGCGACTCCAGGCTGATTGGTTCGGAGTATCGCTTTCTGGCCGAGTCGCTCGCTCTGCCGATCGCGGACGGCTTTCGGATGGCGGTCCACTATGGCGAGGCGGAAGCGGCCTTCGCCGAATCGGTCATCGCGCGCGAGTCGCTCGCCAACGGCTATGCGGTGTTCTGTCCCTTCACGACACGTCCGCAGAAGCATTGGATCGAAGAGCGCTGGGCCAGACTTGCGCACCGTGTCCGCGACGAACTGGGGCTGGTGCCGGTGCTGCTCGGCGGTCCGGGCGACCGCGAGGCGGCACGACGGATCGCCGATGCGGCCGACGATCAGTTGATCGATCTGACCGGCCAGACCAGTCTCACCGAAGCGGCGGCCCTGATCGACCGCGCGGCGCTCCTGATCGGCGTCGATACCGGGCTTTCGCACATGGGCATCGCCTTCGATACGCCGAGTCTGTTGCTGTTCGGCTCGACCTGTCCCTATCTCGACACCACGCGTGCCAAGGCGCGGGTGCTCTACCATCCACTCTCCTGCTCGCCCTGCAAGCGTCGTCCGACCTGTGACGGGCGGTTCGACTGCATGCGTGCGATCGAGGCCGACGAGATCCTGCGCGCTGCCGACGAGGTGCTGCGGGCGTGAAGATTCTGCACGTCGAGGGCGGGCGTCATCTCTACGGCGGGGCCTTCCAGGTGCTGCATCTGGTGCGCGGACTGGCGGCGCGCGGCCACCGGAATCTGCTGGCCTGTCCGCGTGGCTGTGCGCTCGCCGAGGCCGCCGCGCCCTTCGCCGAGGTCCATGGTCTGCCGATGCATGGCGATGCCGATCTGCTGATGGTTGGGCGTCTGTATCGGCTGATTCGCGCCAGCCGGCCGGATCTGGTGCATCTGCACAGCCGCATCGGCGCCGATGTCATGGGCGGGATCGCGGCGCGGCTGGCCGGAGTGCCGGTGATCCATACGCGCCGGGTCGACAATCCCGAGCCGCGCTGGCTGGTCGCACTCAAGTACCGGCTGCACGATCGGGTCATCGCCATCTCGGAAGGGATCGGGCAGGTGTTGATCGCCGAAGGGTTGGCGTCAGCGAAATTGCGGGTGGTGCGCAGTGCCGTCGATCATGAGCGCTATGCGGCGCCGGTCGACCGAGCGGCGATTCGCGCCCGGCTTCAGGTGTCCGCCGATGCCTTCCTGATCGGCGTAATTGCGCAGTTGATCCCGCGCAAGGGGCATCGTTTCCTGCTCGATGCACTGCCGGAGCTGATCGCCGCGCATCCCGAGATCCAAGTGCGTTTCTTCGGCCAGGGGCCGCTGGCGGATGATCTGCAACGCCGGATCGATGAGGCCGGACTCGGCGATCATGTCCGGCTCGCCGGTTTTCGCGATGATCTGCCCGAGATCCTGCCCGCACTCGATCTGGTCGTGCATCCGGCGCTCATGGAAGGCTTGGGCGTCTCGCTGCTCCAGGCCGCCAGCGCCGGTGTGCCGATCGTCGCCAGCCGTGCCGGCGGCATTCCCGAGGCGGTGCGTGAGGGCGAGAACGGCCTGCTGGTTCCGCCGGGCGATGTCGCGGCGCTGCGTGCGGCGATCGGCACGCTGCTCGGCGATCCCGAACGCCGCCGTGCGTTGGGCGCGGGCGGCCGGGCGCTCATGGCGCGCGAGTTCTCGATCGACGCCATGGTCGAGGGCAATCTCGCGGTCTACCGGGAGTTGCTCGACGCGACTGGATTGGTTCACACATGACCGACCCGACCACACTGCAAATGGTCGCCAGCAAGGCACTCGGCGGGGCCGAACGCTGGTTCATCCGCTTCAGCGACGCGCTGGCCGAGCGCGGGGCGCCGGCTCAACTGGCGATCCGCCAGGGGAGCGCGCTCGACGGGCTGGATCTCGGCGGGCTACCCGTCCATCGACTGCCCTATCGCACTACCTGGGATCCCTGGTCGCGGCGTGCGGTCGGGCGTCTGATCCAGCGCTTGAAGCCCGACATCGTCCAGACCTACATGGGGCGCGCGACCCGGCTCGCCCGTCTGCCAAGCGCGGACAACCCGGTCCATCTGGCCCGGCTCGGCGGCTATTACGCACTCGGCCCCTATCGTCACGCCCACGGCTGGATCGGCAACACCCAGGGCCTGTGCGACTGGATGGTGCGCCAGGGACTGCCGGCCGAGCGCGTCCACCACATCTATAACTTCGCCGACCCGGCCCGTCCGGTCGCGCCCGAACTCGTCGCCGAACGCCGCGCGACGCAAGGCCTGCCGGACGATGCCTGGGTGCTGGTCACGCTCGGACGCTTCGTGCCGGTCAAGGGCCAGCGCTATCTGATCGACGCGCTCGAACGCTTGCCCGAGACCATTGCCGGGCGTCCGTTGCGGCTGGTGATGGTCGGCGATGGACCGCTCGGCCCCGAGTTGCGGCGTCAGGCCGAACAGGGCGGCCAGTCACACCGGATCGTCTGGGCCGGCTGGCAGCGCGATCCGGCGCCCTATCTCCAGATGGCAGATCTGGTCGTCTTCCCCTCTCTGGAAGAAGAGACGCTGGGCAATGTCATCCTCGAAGCCTGGGCCTGGGGCAAGCCGCTGGTGACGGCTAGTTTCCGTGGCGCGCGCGAGCTGGCCCGTCATGGCGAGGATGCCTGGTGCGTGCCCTGCGCCGAAGCCGCCGCGCTGGCCGAAGGCATCCGCCAGACGCTGTCCGATCCAGTGCTGATGGCGGCGCTGGTCGCGCGCGGACTGGAGCGGGTGGAGCATGAATTCAGCCGCCGCGCCATTCTGGATTGTTATCTGGAACTCTATCGCCAGGTCGCGCGTGGCTGAGCCGGACCTCAGTCCTCGCTCAACCAATCGCGCACCACCAGAAAGCGCTCCAGGAGTTCGGCCTCCGGCGTCCCCGGTTCGGGCCGATGGTCGTAGCGCCAGCTCACCTCGGGCGGCATGGAGACCAGGATGGATTCGGTCCGCCCGCCCGACTGCAACCCGAACAGGGTGCCCCGGTCCTGGACCAGATTGAACTCGACATAGCGCCCGCGCCGGATCTTCTGGAACTCGCGCTCTCGATCACCATAGGTCATGGCCCAGCGGCGCTCGACGATCGGCAGATAGCCGGTCAGATAATGATCGCCAATGCTTCGCCAGAAGGCGAAGGCGTGCTCGAAACCGCCCTGGTCGAAGTCGTCGAAGAAAATCCCGCCGACACCGCGCGGCTCCTGGCGGTGCTTGATGAAGAAATACTCGTCGCACCACGCCTTAAAGCGCGGATAGAGTTCGGCGCCGAACGGCTCGCAGGCCGCGCGCGCGTTGCGGTGCCAGTGGATGACATCCTCCTGGAAGCCATAATAGGGCGTGAGATCGAAGCCGCCGCCGAACCACCAGACCGGCTCGGCCCCCGCCTTCTCGGCGAGGAAGAAACGCACGTTCAGATGCGACGAGGGCACATAGGGATTGGCCGGATGCGCCACCAGCGACACGCCAAGCGCCTCGAAGCGCCGCCCAGCCAGCTCGGGCCGATGGGCGCTGGCCGAGGGCGGCAACCGCTCCCCGTGGACGTGCGAGAAGTTGATGCCGCATTGCTCGAACACCAGCCCCTCGCGAATCACGCGCGTGCGTCCGCCCCCGCCGCCGGGCCGCTCCCAGGCATCCTGACGCAGCTCGGCTCCGCCATCAGCCGCGCGTAGCGCCTCGGTGATGCGATCCTGGAGATCGAGCAGATAGGTCTTGACGGCCTGGAGGTCGGGTTGGTTCGGCATGGCCATGAGTCCTCGCGTTAAAGTATGGGACAGTACAACCATAACCGATCCACGGCGCCTCATGCCCGCGCGAATCCTGCACGAGCGGCTGACAGGCGCCCGACTCAGGGACCGACACCATGACCCTGCGCACGCGCGTCCTCTGGCTCCTGCTCACCGCCTTCACCGTTTCGGCGGTTTGCCAGTACGCGATCGGGCGCCTGGTGATCTATCCGCGCTTTCTCGAACTCGACCGCGCGCAGGCCGCGCAGAACCTGGAGCACGCCATCCAGGCCCTGCAACGTGAACTGGACTTCCTGATCCCATCGATCAACGACTGGGCCGCTTGGGACGACACCTATGCCTTCGTTCAGGATCACAATCAGGACTTCATCGACAGCAATCTGACTCCGCTGGCCCTGGAGCAACTAGCGGTCAATGTGCTGGCGTTCTACGATCAGACAGGGCGACGGGTCTGGATCGGCCGTCATGCGCTGCCCACCGATGAACGCAACGATCTGGCCGAGATCGCCGCGCCAGCGAACTTCCGCCCCTCGCCCCTCGCCGCCCGGCAAGCGCCTCCGGACATGGCCGTGGGCGGCCTGCTGTGGACGCCGCGCGGCCTGTTTCTCATCGGTTATCGCTCGGTACTGCGAAGCTCTGGAGAGGGGCCGCCCATGGGCACAGTCCTCATGGCGCGCTTCCTGAGTGAGCAATCGATCGACCACTTGAGCCACCAGACGGGCGTCGACCTGCATCTCTCGGCCCCGGAGGTGGGGGTCGGACCGGCGGTTCAGATGCAGAGCGTCGGCCGGCTGACGCTGACCCCGATCAGACTGAGTGAAACCCCGGACGAGACCACGGGAACCACGACCCTGATGGGGTTCGACGGTCAACCCGCCCTGACCCTGGCGGTCACGACTCCGCGCCAGATCGCCGCACGCGGCCAGGAGTCGCTGTGGCTGGCGAGCCTGTCGCTGGCGGGCGCCGGGACGCTGGTGCTTGGACTGCTGCTGGTGATGCTGAACCGGATCGTGCTGGCCCCGCTGTCACTGCTGACCAGGCACGCCACCCGTCTCGGAACCAGTGACGCACTCGATGCCCAGCTCGATCTCGACCGGCATGATGAGATCGGCGTCCTGGCCGAGGCGTTCGACCGCATGACCGCGCATCTGGCGCAGGCGCGCCAGCGACTGCTCGATCAGCTCGACGCACTCGCCGAGGCCCGCGACCATGCCGAGGCGGCCAACCGTGCCAAAAGCGACTTCCTGGCCACCATGAGCCACGAGATCCGCACCCCGATGAACACGGTGCTGGGCATGGCCGAGTTGCTCCTCAAGACCGATCTCGATGCGCAGCAACAGCGTTTCGCGCAGACCATCCATCGCTCCGGCGGCGCCCTGCTCGCCATCATCAACGACATCCTCGACGTCTCCAAGATCGAAGCCGGCAAGCTGACGCTCGCCCCCCACGACTTCGATCCGCGCCTCCTGATCGAGGAGACGGCGCAGACCTTCAGCGAGTCGGCCAGCGCCAAGGGACTGCGGCTGACGGTGCGCCTTGCGCGCGATCTGCCGGGTCTGGTGCATGGCGACAGCACCCGTCTGCGTCAGATCCTGTTCAATCTGATCGGCAACGCGCTCAAATTCACCGAGCACGGCGAGATCCGGGTGAGCGCCGGCCTCACCATCCACGCCGATGAACGGATGACTCTGGCCATCGAGGTCCGGGACACCGGCGCCGGCATCGCTCCCGAGTTCCAGGCCGAGATCTTCGAGGCCTTCGCACAGGGGGATGGCTCGACGACGCGCCGTCACGGCGGAACCGGACTCGGGCTGGCCATCTCGCAACGTCTGGCGCACCTGATGGACGGCTCGATCCGGGTCGAGAGCACGCCGGGCCAGGGTTCCTGCTTCACGCTGGAGGTTCGGCTCGACTCGGCACGGGGGGCCGGCGCATCCATGACGTTCGAATCGCGTCACAATCCGGTGACGGCAGACACGGCCCCCTGGGAGCCGCTGTCGGGTCGTGTGCTCCTGGTCGAGGACAACGCGGTGAACCGTGAGATGGCGAGCCTGATGCTGGAGTCACTGGGCCTGGAGGTCGTCACGGCCGTCGATGGCGTGCAAGCCGAACGGGCGGTCACGTGTGGCGATCACTTCGACCTGGTGCTGATGGATTGTCACATGCCGGTGATGGATGGTTTCGATGCCGCTCAGGCCATCCGCGCCTGGGAGCAGACGCACGCCGATCCGGCACGGCGCCGGCTGCCGATCCTGGCCCTCACCGCCAATGTCGAGAAAGGCGTGCGCGAGACCTGTACCGGGGCGGGCATGGATGGTTATCTGAGCAAGCCCTTCAGTCAGACACGCTTGCGCGCGGCGATCCTGCCCTGGCTGGCGTCTGGTACCAAACCAGTCGAATCCGCTCCGGAGCCGACCACCCTGACCGATCTGGCCACACTCGATCGGGCACCGCTGGCCGCCATTCGCACGCTCCGGCAACCCGGACAGCCCGATCCGCTCGAACGGTTCGTCGGACTCTATCTGCAAAGCGCCCTGAGTCTGAAACAGCGTCTCCAGCAGGCGCTGAATGCAGGGGATGCCGAGCAATTGCGTCAGGCCGCGCATACCTTGAAATCGAGCAGCGCCAATCTGGGCGGCCGGCGCCTGGCGGCCCGCTGCCATGAGTTGGAGGACTTGGGACGAGACGGCCGACTACCGGACGCAGCGGTCAAGCTCGCCGAGGTCGAACATGAATTCGCTGGTTTCGTCGCCGCACTCGAAGCGGTCATCCGGCCAGCGGAGTTGGAGGAGTCGGCATAAATGCGCGTGTTGATCCTGGAAGACGAGCCGTCGATGGCCGTTCTGTTGGAGCAGTTGGTCAAGCAGCTGTGGCCAAGGGCCGTGGTGGATCTGGAGTCCGACGCGCTGTCGGCGCTCGACCGCTGGCAACGCTCGGGCGCGGATCTGGCGCTGCTCGACTGGGAGCTTCCGGGGATGAGCGGCATCGAGGTGTTGAAACAGATCAAGAAATCCGGGAGCAGGACGCTGTGCGTGATGGTGTCCGGACATGCCGATCGCGCCTCGATCCTGACGGCGGGTGCCCAGCATGTCGATGCCTTCATCGTCAAACCCTTCGACATCGACGAGGTGCGGGCGCGTCTGTTGCAGGTCATGGCCGCATCGCCTCCCGAACCGGAACCGGATGCCCCGACCGTCATGCCGACCTTTGCCTCGCTCGAAGCGTTCGTCATGTTCAACCTGACACACGGCCTGCCCGGTCTGCCGATCGAATCCGGGTTCGTACAGGCTCTCAAGGGAATACGTCAGCTCGACGTCGAGGGCCTGCGTGCCCTGCTCCAGCGCAGCCAGCGTGATCCGGCACTGGTGCTGCGTGTCTTGAGCCTGGCCAATGGACATGGATACGCGCACGGACCGGAGCCGCTCGAAACCTTCGAGAGCGCGCTGAAGCGCATCGGGCTGACTGGACTCGTCAATCTCGCCGTGGAGTTGTCGCTACTGCCGGGAAGCGCGCTGAAACACGACTGGCTGCGGACCCAATATCAGGCGTTCCAGCGCGACAGCCTGACGCTGGCCGAGATCGTCAAGCAGTTGGGTGCGGACGTGGAATTCGATGTCGAAGCGGCGCGAACGGCCTGTCTGCTGTATCGGGTCGGCGAGCTGGCGCTGTTGCAGGTGATGCAGGCCTGGATCGATCTGGGGCAGACACTCGACGAGACACAGGGCGCACGGCTCCTGACACGCGAGGGCGCGCGAGCGGGCAACCAGCTCAAGAGCCAGTGGACGCTTCCCGGCAGTGTGCGAGCGCGTGTCGACGCCGCCCATCTGCTGCCCGAGGGCACCGTACGCAAGGAGCAGGTGCTGATGCGTATCGCGGGCCTGATCCACAGCGGCGAATCCGACCAGGAGCTATTGCGTCTACTGGCCCGTCTCGGGCTGCCGGCCACGACCGTCGAACGCTATCGCGTCGCCGGCGAGTCATGAGGATTCGGCACAGTAAATAAACGATTCGACCGATAGGGCTTGGTCCAACCCCACATCTCGGTCCACAATGCCGCACAGTTCGCTCTCGCGGCTCCAATCCGAGCGGCGGGGCTTCCCAATTTCCTGAATAACCCTGATTATTGCTCCATGGACGTATTTCCCCTACCCCTTGCCCGGATCGGTATCATTGGCGGCGGCCAGCTCGGCCGCATGATGGCCAAGGCCGCCAAGCGCCTCGGCTGCACCTGCGTGGTGCTCGATCCGACACCCGGCTCGCCGGCCGGCCAGGTCGCCGGTCATCAGATCGTCGGCAACTATCATGATGCGGCCAAGCTGCGCGAGCTGGCCGAGTCCTGTGATGTCATCACCTTCGACATCGAGGACATCGACACCGAGACCCTCATCCAGCTCGAACGCGAGGGACACCGCATCCATCCATCGCCCCGCGTGCTGGCGCTCATCCAGGACAAGCTGACTCAGAAGCAGGCTCTCGCCGCCGCCGGCATCCCGACGGCCGAGTTCGTGCCCATGCCCGAACCGACGCCCGAGGATTTCGCCGCCTTCGGTTATCCGCTGGTGCAGAAGGCCAGACGCGGCGGCTATGACGGGCGCGGCGTCTCCATCCTCAAGTCGGCCGAAGACTACCCGCGCCATCTGCCGGTGCCCTCGCTGCTCGAACGCTTCGTGCCGGCCGCGAAGGAACTGGCCGTGGTGGTCGCGCGCGGACACGATGGCGACTGCCGCTGCTATCCGGTCGTCGAGATGGTCTTCCGCCCCGGTGAGAACGTGCTCGACCTGCTGCTCGCCCCGGCGCGTATCGCCCCCGAGACGGCCGAGGCCGCCGTGGCCCTGGCCGTGCGCACGGTCGAGACCCTGGGCGGCGTGGGCATCTTCGGCGTCGAACTGTTCCTGACCGAGTCGGGCGAGCTCCTGGTCAACGAGGTCGCCCCCCGCACCCACAACTCGGGCCACCACACCATCGAGGCCAATGTCACCGACCAGTTCGAGCAGCATCTGCGCGCCGTGGTCGGACTGCCGCTCGGTGCGACCGACCAGCTCTCGCCGGCGGCCATGATCAATCTGCTCGGCGCGCCCGACCATCGCGGCCGTCCGGTCGTCAAGGGTCTGTCCGAGGCGTTGGCCATTCCAGGCGTCTGCCTGCACCTCTACGGCAAGGCGGCCACGGCACCCTATCGCAAGATGGGCCATGTCACCGTGCTCGACCCGGACATCGCCACAGCCGAACACAAGGCACTCCAGGTACGCGCACTCATCGAGATCTCGGGCGAGGATCACCCATGACCCAATCCAAACATCCATCCGGCCCGCTGGTGGGCATCATCATGGGCAGCGACTCGGACTTGCCGGTCATGCGCGAGGCCGCCGCCATCCTCGACGAGTTGGGCGTGGCCTACGAGATGACCATCGTCTCGGCCCATCGCACGCCCCAGCGGCTCTATGACTATGCTCAAGGCGCCGTCGAGCGCGGCCTGCGCGTCATCGTCGCCGGTGCCGGCGGCGCGGCTCATCTGCCGGGCATGGCGGCCGCCATCACGCCGCTGCCGGTCATCGGTGTGCCGATCAAGACCTCCAGCCTCTCCGGTCAGGATTCGCTGCTGTCGATCGTGCAGATGCCGGCTGGTGTGCCCGTGGCCACGGTCGCTATCAACGGCGCCAAGAACGCCGGCATCCTGGCCGCGCAGATCCTGGGCAGCGCCGATACCGCGCTGCTGGAGCGGGTCGCCCGGTACAAGCGCGATCTGGAGTCGATGGTGATGGAGAAGGTCGCGCTCCTGGAGCGGGACGCGCTTTGAAGCGGAGCTTCAACCGGTTCTAAGCCGCGTCACGGACGCGGTCCGCTCCGCCAACGGTGGGGAAACAGGAGGACTCGTGGACATCGCCGAACTGCTCGCCTTCAGCGTCAAGAACAATGCTTCGGACCTGCATCTGTCGTCCGGGCTGCCGCCCATGATCCGGGTCGACGGCGACATGCGCCGCATCAATGTTCCGCCCCTGGAACATCGCGCGGTCCATTCGCTCGTCTACGACATCATGAACGACAAGCAGCGCAAGGACTACGAGGAGTTCCTGGAGACAGACTTTTCGTTCGAGATCCCCGGCGTGGCGCGTTTCCGCGTCAACGCCTTCAACCAGAAGCGCGGCGCGGGTGCGGTCTTCCGCACCATCCCCTCCAAGGTGCTGACGCTCGAAGAGCTCAAGGCGCCCAAAAGCTTCAAGGACATCATCAACGTCCCGCGCGGGCTGATCCTGGTCACGGGTCCGACCGGCTCGGGCAAGTCGACCACGCTCGCGGCGATGGTCGACCACATCAACGACAACAAGTACGAACATATCCTCACCATCGAGGATCCGATCGAGTTCGTGCACGTCAGCAAAAAGTGTCTGGTCAACCAGCGCGAGGTGCACAAGGACACCCTCGGTTTCAGCGAGGCCCTGCGCTCGGCCCTGCGCCAGGACCCGGACATCATCCTGGTCGGCGAGATGCGCGACCTGGAGACCATCCGGCTGGCGCTGACCGCCGCCGAGACCGGCCATCTGGTGTTCGGCACCCTGCACACCACTTCGGCGGCCAAGACCATCGACCGCATCATCGACGTCTTCCCGGCGGCCGAGAAGGACATGGTGCGCGCCATGCTTTCCGAGTCATTGCGCGCGGTCATCTCGCAGACGCTGCTGAAGAAGACCGGCGGCGGACGCATCGCCGCGCACGAGATCATGATCGGCACCCCGGCCATCCGCAACCTCATCCGCGAGGCCAAGATCGCCCAGATGTACTCGTCGATCCAGACCGGCCAGGCGCACGGGATGCAGACCCTGGATCAGAATCTCAAGGAACTCCTGAGCAAGGGACTCATCGCCCGCCAGGACGCCCGCGCCAAAGCGCAAAGCAAAGAGGATTTCAACTGAGCCTCGAGTCCCCGGCCATCGATCGCCCCTCACCGCATCGAGCGAGGTTGACACATGGATCTGAAGCGCGCGCTGGAACAACTCCTGAGTGCCCTGGTCGAGAAAAAGGGCTCGGACCTCTTCATCACCGCCGGCTGGCCGCCGAGCATCAAGATCGACGGCACCATCTATCCGGCGACCAAACAGCCGCTCACGGCCGACCAGACGCAGGGCATGGTCTACGAGATCATGAACGAGCGCCAGCGTGCCGAATTCGAGGACACCAAGGAGTGTCAGTTCGCACTCGACCGCGCCCCGCTCGGACGCTTCCGTGTCAGCGCCTTCGTCCAGCGCGACGCCGTCGGCATGGTGCTGCGGCGCATCGAGACCCGCATCCCAACCCTGGAAGAACTCAAACTCCCCTCGGTGCTGCGCGATCTGGCCATGACCAAGCGCGGTCTGGTGATCTTCGTCGGCGCCACGGGCACCGGTAAATCGACCTCGCTCGCGGCCCTGATCGGCTATCGCAACCATCACAGCTCGGGCCACATCATCACGGTCGAGGATCCGATCGAGTACGTCCACGAGCACGACGGCTGCATCATCACCCAGCGCGAGGTCGGCGTGGACACCGAGTCCTTCGAGGTCGCGCTGCGCAACACATTGCGTCAGGCCCCGGACGTCATCCTGATCGGCGAGATTCGCACCCGCCAGACCATGGAATACGCCATCACCTTCGCCGAGACCGGCCATCTGGTGCTCGCCACCCTGCACGCCAACAACGCCAATCAGGCCATGGATCGCGTCATCAACTTCTTCCCCGAGGAATCGCGCAGCCAGATGCTCATGGATCTCTCGCTCAACCTCAAGGGCATCGTCGCCCAGCAGTTGGCGCCGCGCAAGAACGGCCAGGGCCGGCGCGCGGTGATCGAGATCCTGCTCAACACGCCGCTGGCGGCCGATCTCATCCGCCTGGGCGAGGTGCACAAGCTCAAGGATCTGATGAAGCGTTCGGGCGAACAGGGCATGATCACCTTCGATCAGGCCCTGTTCCATCTCTATCAGGAAGGCGAGATCAGCTACGAGGATGCCCTGAAGTACGCCGACTCGGCCAACGAGGTGCGGCTGATGATCAAGCTACAGAACGGCATGACGCCGAGCAGTACGACGGATCAGGGCATCGACGCCATGAGTCTGGTCCGGGACGAAGACCCCAGGAACAAACGCTGAGCGCGCCGCTCAGGGCTCCGGATCGGCGAAGCGTTCGCGGATATTCAGGATCTCGGGGACGAGGTCGAGAAAGACGGCCATGAAGTTCGGGTCGAAATGCTTGCCCGACTGCCTGTGCATCCAGTCGAGCGCCGCCTCCACTTCCCAGGCCGGTTTGTAGGGACGCACCGAGGTCAGCGCATCGAAGACATCGGCCAGGGCGACGATACGGCCCGACTCGGGGATCGCCTCGCCGATCAGACCCAGCGGATAGCCGCCACCATCCCATTTCTCGTGATGACTCAGGGCGATCTCGCGCGCCAGTTGCAGCAGCTCGGAATCATCACCGCTGAGGATATCGCCGCCGATGGTGCTGTGGGTCTGCATGATCCGCCATTCCTCGGGCGTGAGCGGTCCGGGTTTGAGCAGGATGCTGTCGGGAATACCGATCTTGCCCACGTCATGCATGGGACTGGCATGCAGCATGATCTCACAGCGCTCCGCGTCCCAGCCCAGATGGCGGGCCAGCAGGGTCGAGGTATGACTCATGCGCAGGATGTGCTGCCCGGTCTCGTTGTCGCGATACTCGGCGGCACGCCCCAGACGCTGCACCACTTGCAGCCGGGTCTCGCGAATCTGACGGGTGCGCTCATAGACGATGCGTTCGAGCATATCTTTCTGATCGTGCGCCATGCGATGCGCCAGTTGCACATCGAGCATGTTGCGCACCCGGGCGGCGACCTCGGCCTGGTCGAAAGGCTTGCCGATGAAATCGCTGGCGCCCGCCTCCAGCGCGCGCAGCCGGTAGTCGCGCGAGCGCAGCGAGGTGAGTACCAGGATGGGCGGCGTGAGTGGATCGGCGAGCGCGGCCAGCTGCTCGATGAGATCGAACCCGCTCAGCCCCGGCATCTCGATGTCGAGCAGGATGAGATCGGTCGGCGCCTGCCGGTAGACCGTCATGAATTCATGGGGGTCTTGAACGAGCACGATGTTTGCGTAGCCGGCGGCCTGAAGCAGGCGCTCCATCAGAACGAGGCTGACGCGCTCGTCGTCGACGACCAGGATCCGAGCCGTCTTACGGCACAGTGTATCGACTCTCGCCATGGGTCTTATCGTCCCGCTGGTGAATGATAGGAGCGTTGACATGGCCCGGATGGTCAGGTTCCGGACTGTCTACGCAACGCATCGATGTCGAGCGGAATCTCCATCACGGCCACGTCATCGATTTGCTCGGTTCCAACACAATGCGCATCGAAGGCCGCCATCAGCGCCGGAAGGATCGGCGTTCCAGGCGCCCAATCGTCCAGTAGCGTACTCAGACCGGTATCGACAAACATCTGGCCCTGTTGGTCCGGTGCTTCGAGCAATCCATCGCTCATGAGCAGCAGACGATCACCCGCCGTGATATGCACCTGACGCATGGCCGAATCATGGAGTTCGGGCAGGATCCCGAGCGGCAGTGCGTGGGAGGGCAGTTCGATCCGCCCGGCGGCGGTGCACAGGTGGGCGGCCGGCATGCCGCCGTTCCACCAGGACAGGGTATCGCCGCCTTCCGAGATCGAGATCAGATAGGCGGCCATGAAGCGCTCCGTGGGCAGCAGACGATAGAGTTTCTGATTGATTTCGGAGAGCAAGGCCACATCGTCGAAGCCCTTGGAGGTCATGGCATGGAAGGTGTCGGCCACGGGCAGGGCACCGACAGTGGCCGCCAGTCCATGCCCGGTGAAGTCGCCCAGAAGTATCCTCAGCCCACCATCCGGAAGATAGTGCATCAAGACCAGGTCGCCATTGAAGATCGTGGCCGGACGCTCGATCATTCCAATGGCCGGGACACAGACATTGTAATATTTGACGGCCTGGGTCCAGACGCGCTCGGCGAGCTTTTTCTCTTCGTGATCGTGCTCCAGCAGGGTTTCGAGCAGACGCTGCTTGGCGGCGAGCGTGCGTTGCAGATCGCGCACGCGCTCCATGGCCAGGACACGCGCCCTGAGCCGCGTGAGAGTGAAGGGTTTGGCGAGGAAGTCGTCGCCTCCGGCCTTGATGCAGCTCAACAGGCACTGCTCGTCCTTGACGGCGGTCAGGAAGATCACCGGCACGAAGTCCTCTCCGGCCAGACGCTTGATGCGTCTGGTGCTCTCCAGACCGTCCATCTCAGGCATCAGGGCGTCCATGAAGACGATGTCCGGACGCTCCTGCTCGAAGCATTCCAGAGCCTCGCGACCATTGGCGGCCTCGAGCGTGCGGAAGCCCTCCTTGACCAGCATCGAGCCGAGCAGACGCCGATTGGCGATCTCGTCATCGACGATCAGGGCCAGTCCCCGCTCCCCCACGGAGGCGCCACGCGACGCTGAAGGCTCAGGGACCACGACCGGCTCGACCGGCATTGCAGGCGTCGGAAGGTTCAACTCAGAATTCCGCCCATTCGTCTTCATCCGGCTTCATCGGCTGACGGGACGGCCCGGCCTTGGGCGGTTGACTGACCTTGCCCGGCCTGGCGGCGACCGGCGACTTGTGCGCGACGGTGCGCGTGGTCGCCTGGGCATGGCCATCTTCCTGCCCGACCTTGAACACCGAGACCACCTCGGCCAGGGTACGGGCCTGATCCTCCAGCGCCTCGGCGGCGGCGGCGGCCTCCTCGACCAGGGCGGCATTCTGCTGCGTCACCTCGTCCATCTGGGTGATGGCCTGATTGACCTGCTCGATGCCGCTGGACTGCTCGACCGAGGCGGCCGAGATCTCGGCCATGATGCTGGTGACGCGATTGATCGACTCGACGATCTCGGTCATGCGGGCGCCGGCCTCGTTGACCTGGGCCGTGCCCGAGTCGACCTTGGAGACGCTGTCGGTGATGAGGGTCTTGATCTCCTTGGCGGCATTGGCCGAGCGCTGGGCGAGGCTGCGCACCTCGGCGGCGACCACGGCGAAGCCGCGGCCCTGCTCACCGGCACGCGCCGCTTCCACCGCCGCGTTGAGCGCCAGGATGTTGGTCTGGAAGGCGATGCCGTCGATGACGCCGATGATGTCGGCGATCTTCTTGCTCGACTCGGAGATGTCGGCCATGGTCTGGACCGAGGCATTGACCACCACGCCGCCCTTGACCGCGACATCGGCGGCCGAAATGGCCAGTTGATTGGCCTGACGGGCGTTGTCGGCGTTCTGCTTGACGGTGCTGGTCAGCTCTTCCATGGAGCTGGCGGTCTCTTCCAGCGAGCTGGCCTGCTCCTCGGTGCGCTGGCTCAGATCCTGGTTGCCGGTGGCGATCTCGCCGGAAGCGGTGTTGATGGTGTCGACGGCCTCGCGGATGCGGAACACCACGTCCTTGAGGTTTGTGACCGTGGTATTGACGCCGGCCTTGGTCTCGCCGAAGAGTCCCGGATAGTCCTTGGTCATGGTCTGGGTCAAATCGCCGTCGGCCAGCGCCTGGGCCACGCGCATCACGTCTTTGAGGCCGACTTCCGTGGTGTCGGAGAGCTGGTTGAGCAACTGGGCGATGTCGCGCGAAAAGCCCTGCTTGCCAGCCAGATCGAGCTTGATGCTGAAGTCGCCCCGGTTGGCGGCGTCGACGATGTTGCGGATCTCGTCGACCACGGCGGTCAGAGCCTTGACGGTGCCGTTGACACCGTTCTTGGTCTCGCCGAAGAGTCCCGGATAGTCGCGGGTGATGGTCTGCGACAGATCGCCGGCGGCCAGGGCGTTGGCCACGCGGGTGACGTCCTTGAGTCCAACGTCCGTGGTCTCGGCCAGCTGGTTGAGTCCCTCGCTGATCTCCTTGCCGAAGCCCTGTTTGCCGGCGACGTCCAGACGGCGGCTGAAATCCCCACGGGTCGCGGCCTGGACGATACCGGCGATCTCACCGACCAGTTGCTTGAGGTTCTCCTGCATCACCTTGAGCGAGGCGAGCAGGCTGGTGGTATCGCCATCCTTGGTCCGGATGCTGTGCGAGAGATCGCCGTTGGACACGGCCAGCACCATGGTGGCGGCATAATCCGGCTCGCCGCCGAGCTGTTTCGTCAGCGAGCGGGTGATCCAAAGCGCCACACCAATGCCGACCACGAACGCCAGCGCCGAGAGCAACAGGGTCAGCGTGATGGCAGTGCCCGCATTTGACTTGGCCAAAACACCAGTTTGATCCATCAGCGCCGTCTGGAACTTGATGAGTTCGATGGCTGTCCCTTGATAGATATTCCCGGCCTCGCGGAACTCGTTCAACAGATAAGCGCGCGCCTCGTCATCACGCCCTGACCGTACCAGGGGAACGATCTTTTGCAGATCCTCGACATAGCGAGAACGCGCACTCTTCAGCGCATCGAGCCGCTTGATTCCCTCTGCCGATCGAATCGTCGCCGTCAGCCGCTCAATGTGCGCGCTGATCGACTGGCTGAGCGGGGGAAGCCGGTCGAGTTCGCCGGCCCTCTCGACCGGGTCGCTGAGCAGAATCGCGTTGCGAATCGTGAGCGCGACGGTATTGAGGTCGTCGATGATGCCGTTGGCCTCAACGGTCTTGGGAAACAGATCGCTGATGATGATCTCAATATCGTCGTTGAGCAGGCGGATATTGAACCAACTGACGAAGGCAATCAGGCCCAACAGCAGCAAGACCGCCCCAAAGCCCAACCCCAAGCGTGTCGAAACCTTCATAGTGCCCATGTTTTATTCCCGACGATAGATGTTGATTCGATCGAGCATCGAGACGGATACGGATTCAGGAGCCCCGCGTCCAGTCAACCAGGAGGGCGCGCAACCCCTCGAATTCGCGCTCCATGAGCGACGCCAGACGTTCGACCTCGGCCGACGAAACAGGCTGCCCGGCCAGTTCCTCCAGTGTGGATGCTAGGCCGTGCAAACAC
>ERZ1673962.434-NODE-434-length-29838-cov-3.835880_pt1 | contig 29838 bp, 26 predicted proteins | sample MGYA00580188_ERZ1673962 | MGnify/ENA primary metagenome ERZ1673962 (study PRJEB41334, sample SAMN05608104) | rock metagenome | biome: terrestrial subsurface; feature: shale formation; material: shale | place: USA: Pennsylvania ... | reverse complement strand
AGGTCGAAGCAATCGGTTTCGGGCGTCTCGCGGCCGTGCTCGAAGCCGGTCTGTTGCCGGTCGACCGGGTCGAGGAAGGTTATTGGTTGGCGGTGTTCGATCTGCTCGCGCGCGAGATCCTACGCGAAGTTCCGGCTCTGGCCAGTTTCTCCGGAAACGCCCAACTGGCGATCCGCCAGCAATTCCAGCACTACGATGAAACGCTCAAGCGACTCCAGCGTGAACGCATCGCCTGGAGGACCGATCAGCGCCCCGTGCCGGCTGGCACGACCGGCGCCCGCGCCGGCGACTATACGGAGCTGGCCCTGTTGCAGCGCGAGTGCGAGAAGAAGCGACACATCCCGCTTCGACAGTTGGTGCGACGTGCCGGCAAGGCGCTCGTGGCCCTGAAGCCCTGCTTCATGATGGGGCCGATGTCGGTGGCGCAGTACCTGGAACCCGGTCAGATCGAATTCGATCTCGTCATCATGGACGAGGCGTCGCAGATGCGCCCTCAGGATGCGCTCGGAGCCATTGCCCGTGGTCGACAGGTACTGATCGTGGGCGATCCCAAGCAGCTCCCGCCGACCAGTTTCTTCGATAAGGCCATTGACGATGACGAGGCGGACTCGAACGCGATCGAAAGTGCCGAAAGCATTCTGGAAATGTCGATCCCGCTCTTTGCCAATCGCCATCTGAGTTGGCACTACCGCTCGCAGCATGAATCACTGATCGCCTTCTCGAACGATGCCTTCTACGACGGTCGGCTGGTGATTTTTCCGTCGCCTCACGGCGAATCTGACGACTTGGGCGTCAAACTGACGCGCGTCGAGCGCGGGCGTTTCGTCAAGCGGCGCAACATCGAGGAAGCGCGCCTCATCGCCGAGGCCGTGCGCGAGCATCTGCTGAACCGGCCGCATGAATCCATCGGCGTGGTTGCCATGAACTCCGAGCAACGCGAACAGATCGAGGGCGCCGTCGAGTTGCTGGCCAAGAACGACGCGCTGTTCCAGGATGCCCTGGAGCGCAACCAGTCGTCCCAGGATCCGCTCTTCATCAAGAATCTGGAGAACGTCCAGGGCGACGAGCGGGACGTGATCTGCATCTCCTACACCTACGGCCCGGAGGAGATCGGCGGTCGGGTCTTCCAGCGCTTCGGCCCCATCAACTCCGATGATGGTTGGCGACGGCTCAACGTCCTTTTTACCCGCTCCAAGAAACGAATGCAGGTCTTTACGTCCATGCGTTCGGACGACATCCTGGTTTCGGCCCAATCGAAACTCGGTGTCAAGGCGTTCCGGGATTTCCTGGCCTTCGCCGAGACCGGCCATCTGCATCGGGCGAACTCGACCGGACGCGCGCCGGACAGCGACTTCGAGATCGCCGTCTCGGACGCACTGCGCGCGGCCGGTTTCGAGTGTGAGCCGCAAGTCGGGGTCGCGGGATTCTTCATCGATCTCGCGGTGCGCGATCCCGGTCATCCGGGCCGTTATCTCATGGGCATCGAGTGCGACGGGGCCACCTATCACTCGGCCAAGTCGGTGCGAGATCGGGATCGTCTGCGTCAAAGCATCCTGGAGCGATTGGGCTGGCGCATTCGCCGTATCTGGTCGACGGACTGGTTCAGGAATCCGCACGCCGAGATCGAGCCGACCATCCGTGAGTTGAATGTGCTTAAAACGGTAGCTCCAGCGGTTGATGATGCCGAAACATCGATGGCGTGAGACCCCGTCAAATAATTACCCGATTTGTCGGTTTTATGGTCTGCGTCAGGCATCGTCACGCCGCACACTGGCGGCCCGCCAGAAATCGCGATGGATCTGTCGACTCAGATCGGCGTCGATGACGACCTCGATCAGTCCTGACGGCCGGTCCGTCTGCATGGATTCGGTCAAGGCCTGGCGGAACCCGTCGCGATCGGAAACCGAGCGATGGGCCAGCCCGAAGGTTCCTGCCAAGGCTCGCAGGTCGACCGTGACCGGCGTGCGCCACAGCGCCTCGAAGCCGGGCAGCCCATGCTGGGGCAGATAGTCGAAGATGCGTCCGCCGCCGTTGTTGATGACGATGCAGGGCCGTGAGCGCGTGCGCAGTGCCGGCAGTCCGCTGAGATCGTGCAGGAAGGACAGATCACCGAGCAGCCCGGTGGTCGGGAGTCCTCCGGCGTTGAGTCCGGCCAGCGTCGAGGTCTGACCGTCGATGCCGCTCGCGCCGCGATGGCCAAAGACCCTGAGTGGCCGAACGCGACTGCCCGACCAGGTATCGAGCTGGCGGATGGGCATGGAATTGGCGCACAGCAACCCCTCGCCCTCGGGCACTTGGGCGATGAGATCGCGGATCAGGTGTCCCTCGCACCAGGGCGCCTGATCGAGATACTCAGCGGCGAAGCGCTCCAGACGGCGTTCGGCCTGGAGCCAGCGCGCGAGCCAATCCGGGTCCGGTGTGCCGGGTTCCGGATCCGCGTCAGCAAGCCAGACGCAAAAGGCGGCTGGATCGGCGTCGATCTTGAGTCGGACGTCATGATTGGGATCGCTCCAGCCGCGCCCGGCGTCGACCAAAATCGTCGGAACATCCGCCAGCCAGCCCAGCAGTGTCTTGGAGACCGGCGCGCGTCCGAAGCGCAGCACCCAATCCGGCTTGAGTGCGGCGGCGGTCGCTGGATGGCGGAGCAGACTGTCGTAACGGGTGAGACGATGTTCCGAGGCGCAACCGAACCGCAAACCCGACAGCGGATCGCACAGCACGGGTACTTCGAGCCGCGTCGCCAGATGCCAGAGCGCCTCCGCACCATCCGCCGTCCAGTCGCCCGGCCCGCAGCAGATCACACCGCGCCCAGAGCCGTGCGAAACCAGCGCCGACATCCAGTCTGACCGGGGCTGAGTCTGACGCAGACCCCAGCCCGCCGGACGGGCCGGGCGTCGCGTGCCCATCGTGTCGGACACGGCCGACTCCGTCTGAATCGGTGCGGCCTCGATCCGGCAATCCGGCCCCGGAACCAGCGGTTCACGAAACGGCAGATTCAGATGCACAGGCCCCGGCCAGTCGCCCTGGCTCTCGACCGCCGCGCGCCGACCCAGCGCCCGCATCAGTTTGACTGCGCCGGGCGAATCCTCGGGCGTACCCGGATCATGGAAGGCGCGCACATGCACGCCGAAGAAACGGGTCTGGTCGATGGTCTGGTTCGCCCCCCAGCCGCGCAGTTCGGGCGGACGATCGGCCGAGAGCAGCACCAGCGGAATCCCGGACTCCGAGGCTTCGATGACCGCCGGAAACCAGTGGGCGAGCGCGCTCCCCGAGGTGCAGACCAGCCCCACCGGACACCCCGAGGCCCGCGCCACGCCCAGCGCGAAAAAGGCCGCGCTACGTTCATCGACGACCGGTGTGACGGTCAGCGCCGGTTGACGCTGAGCCGCCAGCACCAGCGACGTGGAGCGCGATCCGGGCGAGAGCACCAGATGACGCATTCCACCCTCGACCAGTCCATCGAACAGAGCCAGCGCCCAGCGCAGATTCAGACAGCCCTGATCCGTCATGCGAACTGCAACGCCGTCGACATGGCCGCGAGCTTGTGCTCGGTCTCCTGCCATTCGCTCGCCGGGTCCGAACCGGCGACGATACCGGCGCCGGCATAGAGATCGGCCGTGCGGTCGAGGATGTGCGCACAGCGCAGCAGTACCCAGAGTTCGCCGGTCAGATCCGGCTCGACGAGGCCGGCTGCGCCCGTATACCAGCCGCGTTCGAGCGGTTCGTTATGGTTCAGCCAGGCGCGCGCCGCGCGGCGGGGCTGACCATTGGTCGCGGGCGTGGGATGCAGCCGTTCGGCCAGCTCGAACACGTCGACGCCCGGATTCAGCTCGCCGCGCAGGCGGGTCCAGAGATGCTGGGCGTTGTTGAGCTGGAGGATGCTCGGCCCCTCGGCCGGCTCCAGACGGCGACAGCACCGAACGAGCGCCTCGCGGACGGCCTCGACCACCACCCGATGCTCGCGCAGATTCTTCTCGCAGCTCTGGAGACCGAGCGTGATGGCGGCATCGCGCTCACTGTCCTCGGCGCGGCAGGCGGTGCCGGCCAGCGCATCGGCCTCGACCCGGTCGCGACGCTGGGTGAAGAGCCGTTCGGGCGTGGCGGCGACGAAGCTGGCGGCATGGCGCCGGATGTTGATCACCTGACAGGACGGGAACAGATAGCTCAGCGCGGCATTGAGCCGGTCGAGATCGAAGCGCCGGTGTCCCTGGAGCCGCTGCCGACGGCAGACGACGACCTTTTCGAGCCGCTCCCGATCGATCTCGTCGAGCGCGTTCAGCACCAGCGTGCGCCAGTCGTCGCGATCCGGCGTGCTGCCCAGTGCGTCGAGATGCGCCGGGGTGAGCGGATCGAGCGCCGGACGCCCGAGCAGCGGCACCAAACGGTCGAGCCAGGCGTCCCAGCGTGCCAGCACGTCATCGCGTTCGGCTGGACGCTGGGTGGTCAGCACCAGCGCCGACTGACCGCCATGTGAGATCAACGCCAGTTCCGGTAGCCACAGGAGCGCATTGGGCAGATCGTCGCTCGCGGCCGACGTCTCGGGCATGGCGGCAAAGCCCAGCATCCCGAACCCGCTGAAGCCGGTCTCGTCCGGGTCGCACTGCACCCAGTCGGCGCGCAGTCCCTGGGCGATGCGCCGCAGTTCGCTCAGGCGCTCTGGCCCCTGCGCCTGCCATTCGCCGGCGATGCCGTAGCCCGCGCGCAGGTCGCCGCGATGGTTGTGCGCGAAATGAAAGCGCGGCCCGTCGAGATCGGGCGCACTGGTCAGGGGATGCGGCAGTTCGAGGATCAGCGAGACGGGGCCGGTACCCTGGACGAGCGGTAGCAGAGCGAAGGTCTCGCGCAGTCGGGCCTTGAGCTGATCGAGGACTTGGAGCGGTTGCAGCATGAGTCGAGTCGTGGCGGGGCAGGGGAATGGGACGAACCCTCTAGGACGCACGGACACCCGCTGGGGTTCCCGCACGTCCAGGGTCGAGACATGAAGCGCTACATGAGACGGCGCGGTGCGCTACGCGCCGAGCGAACCCCAGAAGCGCTCGATGGCCGCGATGGTTTCGGCCGGCTTTTCCCACTGCGGCATGCCGTTGGTCGGCGTGAGGCGTTCGGCGCGCCAGTTGGACTGACGGGCGAGCAGGCCCGGCAGCTCCTGGAAATCGATATTGGGATCCTTGTCGTAGAGCGCCAGCACCGGCTGGGTCACGCGAGGGTAGAGGCTGTCGCAGGCGCGCGGCGTGAAGAGCTGCCCGGAGAGGAAATAGAGCGGAGCGATCTTGGCGCCCGGCTGATGCGTGGTGGCGTAGGCATAGTCGATCAGCTCGGGCGGGGTCGTGCCGGCGAAGACCTGATTGTAGAAATACTTGATGCTGGAGCGCGTGGTCAGCAGGCCATAGAGCCCGTCGCTGAGTCCGGGAATACTCAGGAATCGATGGGCGCGTTCGGCGGCGGCACCGGTCGGCAGCCCACGGGTGTTGAAGCCGGTCGGCGAGAGCAGCGCCAGCGAGTTCACGCGCTCCGGCGCATCCGCTGCCGCGATGGCGGCGAACTCACAGCCGAGCGAGTAGGCGATCAGATCGGCCGGTTCCCGCACCACCTCGGCCAGGAACTCGCCGATGACCTGGGCGAAGAGTTCGGGCGAATAGCGGCGCTTGGCCCGCTCGGAGTGTCCGAAGCCGGGCAGGTCGAGCGCATAGACCGGGCGGCTGGCGCGGAAGTGCTCGAACAGGGGTTTCATCTCCATCGCGCTGGGCGCGGCGTTGATGCTGTGGATCAGCACCAGCGGGCGGCCGCCGGCGCTGGTGTCGGCGTAGTAATGGACACGTCCGCCGGCACGGGTCTGTAGATCGTGGCGTGGGGCGTCGACGGCGGCGGGCAGCATCGGGCCGCGCGTCGCGTGCTTGTCTGGAGGGTTGATCGCGGAGTCCATCGGCTCAATACCTTTGCTCAATCAATCGCGAGATCGCTCGGGGTGGGCGGCATCCACGGGCGAACCGTCCGAACCCTGCCGGCGCATCGAGCCGGAAGGACCGAAACGGTCGCGCGTCACTGTCAAACGGGTTGGACGATGCCTTGTCAATCGAAGTTTACAGCGGTCTGGGTCGCTTGTCTGGTGCTGGCCGGCTGTTTTGGCAGTGTCATGCACGAGGCTCCGGGTATGACTCCAGGCGTGCGGATCGAATGGGGGCAGGCTCGATCGGCGACCGGCTGTGCCCTGGACTACGCCTGGTATCGTCCGGTCGCGAGTACGCCGGGCGAACTGGTGGTGCTGGCACACGGCTTTCTGCGCGACAAGGCGCGGCTGGCTGGTTTGGCGCGTGCGTTGGCCGAGGCCGGAATTTCGGTGGTGACGGTCGATTTCTGCAATACACGACCCTGGCGCGGCAACCATGCGCGCAACGGCTTCGATCTGATCGCGGTTGCCGATCGGCTGGAGGCGCGGCGTCTGGTCTATGCCGGTTTCTCGGCGGGCGGACTGGCGGCGCTGGTGGCCGCGCGCAACGATCCGCGTACGCTCGGGGTGCTGACCCTGGATTTGGTCGATGCCCGCGAGCTGGGGCGTCTCATGGTCCAGGGACTCGACCGGCCGGTCATCGGGCTGTTCGGTGAGCCGGCGTCCTGCAATGCCGACAGCAATGGCCTGACCACACTGGCGGCGGCGCGACAGGCGCGTATCGAGCGTATCGACGGAGCCAGTCACTGCGACTTCGAGGCTCCGACCGACTGGCTCTGCCGCGCGCTGTGCGAGCCGGATCGCGCGGGGGCGGAGCAGCGCCGCACCGAGATCCTGGCGCGCTCGGTGACGGCGGTTCGTTCATTGCTGATGGAGTGAACCTGAATGGCCACCGAGCCGATGGTCAGTGCTCAGGGCGTCTGAAACCGCTGCTGACGGTGCTGAGCCTGAGCCGAGGCGAACTCGGTCGCATCGACCTGGCCATCGCCGTTGCGGTCGATCGCGCTGAATTCGGGCGCATTGGACAGACCGCGCATGGCATAGCCCTGTTGTGAGCGTTCGGCGATGCGTTGTGCGCGGGCCTGGTAGAACTCGGTTTCGGTCAGGACGCCATTGCCATCCAGATCGAAATCGGTGAATGCGGGGGCCTGCCAGCCCATGCCGCGTCCCATGCCGCCACCCTGACCCCAGCCACCGCCCGGTGGTTGAGCCGCGACGAGCGGGACGAGACAGGCGCTGAGCGTCAAGGCACCCAGCCAACGAGCGAGAGCGGATCGACTGTTCATAACAACCTCCAAGGTCCAGGCCGACAGGCGGCGTTTGTTGGATCTGAGGCAATTATCGACGCGAATACCCGCGTAAGCGTGCAGTAATTGTGGAATCATGTGGCATTGAAAGGCACGCGCCCAGCCCCGTGTCCGTTGCCATGGGTTGGGCGCGCCCGGATCAGGCCGACAGTCGCCGATACTTCAACCGGTGCGGCTGATCGGCCTCGTTGCCGAGCCGGCGATGACGGTCGGCCTCGTAGTCGGCATAGTTGCCCTCGAACCAGACCACCTGCGAGTCACCCTCAAACGCCAGGATATGGGTCGCGACACGATCCAGGAACCAGCGATCGTGGCTGATGACCACCGCGCAGCCGGGGAACACCAGCAGCGCCTCTTCCAGCGCCCGCAGCGTCTCGACGTCCAGATCGTTGGTCGGCTCGTCCAGGAGCAGCAGATTGCCGCCGCGCTTGAGCACCTTGGCCAGATGCACCCGGTTGCGCTCACCGCCCGACAGATCGCCGATGCGCTTCTGCTGATCCGTACCCTTGAAGTTGAAGCGCCCGCAGTAGGCGCGCGAGGGCATCTCGTAGCGCCCGACCGTGATGATGTCCGACCCGCCCGAGATCTCTTCCCAAATGGTCTTGTTGTCGTCGAGCGCGTCGCGGCTCTGATCGACATAGGCGACCTCGACCGTCTCGCCGATGCGCAGCTCGCCGGCATCCGGCTGCTCGCGTCCGGTCAGGAGCCGGAACAGCGTGGTCTTACCCGCGCCGTTGGGACCGATGATGCCGACGATGCCGCCCTTGGGCAGATTGAACGACAGATTCTCGTAGAGCAGATTGTCGCCATAGGCTTTCTTGAGTCCCACCGCCTCGATGACCAGATCACCGAGACGCGGCCCCGGCGGGATATAGATCTCGTTGGTCTCGTTGCGGGCCTGGAATTCCTGCGATTGCAGCTCGTCGAAGCGTGCCAGACGCGCCTTGCTCTTGGCGTGACGGCCCTTGGGATTGGTGCGCACCCACTCCAATTCCTGCTTCATCGCCTTGATGCGTGCCTGCTCCTGCTTCTGCTCCAGCTCCAGACGCTGTTCCTTCTGATCCAGCCAGGACGAATAATTGCCCTCCCAGGGAATGCCGTGACCACGGTCGAGCTCCAGGATCCAGCCGGCGACATTGTCGAGGAAGTAGCGGTCATGGGTGACGGCGACCACGGTGCCCGGATACTCGTGCAGGAAGCGCTCCAGCCAGGCCACAGACTCGGCGTCGAGATGGTTGGTCGGCTCGTCGAGCAACAGCATGTCGGGCTTGGACAGCAGCAGCCGGCACAACGCCACGCGCCGGCGCTCGCCGCCCGAGAGCTTGGTGACATCCGCGTCCCAGGGCGGCAGACGCAGCGCCTCGGCGGCGACCTCCAGGGTGCGGTCCAGATTGTGCCCGTCGGTGGCCTCGATCAGATTCTCGAGTTCGGCCTGCTCTTTGGCGAGCGCGTCGAAGTCGGCGTCCGGCTCGGCATAGGCGGCATAGACGGCATCGAGTCGCTCCAGCGCGGCCTTGATGTGACCAAGCGCCTCCTCGACATTACCGCGCACGTCCTTGCTCGGATCGAGCTGCGGCTCCTGGGGCAGATAACCGACCTTGGTGCCGGGCTGCGGGCGCGCCTCGCCCTCGATCTCGGTGTCGATCCCGGCCATGATGCGCAGGAGCGAGGACTTGCCCGAACCGTTGAGACCCAGCACGCCGATCTTGGCTCCGGGGAAGAACGACAGTGAGATATCGCGCAGAATGACACGTTTGGGCGGCACGACCTTGCCGACCCGGTTCATCGTGTAGATATATTGAGCCATGGATTCCGTATGAATGTGGTAAACGGCGAAGAGAGACCATTATGCCCCAGATCCTGACCAACTCGACCCTGGACGATCTCAGTCCGGTCCATGACCTGGACAAGGATCAGCGCGCGCGCCTCGCCGCCGGCGGTCAGATCGCCACCATACCGGCCGGCAAACGGATCACCGCCGTCCAGGAGCATCCCTGGATCGGTTATCTGCTCGCCGGGCAGGTCTGTCTCATCCGCGGCGAGACCAGGGAGATGATCCAGGCCGGCAGTCGTCGCGCCTGCCGGCCGATCTTCTCCGAACACCAGTTGCTCGATCAGGCCGTATTCACGGCCGATTCCGAACTGCTGCGGCTCGACCGTCAGCTCTACGACAGTCTCAGCGGTCAACAGCGTTGCGCCGTGCCGGGTTCGTTGGAGGAACTGGATCTGAGCGATGCCGAGGGCGCGCTGCTCGGCACGCTGTATCACGCCTGCAAGCAGGACAAGCTGGCACTGCCCACCTTACCCAAGGTGGCGCGCGCGATCCAGGAGGCCATGCAGGATCCGGACATCACTTCAGCCAGGCTGGCGCGCATCGTCCAGGTCGATCTGGCCGTCACGGGCGGGCTGATCCGATTGGCCAACAGTGTCGTCTATCGTGGCGTGAAGACCATCCCGGACGTGCGCAACGCCATCATCCGGCTCGGCATGGAGATCACGCGCTCGGCGGTCATGAGCCTGTCGATGCAGCAGTTGTTCCGCACCAAGTCGCCGTTGATGAAACACCGCATGAAGGCCGCCTGGAACCGTAGCGTCCATGTCTCGGCCCTGAGCTATGTGATCGCACGCCATTGTCCGAAATTCAATCCCGAGCACGCGATGCTCGCCGGACTGGTGCATGACGTGGGCGTGATTCCGATCCTCGACTATGTCAGCCGCAACGAGATCCAGGTCGGTGAGGACGAGCTGGAGGCGGCCATCATCAAGCTGCACCGTCTGGTCGGCGAGCTGGTGGTCGGTTACTGGGGCCTGGGGCCGGAGATCACCGAGATCGTGCGCTATTCGGGCGACTGGTATCGCGATGATCAGGACACGCCCAATTACGGCGATATCGTGCGGGTTGCGCGGCTCTATCGGCTCAATCAGTCCGAGTCGCGCGGTCCGCTGCCGCGCTATGACGAGGTGCCGGCCTACTACAAGCTCGGGCTGGGCTTCCCGGCCACCGACGGCACGGTCGACGTGATCGCCGAAGCCGGCGAGGAACTGTCGGCCGTCATGGCCATGCTCAAGGGCGACAGGGAGCCCTGAGCCGGACGCGTCTTACGGGATGACGAGCGTCATGCCCGGCGTCAGCCGATCGGGGTCGTCGAGCCGCGCGCGATTGGCCTCGAAGATCGCGCGCCACTGATCGGCGCGACCATAGAAGCGCAGGCTGATCGAAGCCAGATTGTCGCTGGGACGGACCTGATAGAGCGTCCTGTTGGCCGTGCCTGACGACTGCAACGTGTCGACGAGCTGAGTCCGGGCCGACTCGCAGTCGCCCAGACGCTGCGCAAGCTCGGTGTGGGCGATGCGCAACGCCTCCAGTGCCTGCAGGCTCTCAGCGAGCCGGCGCTCGGCCTCCATCCGCGCCTGATCGGCACTCTTGCGCGCCAGCGCCGATTCGCGCAGCTTGCCCTCCATGCCCTGGATGCGGTGCTGGAGTTCTTCGAGAGCATGAGGGGGCGCTTCGGGTGCGGCCTCGGTCCCTGCCTCTTCCGTCGGCTGTGATGTCGGCGTTTCCAGCTCAAGCGTGGATGCGACGTCTTCCGTCGCCGTCATGGGGTCAGATTCGGACTCGGGCACGGACGCCGGCTCCAAGGCCGGCGCCGACCCGATCGGCCCCCCGACCAGAGCGATCAGGAGTATCCAGCGTCCCGGACTCCGCTTCAAGATGGATTCGCGTCCAGATGATCGAGTCGGCATCCGGGAGGCTCCTCGCTCCAAGTCGATGACACAGGCGTTCCGGTCGGGGGTCTCAGGCGCCGGGCTTCACTCAGCCGATCGACGGCAATCCGGCGAGCGCCATGGCGACCTCGTTCTCGGCATAGTCCAGATCCTTGAGCTTGCCGCCCAGATAGTCGGTATAGGCCTGCATGTCGAAGTTGCCGTGACCGCTGAGGTTGAACAGGATGGTCTTGGCCTCGCCGGTCTCGCGGCACTTCTCGGCCTCATGGATGGCCGCGCGCACCGCGTGGTTGGCCTCGGGCGCCGGGATGATGCCCTCGGCCTTGGCGAACTGGAGACCGGCGGCGAAGCATTCGAGCTGGTTGTAGGAGCGCGGATTGATCAGACCGAGTTCGGCCAGATGACTGACCTGCGGGGCCATGCCGTGATAGCGCAGACCGCCGGCGTGGAAGCCGGGCGGAACGAAGCTCGATCCCAGCGTGAACATCTTGCACAGCGGCGTGAGATGCGCCGTGTCGCCGAAGTCGTAGGCGAAGCGTCCCTTGGTGAGCGTCGGACAGGCCGATGGCTCGACCGCGATGCACTCGACCTGACGCCCGCCGCGCAGCTGCTCGCCGAGGAAGGGGAAAGCGATGCCGGCGAAGTTGCTGCCGCCGCCGGTGCAGCCGATGACCATGTCCGGATAGGCGTCGGCCATCTCCAGTTGCTTCATGGCCTCCAGTCCGATTACGGTCTGGTGCAGGAGCACATGGTTGAGCACGCTGCCGAGGGCGTACTTGGTGTCCTCGCGCTGCGCGGCCAGTTCGACCGCCTCGCTGATGGCGATGCCCAGACTGCCGGTGCTGTCCGGATGCTCGGCGAGCACGGCGCGGCCGGACTCGGTGGTGTTACTGGGGCTGGCGATGCACCGGGCGCCGAAGGCCTCCATGAAGGCGCGCCGATAGGGCTTCTGGTTGTAGCTGACCTTGACCATGTAGACCAGGATCTCGATCCCGAACATGGAGCCGGCGAGCGAGAGCGACGAACCCCACTGACCGGCGCCGGTCTCGGTGGTGATGCGCTTGACACCCTCGACCTTGTTGTAGAACGCCTGAGCGATGGCCGAGTTGGCCTTGTGGCTGCCGGCGGGGCTGACGCCCTCGTATTTGTAGAAGATCTTGGCCGGTGTCTTGAGCGCCTGCTCCAGACGGCGCGCGCGATAGAGCGGGGAGGGGCGCCACTGACGCCAGACCTCGCGTACCGGCTCCGGAATCTCGATCTCGCGCTCGGTGCTCATCTCCTGCTCGATGACGCCGCGCGGGAAGATGACTTCCAGCTCCTCGGGCGAGATCGGCTGCTGGGTGCCCGGATGCAGCACCGGATCGAGCGGCTTGGGCAGATCGGCGTTGATGTTGTACCAGAAGCGGGGCAGGTGCTGCTCGTCGAGCAGATATTTGACGGTGTCGTTCATGCGATCGGGTCGTCTCAGATGAGTTGCGATGACGGCCGGCGGTCAACAGGGCCGCCGGTCAGGGTCGACGATGGCCAGTCTGCCAGGGGCTAGCCTTGTCCGGCGCGCTCCAGCAACCAGTGCGTGAGCAGCGCCACCGGGCGTCCGGTGCCACCTTTCTCCTTGCCGGTCAACCAGGTGATACCGGCGATGTCCAGATGCGCCCACCGATATTTCTTGGTGAAGCGCGCGAGGAAGCAGGCGGCGGTGATGGCCCCGCCGTCGCGTCCGCCGACGTTGGCCATGTCGGCGAAGTTGCTGTCGAGCTGGCTCTGATACTCCTCCCACAGCGGCAGACGCCAGGCGCGATCGCCCGCCGCCTCGCCGGCGGCCAGGAGTTCGGCGGCGAGCCGGTCGTCGGTGGTGAAGAGTCCGGCCGGATGCTTGCCGAGCGCGACCACGCAGGCGCCGGTCAGGGTCGCCAGATCGACGACGATCTCGGGGTCGAAGCGCTCGCAGTAGGTCAGCGCATCGCAGAGGATGAGCCGGCCCTCGGCGTCAGTGTTGAGGATCTCGATGGTCTGGCCCGAGAGACTGGTGACGATGTCGCCCGGCTTGTTGGCCGCGCCGTCGGGCAGGTTCTCGGAGGCCGGCACCACGCCGATCAGATGGATGGGCAGATCCAGCTCGCAGGCCGCGCGCAGGGCGCCGATGACCGCCGCGCCGCCGGCCATGTCGTACTTCATCTCGTCCATTTCGGCGGCAGGCTTGAGCGAGATGCCGCCGGCATCGAAGGTCAGGCCCTTGCCGACCAGGACCACCGGCTTGGTCTCCCTGGGCGCGCCGCGATAGTGCATGACGATCAGCTTGGCCGGCTGACGGCTGCCGCGCGAGACCGAGAGCAGGGCGCCCATGCCCAGCTCGGCCATCTGGTCTTCTTCCAGCACCTCGACCTCGAGCTTGGGATACTGCTCACCGAGCGCGCGGGCCTGATCGGCCAGATAGCTCGGGGTGCAGAGGTTGCCGGGCAGGTTGCCCAGTTCACGCGCCAGCCGGATGCCCTCGGCCATCGCCTGACCATGACGCGCGGCGCGCTCGGCCTGGGCGACCTCGGATTTCTTGCCGACCCAGAGGTTCAGACGCTTGAGCGGGGTCTTGGGCGCGCGCGTGTCGTCCTTGGTGCGGCTGTAACGATAGACTTTGTCCTCGACCGTCACCACGGCATCGCGCACGCTGGTGTAGAGATCGAGCGTATTCGGCAGGGTCTCCGGGAGAGCCAGGGTCGCCTCGCCGGCGCCGCTCTGTTGCAGCAGTGTGGTGGCCGCCGCCAGCGCCTTGCGATAGTTGGCGCGGGTGAAGTCCTTCTTCTTGCCCAGCCCGATCAGGAGCACGCGCTCGGCGGTCACGCCGGGCAGGTCGTAGAGCATCAGCGTCTGACCGGCCTCGCCCTTGATGTCACCCTTCTTGAGCAGCCGGCTCAGATGACCGTCGCCGGCCTCGTCGATCCGCTCGGCCGGCCCTGAGAGCTTGCGTTTCTCGAAGATCCCGAGTACCAGACAGGGGGTCTTGTGGGTGGCGAGAGCGCCGGTCTTGATCTTGAACTCCATCATCGGCTCCTGAGGATCGGTCGCGAGGCGAAAGCCCGAAGTTTACAGAAAATAGCCAAGTCGCGCCGGTCGTGGTATGCAATGCCGCCCGAAACAATCAACCTGGACAGGATTTCATGCGGATTCTGGATCGTTATCTGGCCTGGGCGGTGATGAGCGGCACGCTGCTGACGCTCGCCGGACTGCTGCCGCTGATGGGCGTCTTCATCCTGTCGGACGAACTCGACGCCATCGGCACCGAGCGCTACGGTCTGGCCGAGGCCATGCTGTTCACGCTCCTGAGCCTGCCGCGCTATCTCTATCAGCTCTTTCCGATTGCGACCCTGATCGGCGCGCTCATCGGCCTGGGCACACTGGCCAGCCGTTCGGAGCTGGTCGCCATGCGCGCGGCCGGGATCTCGGTCGGGCGTCTGGTGCGCGCGGCCCTGCTCGGCGGGCTGGTGCTGGCGACCGTCGCCGTAGTGCTCGGCGAACTGGTCGCGCCCATCGCCGAACAGCGCGCCGTCGAACTGCGGCGTCTGGCGCTCTCGGGTGAGGCGGCGCAACTGACGCCCTATGGCTTCTGGGCCATCGACGATGGCGCCTATGTCAACATCCGCGAGATCCGCTCCGGGACCAGTCTGCGTGACATCGACATCTATCGGGTGGATGCCGCCGCCGGCACCCTGGAAGCGAGTCACGCCGAGGGCGCGCGCTACGAAGATGGACGCTGGGTGCTGGAGGGGATCGCCCTGAGCCGTGTCGATGGCGAGGGGGTGAAGGTCGAGCGCGTCGAGCACGCTGAGTGGGATTCGATGCTCGATCCGGGTCTGCTCAAGGTGGTGGTGGCCGACCCGCGCGCTCTGCCGGTGTGGGGACTCTACAAGTACATCCGCTTCATGTCCGTCAACAAGCAGGACGCCAGCGCCTACGAGATCGCCTTCTGGGGCAAGGTGCTGCATCCGGTGCTGACGCTGTCGATGATCCTGATCGCCATTCCGATGCTGCTCGGCTCCTCGCGCAGCACCGGGATGGGCCGGCGGATGCTGGCCGGCATCCTGGTCGGTCTGGTCTACTATCTGGTCAGCCGCACCTTCGCCTATCTGGCGCTGCTGTTCGGGATGAACGCCTTCCTGGCCGCCATCGCCCCGCCCGTGCTCTTCATCGGCTCGGCCATGCTCCTGCTCAGGCGGGTGGGCTGACCTGGGGTACGTGTCGTGCGCACCCCAGGGCACGCGAACTCAGGCGCTCTTCGGCAGCAGCACGACGCGGGTGTTGGACCGGCTGTCGTGCCAGGCCAGACCCTGACGGTTGAACAGGCTCCACCACAGACCCAGACCCGCCGGGATCAGGCTCAGGATCGACCAGACGAAGCGCTTGACGGCGGCGTTGACATCGACCGCCTCGCCATCCTGCGCCACGACCTGGAGGCGCCACGCCTTCATGCCCAGCGTCTGACCGCCGTGGGTCCAGAAATAGACATAGAACGCGCCGGTGACCAGCAGCAGATAGAGCTGCTCCAACAGCAGGTGGTGCTTGTGCAACTCTTCACCCGTGATGACGCCATAGGGGACGACGACGAGGCCGACGGCGACCATCAAGACGGCGATGAGCAGCAGCACGTCATAGAGGAAAGCGCCGATACGGCGGAAAATAGAAGGCTTCTGAGCTTTCGAGAGGTCGAATGACATGGTCTTCAGTGTTGGTCCACAAGGTTTGAGTGAATTGGCCTCGGATGAGACCGCCAGGGCTGATCGAACCGCGCCCGGACAGCGTCTGACGCACGCCACCCGCGACGCGGTTCAAAGATGAGTATTAAACCATTTCTCTTCAGGCTTTTGCGACGGGTACCGATGCCCTGGATCGCAATCGTCGTCGGTTTGGCGACCGGAATCGCCATCTGGACCGTGCTCGATCAGATTCAGACACGTCAGGTCGACAAGATCTTCGACCAGGAACTCCAGATCCAGCTCGACTTGCGCGCGCGAGAGAGCCTGATCCGCTTCGATCGCTATCTCTCCAGCTACGGCGCCACGACCCGATTGCTGGCCAACTACCGCAAGCTCTCGGAATATCTCGAACCCCTGTTCTGGTCCGAGGACGAGGGTGTCGAGCCAGTCGTCTACAGAGATTTCAGGCCGCAGTGGTTGCCGGATTTCTTCGAGCGCGATGCGCTCGCGCCGCCCAGTCATGTGCTCTTGACCGATCCTCATGGGCGCGTGCGCGAGATTTTCCAAGCGGGTTCTGACCCCGTGCCGGCGGAGATGGCCATTCAGGTACCGACCCAGTTGCTCGACCGTCACGACATCCGTACCGTGATCGACCGTCTCGGCGAGCGGCTCTATCTGATCACGAGCGATGCGGCCGAGGACGCGGGTGGCTATCACATGGGCTATCTGCTGGTCCTGGTGCCGGTCGACGCGGCCTTCCTGGCAGCCTCGCAACGCGGCGTCGATGTCGGGCGCGCCTCAGTGGCCCTGGTCGACAGCGACGAGCAACGCATCCTGGCCAGTCTCGATCCGAGTCTCATCCCCATCGACTCGTTCCTGAGCGACTGGAGCCAGAGCCATATCATCACCTCGCAGTCGCTGCCCGAATACGAGGGTTCGGACTCCAATCTGCTGTTCGCCACCCTCGTGCCCCAGTCGCGTGTGGAACGGATGTCACGGCATGTGCGCATCTTCGAGCGCCGTCAGCGTTTCTATGCCGCCGCCGTGTTCGTGATCGTGTTCACGGGGCTGATCTATCTGGTCTCCTCGCGCCTGAACAAGGTGCTCAAGCGCATGACCCGCTTTTCGCAGCGCGCGCTCGGCATCCCGGAACCCGGCTTTCAGCGTGGCGGCAATCAACTGGTGCTGCTGGAGGACTGGATCCAGCACTTCACTCAGCTGGTGCTCAAGGCGCGTGAGGAGATGAGCCGGCGCCATCAGGCGGCGATGCGCGAGAGCGAGGCGCTCAAGGCGGCCATGATGGAGGCGTCGCTCGACGCCATCGTCACCCTCGATCACAGTGGGCGGGTGATCGAATACAATCCGGCCGCCGAGCGGCTGTTCGGGGTCGGGCGGCCCTTTGCGCTCGGTGCGGTCTTCAGCGAGCGCTTCCTGCCCGATGTCGCCCGGCCGGCGTTCAAGCGGCTGCTCGATCGCTCGCGCCATCGTCATCGCGAACCGCTCGGGCGGGGTGAGTTGATCGCCCTGAATGCCGACGGCGCCGAGATCCCGGTCGAGATCTCGATCGCGCCCATCGAGCGGGTCGGCGAGCGGTTCTTCACGCTCTACATCCACGATATCAGCAGCCGCAAGCAGGCCGAGCAGGAGATCAAGAGTCTGGCCCGCTTCGCCAGCGAGAGTCCGCATCCGATCCTGCGCGTCAACGCCGCCGGGCTGATCGTCTATGCCAACAACGCCAGCCGTCCGCTGTTGCGCGCCTGGAACGCCGATCCGGGCGAGCCGCTGCCCGAGGACTGGGGCACGGCGGTCGCCGCTGCCCTGGAGACCGCCCAGCCGCTGGAACGCGAACTGGAGGCCGGCGGGCAGGTCTATTCACTGCTGCTGGCGCCGATCCGTGATCTCGGGTATGTCAATCTCTATGCGCGCGACATCACGGCCGTGCGCCGCGCCGAGCAGGAGTCGCGCCAGCATCAGGCCGAGCTGGTGCATGTCTGCCGGCTGAGCACCATGGGCGAGGTGGCCACCGGCATGGCGCACGAACTCAACCAGCCGCTCTCGGCGATCGTCAACTATGCCAACGGTTGTGTGCGGCGGTTGCAGGGCGGCCAGGGACAGCCCGAGGAGCTGGTCGGGGCCATGAACCAGATCACCGCTCAGGCCAAGCGCGCCAGCGAGATCATCAAGCGTCTGCGCGCCCTGGTCGGCAAGCAGCCGCCGGCGCGCGCCGAGGCCGATCTCAATCATCTGGTGCGCGAGGTGTGCTCCTTCCTGGAGTTCGAGACCAGCCGGGTCGGGGTGGCGATCGAGCTGGAGCTAAGCGGCGAGGCGATCCCGGTCTGTGTCGATCTGGTCCAGGTCGAACAGGTGCTGCTCAATCTGGTCGGTAACGCGCTCGATGCGCTGGAAGAGCGGCCGGAATCGGAGCGTCGGCTCCGGATCCGTACTGAGATAGACGACGACTGGGCGCATGTCGCCGTCGTCGACAGCGGGCCGGGGATCGATCCCGAGCACCTGAAGCGTCTCTTCGATCCCTTCGTCACCACCAAGGAGGGCGGCATGGGGATGGGGCTGGCCATCAGTCAGACCATCGTCGAGAATCACGAGGGACGTATCTGGGCCGAGTCCGTGCTGGGGCAGGGCTCGACCTTTCATCTGCGCCTGCCGCTCGCGCTGCCCGTCCAGGACGGCGCGGGCGCGCGGGCGAACGTGCTGGAACCCATCGATTGAACATGACTGCCGAAGCCACTGTATTCATCGTCGACGACGACCAGGCCATGCGCACCTCGCTGCAATGGCTGATCGAGTCGACCGGGATGTCGGTCAAGACCTATGACTCGGCCGATGCCTTCCTGGCCGACTATTATCCCGGCCGCGCCGGCTGCCTGCTGCTGGACGTGCGCATGCCGGGCATGAGCGGTCTGGAGCTGCAAGCCTATCTGGCGCGCGAGGGGTTCCGGATCCCGGTCATCCTCATCACCGGGCATGGCGACGTGGCCATGGCGGTGCGCGCCATGAAGGCCGGGGCCATGGACTTCATCGAAAAGCCCTTCCATGACGAGGATCTGTTGCGCAGCCTCCGCAACGCGCTCGACCATGATCAGAAGACGCGCGCCAATCGTCTGGCGCGCGCCGACATCGCCATGCGTCTGGCCGAGCTGACGCCGCGCGAGCACGAGGTCATGGCCATGGTCACGGACGGCAAGTCGAACAAGGAGATCGCCGCCGCACTCGGGGTGAGCGCCAAGACGGTCGAGGCGCACCGTGCGCGGGTGATGGAGAAGATGCGCGCCGAGTCGCTGGCCGAGCTGGTGCGCATGGCGCTGATCGCGGCGCCTGAGGCGTTGGTCTGAGTGCCGGGCCGGCGCGCGATCCGCTAAGGCAGTTCATACGAGAGCTGCACCCACAGGGTGCGCTCGTCCACCAGCGGGTAGTCCTCGTCGTAGGTCAGCGCCGGCGCGGGCGATCGGACCGTCTCGCCCAGCAGATTGGTCAACCCGAGGCGCAAATCCAGCCCCTGGGCGCCGACGTTGAACCAGCTGAGCGTGAGCGTCACATTGTCGTAGCCGGCCAGATCGCTTCGGGAATCATCGCTCTCGCGCGCGCGGTCCCCGACATGATTCCAGCGTCCGGCCAGCAACACATCCGGAGCCAAGTAATAGAACAGGCTCAGGTTGCCCAGCCAGTTCGCGGCTCCCGGAATCGGTCCGCCGGTTTCGTAATTCAGGGTGTCGGCGTAGCTCAGATTGGCTTGCAGCTTGAACCGGCGTCCAAAGGCTTGCTGCCACTCGAGTTCGACGCCTCGCGAGCGCGCTTCGCCGAGGTTCACCCAGCTGCTTCCGCTCGCGGTGATCAGGTCGTAGAGCCTGGAGTAGTAGGCCGAAGCGCGCCCGACCGTATCGGCACGCCGGAAGATGTAGGCGAGTTCTGCGGTGCGGGTGGTTTCCGGATCGCGAGCCGTCTCGATCACAGGCAGAAAACTCTGGATATGGCGCTGGAGCAGTGAGGGCGGGAAAAAGGCGCTCGCGATTTGCGCCTTGAACACATGCTGATCGGCTAGGCGCCAGACGGCGGCCAGACGGGGGGAGACATTGTCGCCCACGTCGCTATAGGCGTCGTAGCGCACGCCCAGGGTCAGGTCGAGATCGGGGCGGGCCGACCATTGGTCCTGGAACATGACACTTTTGATGGTGCGCGACGCCTCCGGGTCGATGAAACCGAGTTCGCCGGAGTAACGGCGCATGAACGGCAGCGGTTCCAGGGTGAGCAGGTCTATATTGAAAGCCCACCAAGCATCGAGCATTTTGTCTTCGGCGACACTGACTTCGAAGCGCATCCGGTGATCCGTCCAGCCCTCCCAATCGAGCGCGGCGTCCAGTTGGAGCCTGTTTGAGTGGCTATACAGCTTTTGGCGCGAATCTTCCGGCATGATGGCGCCGATGCCCAGAGCCGGCAAACCGGCCGGAGCCAGACGCTGATCGGACTCCATCCAGCCTTCGTGCCAATGCATCTTCAACTCGGCACGCGATCGAGCGCTCAACGGGAACGCATAGCCGGCCTGAATGACCGACTTGGTCAGTGTGGTTCCTTCGTCCCCCCATTGCATGGGACCGGGCAAGATGTCGATCGCGCCGAAGAAGGGGTCTTTTTGCGTCGTCTGATATTGGGCCAGTAAGGAAAAGTCGCCCGCGTTGAAGCGCAGTTGGCCGAAACGATAGCTCTGTCCGTCATCGACGGTTCCGGGTGCGTTCGAGAAGGCGCCGAGACCGAGCGGATACAGACTGTCAGTCCCGGCCTCGATACCCAGGCCACGACTGTCCCAGCCGGCCAGATTCATCGTCATCGACAGGTTCCGCTCGGGATCTGCGAGTGAATATACGCCTCCCACCTGCGTGGTATTGGCGTCACCATAACGCACATGCACGCGGCGTGCCTGTTGCAGCGTGACGATGTTCACGACGCCCGAGAAGGCAAACTCGCCGTAGAGCGCCGAGCCTGGTCCGCGAATCACCTCGATCCGCTCCACCTGTTCGACCGGCATCTCATCGAAGATGAGCACGGCACCGTCGCTGGTGTTCATCGACACTGAGTCGATCAGAACCTTGACGGTGCCGGTACTGTTCCCCTGCCCTCTGATCGACAGCCTCATCTCCCCGGTCCCGTCCCGCTCGACTAGCACGCCGGGGATCAGCGTCAGGGCATCCGCCACCGTGCGTACGCCCAGCGCGAGCATCTCAGCGCGCTCCAGCACGGTCATGATGCCGGGGACATAGTCGACATTGATACGGTTTTTGGTGGCCAACTCCGTGGCCTCATCCAGGATGGCCAGCAGCTCGGCCTGTTGTCGATCGGATTGGTCGTCTTCCTGAGGCGTGAGGGTGGCATCGGCGGCTTGTAGGTTGCCACTGGTCGCAATGCCGGCACAGAGCGCGCTGACGGCGAGCGAGCGGCGCCAGCGGCCGAATGTGTCGATACTGAAGGGGATCGAAACCATAGCAACCTACGCTCTAAGGCGTTCCAGACAGTTGAACCCAAGGCCACAGCGCACTCGGGCAATCTTAGCAGTTCCCGCGTTTCGGCAATCGCTGCGCATAAGAACGGCTCGTCCCCGCGAGCGCGCGCGGGGACGGACATCGGTGTAGGTGTTGTTTGGCGAGGCGTTCGTTTCATCCCCGCAAGCGCGGGGAACAGATTCTGGCGGCCGGTTATGCCCCAGCGGTTGGCGGTTCATCCCCGCGAGTGCGGGGAACTGTCGAGTCCTGTATGTCGATTCGACGACGACTGAATGACGAGCGCTCGCGGTGGATTGTCAGCCGGGCGCCCGACTCCTACACTGTGACGCATTCGTGACCTTTCCCGCCTCCGTGCCGAGACCATGGTTTCTGTCGCGCCTCCCACACCGCCGGCTCGACCGGGCCGCAGATCAACCCTCAACGATCAAAACGATCAACCATGAACCCTCATCATCCGATCGGCGTCTTCGACTCAGGCCTGGGCGGACTGACCGTACTGCGCGAGATCCGCCGCCTGCTGCCGGGCGAAGATCTGCTCTATGTGGCCGACTCGGCCCATGCGCCCTATGGCGACAAGTCCATGGCCTTCATCGAGTCGCGCTCCATCGCCATCACTGAATTCCTGCTCGAACGCGGCGCCAAGGTGATCGTGGTGGCCTGCAACACCGCCACCGGCGCCGCCGCGAAGCTGTTGCGCACTCAGTACAATGTCCCCCTGATCGCCATGGAGCCGGCCGTCAAGCCGGCGGTCGAGCGCACGCGCTCGGGCGTGGTGGCGGTGCTGGCCACGCGCCAGACGCTCGCCAGCCACAACTTCTCGGTGCTGCTCGGGCGGCTCGAAACCGACGCCGAGATCCTGTTGCAACCCTGTCCGGGTCTGGTCGAGCGGGTCGAGGCCGGTGATCTGGCAGGGGAGGGGACACGCGAACTGCTGCGCGGTTATCTGGAACCGTTGCTCGCGCGCGGGGCCGATACCCTGGTCCTGGGCTGTACCCACTATCCGCTGCTGACCCCGTTGATCCAGGAGCTGGCCGGACCGGACGTGCTCATTCTGGACTCGGGCATCGGGGTCGCGCGTCAGGTGCGCCGCCGACTGAGCGAAGCCGGGTTGCTGGCGCCGGAAGAGCGAACGGGACGCGAGTGCTTCTGGACCAGCGCGCCCCCGGCCAGGATGCACGCCCTCATGGCACGGCTCTGGGCGGGAGAGGTCGAACTTGCGCGCTGGGTCGAGTCGGAGGCCGAGGATGACCGGAGATCCCCCGGCGGTCTGGCACTGGAGCCGACCTGAACCAAGGCGCCGTGTCCCGATCGGCGCATCACTCCGCGCTTCGCTCGTTCCGCTCGGCCGGAATGAGCGTCGGGACACGCGGATCGATCCCCTCCAGCATGAACACGAACGCCAGCACCTCGGCAACAGCCACATAGAGCGCGCGCGGGATCTCAGCCCCGAGCGGGATCTGCGCCAGAGCCTCCACGAGCACCGGATCGGCGCGTAGCGGGATGTCGTACTCCTCGGCGACCTTGAGGATCTGTTCGGCGGTCAGGCCGGTTCCGGTGGCGGTGATGCGGGGGGCGTGTTCGCGGTCCCAGTGGAGCGCGACTGCCTTGGTGGTCTTGGGACGTTGAGGGGGGGCGCTCACGCTTGCTCACGCACCAGCGGATCAGCGAAGGGCGGGGGCGGCCGTTCGAGCGGACGGTGCCCGGCATGGAGGCTGGCGACCTGGATCTCGCGTGCTTCGAGTCGAGCGCGCAAATCGCCCAGGTGCTGCTTGATTTGCTCAGCGCCATCCGGGTTTCCGGCTTGAAGGCTGGCATTGAGTCGTTCATTGCACAGTGTCAGCACAACATTCAGCGGACCGAGCTTGGGCAGGTCGAGCCGCAGGCGCATGCTCCAGGTGTCGTGCTGCGTGTCCCCGCGTGCCTGTTCACGCCGGATGTCGGCCTCCAGCGCCTGGAGTCCTGAGGGTGTTCTGAAGGGCAGTTCCAGCAGCCACTGGGTTTGTCCGGGGGGGTTGTCGAGCGACTGGAGCTGCTTGGTGACGACCTGTTTGAGCATGCCTTCCACGTCGCGCGCCAGACTGGCGGTGCGATGAGTGTCCTGTGCGGCGCGATGCGCCGCCTCGGTCGGCTTGTCCTCGGTCGTCACGGGTGGAGCCGGTTCCGGCGGCGCTCCCGGCCGTGGGGCGGCGGGCGCGTCCACGGGCGTTGGCGGTGCGCCGGTTTGAGGTGGGCTGGGTTGAGGCGCAGCACTCATATCGGGACGGCGACCAGCCGCTGCCGGCACACCGGGAGGCGGCAGGCCGGGAGTGCGCGTTTCCTGGACCCGCAGGCGTTGTGCGAGCGTGAGCAGTTGTGCCTTGAGATCGAGCCGCAGTCCGTTCGAGTGGGCCGGGTCGATCGCCGCTTGGGCCAAGAACGATTCCAGCCAGACTCCGGAGCGGCTGACGGCGGTTGCCAGTTGCTCGGGGTCCGTCAGCTCGGTGACGGTGGCGAGTTGAGCGATCAGTGTGGTGACGGCGCGTTGGAGCTGGAGACGGCCGTTGGTCTCAGTGTTGGTGGCGCTCGTCGGGGCCGTGATGGGCGTGCCGGCGAGTTCATCGGCCAGTTGCGCCGCGATTTGATCCAGCGTGGCCGCGACCGGACGTGACTCGGGCCAGTGCTGCCGGAACTGCTGTCCCAGCCACTCACGCGAGCCGACCCCCGAGGCGGTTGGCGGACCCGGCATGGGCATGGGGCGATCCGCTACCGAAACGAGCTTCAACACCAGTGTCGGACTGGTGGCGACGACCTCGGCGCGCAATGTCGGCATCGCGCCCGATCCCGGGCGTTCGCTGGCTGTGGCTTGAAGTCCGTTTGCCGGCAGGGCTGTGGTCAATTGCGCCCGGACACTGTTCGTCCAGCCGCCTGTCCCTCCGACTGGCCGCAGTCGCGTTTCGATCAGTTCGGGAGTGATCGAGCGGGCCGGCATGAGTTCGACCTGCATTCCGACCTGGAGCCGGCCGGTCAGCGCGTTCGCTGTCGAGTCGAGCGCTCGGCCTCCGATCGGAGGATTCGCGCCGGAGCCGGAGGGCGGAAGGCGCGTCGGCTCGCTCATGGATGCTCCGAGCGCCTCACGCCTGGCTGATGGTGCGTCCGCGCTGACCGCTGGAAGCGGCCCGGCCCCGTGGGTCATAGGTGGCGCCGGTGTCCTCGCCCTTGAGCAGTCGCAGGGTCATGGCGACACGTCGCTGGTCTCGCTCGATCAGACGGGCGTTGTCACTATTGAGCCGATCACAGCGGCGTGTGTGGTCGAGCAGGGTCGACCAGCGGGTTCCGAGTTGGTCGGCCCGGTCGTGGGCCTGGATGAATCGCTCCAGGCCATCGGGCGTGAAGCCGAAACCAGCGGCCTCGATCCAGCCTTTCTGCTGCGCGGTCTCGTTCTCCAGGCGGGCCAGGAGACCTCGCTTGGCGTCGACGATCTGCTGGAGTCCATCGGGATCCCTGGACTCGATCGCCCGCAGTTCATCCAGCATCAGTTCCGCGAGTCGGCGCATGTCCTCAATGGACCTGTCGAGTGACGCGACGAATGCCCCCAGATCATTCGCGCCTGACGCCTGACTCGGATCGTTGCGGGCGTTCAAGTGAAGACGCCCTCGAAGTCGAGAATGCTCTTGGCCAGACGCTGATTGTCGATCGAGTAACGACCCTCGGCGATGGCCGACTTGATCTCGGCCACGCGAGTCTTGTCGATGGGGGCGTCCTGCGCGCCTCCACGCAAAGAACTCAGGGTCTTGGCCGTATCTGTGAGTGTGACGGATTCGCCCGCCGCCTCCTTGGGCGTGACCGGGGTTTGATCGGCTTGCAAGGGACTGCCACGCGGCTTGCCCCCTGCCGCCGGTCCATCGGTGCGCAGGTTGTTTCCAATGGGAAGCTTGATGTCCATGGGCTGAGTCCAGAGTCGATTGGGGTACGCCTATGAATATCGGCGATGGGCTGGAAAACTGTAGAGCATCATTGGATCTTCGTCGTTCATTGACGCTGGTTTACCATCATAATGCGACGCGCACGGCACCGGAAGGTTCGACATAGCCTTCGACGATCCGTTTCGACGACGTGTTGCGCACCCGGATGCGTTCACCTTCGACGCCATTCTCCAGGGCGGTTCCCTTCATCCGCACGACCAGGCCGGGGCGTGCCGAGAAGAGTGTCACCTCCTGGCCGCGTTCGACGATCCGACGCTGGGTGACGTGGGCGCTGGTGAGCACTTGGCCGGGCATCAGACGACGGCGCGAGGCCAGACCGACGACGTCACTGGCCTCGGTGAAGTAGCCGTTGGTCAGGGTCGAGACGGCCTGACGCTCGATTCGGATGTCGTCGGGGCCGATGACCTGTTGACGACTGATCGGACGTTCGAGTACCACGACCGGCAGATGACGTTCGATGCGTGCCGGGACGAACAGTGACCAGCTCACAGGGTCCGAGCAGCGAACATTGATGGTGGTATGGCCATCGGTGCGCGCCCCTGGGGCGAGTTGAGCGGTCGGTGGATGGGCGCAGCGTGACAGTTGCAATCGGCTGTCGAGTTGCCCGATCTCGATCAGGGTATCCTGATCGGAGGACGTGCCGGCCGTCGCGGCGGCGAAGGCGCGCGCAGTGTTCAGGATGCGTTCCACGGGTTCGATGTCTGCCCCCAAGGCGGGCTGGAGCAGTCCGGCCGCGATCAGGGCGCATCCGATGGTGCGCGCTCGAAGGCGGGACTGGGAGGTCTGGGGCGTCGTCACTGTCATGATGCGGCTCCTCGCGTGGCTGACTTGGCTGAAATCATGCATGAACCGCGCCGGATCACAGCGGGTGCTCGGCGGACGAACGGTCGATGTCGAGCGCGTCGAGCCGCTTCGTGGCTGCTACACTGGCCATCGGTGGTTGTGAGGCGGGCCTTTAGCGAATGACATCAATGAGGGTGTGGGTGAGATGAGTCAATTTATCGAGGATATCGATCAGCGAACCCGCCTGGTCGGACAGAACCGCATGGAACTGCTGCTGTTCTATCTCGGTGGTCGGCAGATCTTCGGCATCAATGTCTTCAAGGTCCGCGAGGTCATCGCCAAGCCGACCCTGAGACATCTGCCAGGCTCCAGCCCCATGGTCTGCGGTGTGGCCAACATCCGCGGACGCACGGTCTCGGTGGTCGATCTGGCGCGCGCCATCGGTTTCGATCCGCTGCCGGTCGATCAGAACAACGACGCCAAGGTGATCGTGACCGAGTTCAACCGTTCGGTACAGGGGTTCTGGGTCTCGGCGGTCGACCGTATCGTCAACGTCAACTGGGAGACGGTCAAGCCGCCCCCGCGCGGCACCGAGCGCGAGAGCTATCTGGTGGCCGTCACCGAGGTCGATGGTCAACTGGTCGAGATCATCGATGTCGAGCGTGTCTTCGCTCAGATCAACAATCTCTCGACCGACGTCTCGGACGAGGTGCAGAAGTTGGCCGAGGACGTTCCGCACGACAGGCGCATCCTGGTCGTCGATGACTCGCTGGTGGCCCGCAAGCAGATCGAGCGCGCCATCACGGCGCTGGGGTTCCGCACCGAGAGCCGCTCCGACGGCAAGGCGGCGCTGGAGTATCTGGAGGAACTGGCGGAGGCCGATATGGTCGATGCCTCGATCGAGCTGGTGATCGCCGATATCGAGATGCCGCGCATGGATGGCTATACCCTGACACGCAAGATCCGCGAACATGCCAAGCTCAAGCATCTGTGCGTGATCCTGCATTCTTCGCTGAGCGGTCAATTCAATGTCGATATGGTCAAGCGGGCCGGGGCCGACGATTTTCTGGCCAAATTCGATCCGAACGAACTGGGGGCGACCGTGCTCAAGTATGCGCGGCATGATTGATATGGGGCGGGTTCGTGATTGACGCGCAGGATTACGCCGAGTTCGCTCGGTTTCTGTCAGAGTGCTGCGGCCTGGTGCTGGGCGAGAACCGTCAGTATCTCGTCGCCAGCCGTCTGTCGCGTCTGCTCGGCGAGTTCGGCTATCAGAAGGTCGAGGATCTGTTGCGGGCGCTGCGCCAGTCGGGCAATCCGACGCTCAAGTCGCGCGTCATCGACGCCATGACGACCAACGAGACCTCCTGGTTCCGTGACGGCTATCCCTTCGAGATCCTGCGACAGGTGGTGCTGCCCGAGCTGGAGGCGCGCAAGAAACCCATCCGCATCTGGTCGGCGGCCTGTTCCAGCGGCCAGGAGCCCTACAGCATCGCCATGGTGGTCGCCGAGTGGGAGGCGAGCTTTCCGCCCAAGTCCTCGCCGGTCAGCATCCTTGCCACGGATCTGTCCGAGAGCGTGCTGGCCGAGGCCCGCAGCGGTCTCTATGACGGGCTGAGCATCGTGCGTGGCCTGACACCGGAGCGGCGTCAGAAATATTTCGACACGCTCGAGAACGGCCATCGCATCAAACCCGACATCCAGCGCCGGGTGCGCTTCCAGAAGCTCAACCTGATGGATTCCTACAGCCTGCTGGGCAAGTTCGATGTCGTCTTCTGCCGCAATGTCCTGATCTATTTCTCGGCCGACACCAAGCGTCGAATCTTTGACGGTATGGCGCGGCAGATGGATCCGGGTGGCTATCTCTTCGTCGGTGCCTCGGAGTCGGTGAGTTCCTACACCGAGGCCTTCGAGATCGTGCGCACACCTCAGGGCAGCCTGCTGCGGCGCCGGCCGTAGACTCCAGGGCGCCACGATTCGCGCCGAGCCTACCGTAGGCTCGGCCTCTCTCCTCCGGGATGCGCCGTCCCGGCGTCCTGATCGCCATTGGCTGGCATGTTGGTTGCATTTCAGCAGGCAACCCTCGTTGCGGATGTCAGTGCCATGAGTCTCTCGCTCGACAAAGCCTTTGGAGTCCTGCCCTCGGCGGTGCTCATCAAAGCCCGTCGGGCAGAGCTGTTGGCTTCCAATCTCGCCAACGTCGACACGCCGAATTACAAGTCGCGCGATTTCCATTTCACCGAAGTGCTCGCCGAAGTCGAGGGAATGAGCAATCGGATGAAGCTGACGACGACCCGCGCCAATCATTTGACCAACGAGATCGACAAATCCAAGGCGTTGGAGCCGGAGTTGCTCTATCGCATCCCGGCGCAACCCTCGCTCGACGGTAACACCGTCGATCCGCAGCTCGAACGCGCGGCTTTCGCCGAAAACACCACGCACTATCAAAGTACGCTCGAATTCCTCGATCGTCGCGTGTCGAGTCTGCGCAAGGCGCTGAGTAAGGAGTGATGTCATGAGCGATCTGTTCCGTATCTTCAATACATCGGCCTCGGCGCTGACGGCGCAATCCGTGCGGCTCAATACCGTAGCCTCGAATATGGCGAATGCCGCCATGACGGCGTCGACACCCGAGGATACCTATCGGGCGAAACACGTGCTCTTTCAGAGCGTGATCGATCAGGAAGATCCCAAGGGCGTCGCCATGCCGGTACGGGTCGCGGGCATCGTTGATTCCGAGTGCGATCCGATTCCAACCTATGAACCCAATCACCCCCATGCCAATGAAGAAGGCTATGTCTTTCGGCCCGCGATCAACGTGGTCGAAGAGATGGCCAACATGATGTCGGCCTCGCGTAGCTACGAAGCCAATGTCGAGGTGCTGACGACCGCACGCTCTTTGTTGCAGCGCACGCTGCAAGTCGGCCAGAGCTGATCGGGATAACACACGAATGATGGCCCAGGAGCCTTCACCATGACTGCATTGACCACGGATTATTTGAGCAGCCTCGGGTTGACCGGCTATAACACCACGAATTCGGCCAGCGGAACCGCTGCTGGCACCGCTTCCACCGGGAGCGGCAACAACGCGCTGGGTCAATCGGATTTTCTCAAATTGATGATCACCCAATTGACCAATCAGGATCCGACCAATCCGGTCGAGAATGAAGATTTCGCCTCTCAAATGGCGCAGTTTTCAACCCTGACAGGTATCGAAGAGCTGACGAGTTCGTTCGAAACGCTTTCCAAGACTCTCTTGCAGGGTCAAACCGTGGAGGCGGCAACACTGGTCGGTCAAAGCGTTCTGGTTCCGGCAAGCAAAGCGGACGTTTCCGCGGGGCAGAAAGTAAGCGGAGCGGTCGATCTGACGGCCTCGGCGACTCAGGTTTCGGTGAACATCCAGGATGCGACCGGCCAACTGGTTCAAACCCTGGATCTGGGCAACCAGAGTGCCGGGCTGATCGATTTCGAGTGGGATGGGTTGCTGGCGAACGGTTCGGCGGCGCCGGCGGGCACCTATTCGTTCGCTGTCACCGCCCAGCGCAATGGTCAGACCGAAGCACTCGAAACACTGCTCGATGGTCAGGTCAAAAGTGTCTCCCTGGACAGCGGTACGGGCGCACTCATGCTCGATGTGCAGGGTCTGGGTTCCGTTGGTTTTTCAAGCCTCAAGCGTGTCGGTTAGTGGTCTGGTCCTTCAGGCATAACAGCAGGAGATAATCTCATGTCTTTTAGTATCGGGTTGAGTGGCCTGCAAGCCGCTGCAAAAGATCTCGAAGTCACCGGCAATAACGTTGCCAACTCCGGCACCATTGGATTCAAAAAGTCGCGCGCGGAATTTGCCGATATCTACGCCTCTTCTTTCTACACGTGTGTCAACAAATCGGCCGTCGGTGTCCGATTGGAGGCGGTGACTCA
>ERZ1673962.432-NODE-432-length-29852-cov-4.415679_pt1 | contig 29852 bp, 22 predicted proteins | sample MGYA00580188_ERZ1673962 | MGnify/ENA primary metagenome ERZ1673962 (study PRJEB41334, sample SAMN05608104) | rock metagenome | biome: terrestrial subsurface; feature: shale formation; material: shale | place: USA: Pennsylvania ... | reverse complement strand
TTTTTCTTGACCGTTTCCTTCTCCCGCTCCTTGTGCACAGGCTCGGGGTAGTCGATCCTGTGGTGGAAGATTCCAGCCAGGATGCGGTTGAAACTTTTGGCAATGTTATGCAGATCCTTGAGGGTCAATTCGCACTCGTCGAGCTGACCGTCGATAAAGATATTATTGATGATCTTCTGCACCATCCCCTGAATCCGGGCCGGGGTCGGATCGGTCAGGGTACGGCTGGCAGCTTCGATGGCATCGGCCAACATGATCAAGGCAGCTTCCCGCGTCTGGGGTTTGGGACCGGGATAACGGTAATCCCGTTCGTTGATCTGCTGAACTCCCGGATCCTCCTGATTTTTGGCCTTGTCGTAAAAGAACTTGATCAGGGCCGTACCATGATGCTGACGAATGATGTCGATGAGGGTCTGACCGAGCTTGTTCTCGCGAGCCATGTCGGCGCCTTCCTTGACATGCGACATGAGGATAAGAGCACTCATGGAAGGACTCAGCTTGTTGTGGCGGTTTTCATGGGTGCCGATATTTTCGACAAAATAGAGCGGTTTGCGAATTTTTCCGATGTCGTGATAGTAGGCGGCCACCCGGGCCAGCAGCGGATTGGCGCCGATGGTTTCGGCGGCCGCTTCGGCCAGATTGCCGACAATGATGGAATGATGGTAGGTGCCGGGAGCCTGAATCATGAGTTCACGCAACACCGGCGTGTTCATGTTGGCCAGTTCCAGCAATTTGATATTGGTGGTGTACTTGAACAAGGTTTCGACCAGCGGCACCAGACCGGTAACCAACAGCGCGCAGATGAATCCGCCGGCAAAACCGAAACCGGCCTTGTAAAGCATCTGGATATCTAATCCGCGTCCGCCGATGAGCTGTGTAGCCAGAACCATGCTCACGTTGACCAGAGACAACCGCCAGCCGGCCTGATAGAGGGTGGTTCTCTGGATACAATGGCGCACCCAATGGCCTCCGGAAAGACTGCCGACCAGGGCGTACAGGGCAATATGCAGATTGTCGCCGAACAACAGCCCGATGACCATGGAAAAAGCCACGCCGAAAAGCAGCGCCACCTCGGAATTCAGGACAATGCGCACCAGCATGGCGCCGACGGCGAAGGGAAAAGCGTAGTAGTAGCTGGAGGATTCGATATAGGGGAACGCCCCCTCCAGGGCGCTGCAGATAAAGATCGCGAGCTTGACCAGGATGAACAGTCCGACAAAGGTGACCGCCATAAACAGCAGATCACGGTTTTCAGGGCGATATTTGCTGATATTCCTGCGACCGTAGCGATGAGCGATGGACAAAAACAGCAGCAGGGCCAGAAACAGACCGGCGGCCATGCGCAGGGACATCTGATCGCTCCCCAGCGCCCGCAGAGCTTTAAGCTTGGCGACCTGCTCTTCGGTAACCCGTTCGCCTTCACGAACGATCATTTCGCCCTTTTTGACCTGCATGAGGACCGGCTTGACAGCCTCCCTGCCCGTCTGGCGACGGTTTTCCATCTCACTCTGATTGTAGGTCAGGTTGGGCCGCAGCAGCTTGGACACCTGGGCGGACAGTATCTTGCGGTCGGCGGCAGACAGGTTTTCGAGTTCGTCCAATTTTTCCGCTACCCGATCGAGAGCGTCACCGATGCCGATAACCTGATCGAGCCCCTGGGTAACACGTTCTTCACGGGTAACCAGGTTGCGAACCACGATGCCGCGTTCGCCTCCGGTCTGGAAAAGCTGAAGATTGCCGACAATCTGGTTGAGCATGACCTGATGCATGGCCTGCACGAAGAAATCGGCCTGTTCCGGATTGGAGGCGAGATGTCGCAACACCGCCATCTCATCATCCGAAAGACTGATGCCGAGCACCGTTTCCAACTCACGACGTTCGCCCCCTCCGGAGTCCGCCTGCTTTTGCAGCATCGAGAATCCCCGGTGCAAACGTTCCGTGATTTCGCGGGCGGCCCTGGGATCATAATCGTAAAGCGGCAAAACCGCATCGGCGGCCTCCCGCTGTTTCTTTTCCGTCAGCGTCTCATCCGGCACCAGCAAGTCGCGCGGAGCCTTGACATTGCGCTGGGCTATATCTCCCGGTTGATAGAATCCGGGAATGAAACCTCCCTTGGGAATGACGATAAACGCAATCAGAAGACTTACCACCAGCAACATCAGGTTGCGCTGGGTAGCCTGATCGGTAAAAAGTCGAAAACTCATATAGGCAGGAGCAGGCTTGCCCTTGCGGGCCGAGCTTTCCTGCTTTCGGTCAGTCTTGCCGGTCATGACGATCCGTCTCTCCTTCATTTGCAGGCGCGCCGGATGGCCGGTTACGCTTCCGATCGTAGGCTTTGACGATAGCCTGAACGATGGGATGTCGCACGACATCACGATCGGAGAAATAATTGAAATGAATCCCCTCGATTCCCCGCAACACCTCCGCAGCTTCGAGCAGTCCCGACTTGCGTTCGGTCGGCAGGTCGATCTGGGTTATATCGCCGGTAATCACGGCCCTGCTGCCGAACCCGAGACGGGTGAGAAACATTTTCATCTGTTCGGCGGTGGTATTCTGTGCCTCGTCGAGAATCACAAAAGCATCGTTGAGGGTACGACCCCGCATAAACGCCAGGGGGGCCACTTCTATAACCCCCTTGTCGATATACATCTGGCCGCGATCGTAATCGAGCATATCGAAAAGGGCATCGTACAGAGGCCGCAGATAGGGATTGACCTTTTCGGCAATATCGCCGGGCAGAAACCCCAGCTTTTCCCCAGCCTCGACAGCCGGTCGAACAAGTACGATGCGCGCTACTTCCTTTTTCAACAAAAACGACACCGCCATGGCCATGGCCAGATAGGTCTTGCCGGTACCGGCCGGGCCGATGCCGAACACGACCTCGTTGTGGCGAATAGCGTCGATATAGGCTTTTTGCGCAAGGCTTTTGGGAGAAATGATTTTCTTCCGGGCGGAAATACCGACGGTGTCGAGAAAGATATCTTTCAACCGCGCCTTGGCGTCGGCCTTGAGAATCCGGACTGCATAATCGATGTCGGGAGGATAAATGGGATAATCCGACTTCAGCAGACCGTACAATTCTTCCAGCAGGCGCTGCGCCAGCGCGACCTGGTGTTCGTCACCGGTAATGTGCAGCTCGCCCCCCTTGGAGGCGATACGCACTCCCAGGATCCGTTCGATCTGCTTCAAATTGGCGTTGGCTTGACCGAAAAGGAGGTTCGCCAGCCGTTGATCCTCGGCGGCAAACCTCCCGCTTGAATTCCGTGTACTCAAAAAATATCCTTTGATTTTAGTCTATTGATCCTCTTCCTTTACCACTGATCGTCCGGTAAAATCAATCCTTTTTGCCCCCCCCGCCCGCCTAAAATGCCAAAAAAGAGGTTCCAATTCGATACTAATATGCTATAAATGGGTCGGTCTTAAGACCGGCATGAATCACCATTAATCCTATTCCATTTTCAGAGGGGCTTGTCATGAGCGAAATCGTTGATATTTATGCCCGCGAAATCCTCGATTCGCGGGGAAATCCGACCGTTGAAGTTGAAGTATTTCTCGAAAGCGGCGCCATGGGGCGTGCCGCCGTTCCCAGCGGTGCCTCCACCGGCGAGCGTGAGGCACTGGAAATGCGCGACGGCGATGCGGACCGCTACCTCGGCAAAGGAGTACTCAAGGCGGTGGATAACGTCAACAACGTTATTGCCGCAGAGCTGCTCGGCTGGGAATCGACCGAGCAGGCCGCCATCGACCAAAAACTGATCGAACTCGACGGCACCGAATTCAAATCCACTCTTGGCGCCAACGCCATGCTCGGCGTATCCCTGGCCTGTGCCAAAGCGTCGGCCGAAGAACTCGGTCTCAGCCTCTACCAATACCTGGGCGGCCCCAATGCACGCGAACTGCCGCTACCCATGCTTAACATCCTTAACGGCGGCGCCCATGCCGACAACAACGTCGACATTCAGGAATTCATGATCATGCCCGCCGGCGCGGACTCCTTCAAGGAAGCCCTGCGCATGGGGGCGGAAATCTTCCATGCCCTGAAGTCGGTCCTCAAAAAACGCGGTTACAACACCGCCGTCGGTGATGAAGGCGGCTTCGCTCCCAATCTCAAAAGCAACGAAGAGGCCCTTGAGGTTATCATGGAGGCCATAAAGGCCGCCGGTTACAAGCCGGGAGACGACGTGCTGCTGGCCCTCGACGTGGCCGCTTCCGAACTCTACGCCGACGGAAAATACAACCTGGCCAACGAACCTCAGCCCCTTAAAACGGCTGCCGAACTGGCCGATTTTTACGCCGACCTCGTCGATCGCTACCCCATCATCTCCATCGAAGACGGCATGGCCGAAAACGATTGGGACGGCTGGAAAATTCTTACCGACAAGCTCGGCAAGCGCATTCAGATCGTCGGCGACGACCTGTTCGTCACCAACACCAAAATTTTCAGGGAAGGCATCGAAAAGGGTATCGCCAACTCCATCCTCATCAAGCTCAACCAGATCGGCACCCTGACCGAAACTCTCGAGGCCATCGAAATGGCCAAACGCGCAGGCTACACAGCCGTCGTCTCCCACCGCAGCGGCGAAACCGAAGATACCACCATCGCCGACCTGGTCGTGGCCACCAATGCCGGACAGATCAAGACCGGCTCCGCCTGCCGTACCGACCGCGTATGCAAATACAACCAGTTGCTGCGCATCGAAGATCAACTTGGCGAAGCGGCCTGCTTCAACGGCCGGGAAGTCTTCTACAACCTGCGTTAAGCTGCGCCGATTCGGTTCGGCACAGCAATGAACACGGCAGTAAAAGAAACCGAAGGCCTGCGTAGCTCCGCAGGCCTTCGGTTATTCAGCGGACATGATTTCTTTAGCGAAATTCTGATCGATCTGTATGATCAGTCTCCCTCGGCATCGGGGGCTTCCGTTTTGACATGGCGCAGCAGAATAGGCCGACCGAAAACCGCAACGATAACCAGGGCCAACAGGAACAAAAGAGCCATCAGGTCGGTTCGGATTAAACGAATCACCAGGGCAATCGAGGCTGCCATCCCCGTCAGACTGCCGAATCCCGTAACCGAACGCCTGCCGATCCGCTGCCAAAAAGCGAACCCGCAAACAATGGAAAAGGTGAATAAAAAGGCAAGGCTTGCAGCCTCAACCAGACTGTTGAGTGCGCCCAGCGCTGCCAGGGCAGCGGCCAACCCACCAAGTCCGATCACGGCTCGGTCAGGGATCCCGGCCCGGTTTTTATGATCGAGAGATGCCGGCAACTCGCCATCCGCAGCAACTTCATGAGCCAGTCTTGCGGTGGCAAAAAGAGTTGAGTTGATCGCCGACCCGGTTGAGAAAGCCGCACCGATCGTGACCAGAATGAGTCCGAAGGTTCCTGCCGCCTGCTGCCCGGCAATAGCCAAAGAGACCTCTTTATGCTTTACCACCTGCTCGGCACCGATGAGCATCGCCACCCCGATCGCAACCATGACATAGACCATGATTACAACGATAATTGCAGACAACACGGCCCGAGGGAGCGTTTTATCAGGCCTGGCGATATCCTCGTAATCGTAAGTCAGCAGCTGAAAACCTTCATAGGCCATGAACACCGAAGCGGCACCGAACAGTGCCGCTCCGACTCCCGATTCAGGCATCCCCCGTGAAAGCATCGGCGGGTTCCACTGGGCCATTCCCCACCCCGCAAGGCCCACAAGCACGATCAACTTGAACCATACCAGAAACACCTCGACGGCGCCGGCCTCCCCCACCCCGCGCAGATTTAAAACAACGAATACACCCATAATGGCTATGGCCGTAACGCGCGGAAACCATGTCTCAAGACCGGCGACATGACCAAGATACTGTCCGAAGGTATAGGCATACACCGCGTTGGTAAGAACATACCCGATGATCAACACCCAGGACAGGCTGCCAGCAAACCCTTCCGCATTGATCTCGCGCAGAAACGTGAAAGCACCGCCCCCTTCTCCGTAATGACCGGCAAGCTTCACATAGCTGTACCCGGCCGAGAGGGCAATGAGCCCGGCAACGGCAAAACTGAACCACGCCCATGCGCCGGCGATTTCGATCACCACGCCGAGGGTCGAGAAAATACCGCCACCCACCATGCCACCGACGGCCATCGACCAGGTTCCGTTAAAACCGAGCTTCGATTGTGTTTTTGCCATATCCGCCGCTTTCTGGAAATATCAGACCAGGGTTGTTGATGCAACGCAGAAAGCCTGCCGGCTCATCTTCCGAATCCGGCACCCTTCGTGAATAATATCATTGCCCTAAGAGGGATCAATATTCCGGTGGGCTTTTTGTTCTCAGCCGGAAAAGCCGCGGAACTTGCCACCGCAAACGAGCGCACCCGAGGCCGCCTGTTTTTCACACACGATTCCGGAGAGGAAAGGGCCCTCTCTTAACAAGTCTGGCATCCTGCTTCGGAAAATCCTCTCTCCTTCCGTGGCGGCTCCTCGAACCTTGACAAGGTAGGGGCCTCTGTTTCAATTAAAAAAAACCTTTACCGCCATAAGGAGAATGCCATGAAAACCTTATCCTCTCTTTTTGTTCTCATCGCCGCCCTCGGTTTCACACTGTTCTTCACAGGTTGCGAAAAAGAAGGTCCCGCCGAAAAAGCCGGCCAAAAAATCGATCAGATGATGGAAAAGACCGAGGAACAACTGGATGAAGCCAAGGAAGCCATTGAAGACACGCTGGATGAGGAAGGTCCTGCGGAAAAAGCCGGAGAAAAAATCGACGAGGCGGCCGAAGAAGTCGAAGAAGAGATCGAGGAAACCATGCATTGATTCCTCATCGAATCCCTTATTAAATCGGGATTCGATAACAACTGGTCCCCTTTATCGACTTCCCTGTTTAGAAAGATAAAGATTAAACAACATGCCGTATCAATCGGTACTCCATCTCTATGGCGAAGCGATCAAAACCTCTTTCGGCTTTTTCTGGAAAGCGGGCCTTCTCAGCTTTGAGACTCCATCCTCGTTAAGAATGGAAGAAAATCATGAGTCTTAAGGATACCCCTCGTGAAAGCTGTGAACGATTTCTCGATCATGCTTTCGATCACTTGACGGTTTCTCCGGAAATGAGTCAATTGCTGCGCAGCCCCTACCGCGAAATCCGGTTTGAGTTGCCCCTGAAGCGCGACGACGGTTCGATCAGCTTGTTTTTCGGTTATAGGGTCCAGCACAATCAGAGCAGAGGTCCGTTCAAAGGCGGATTACGTTTTCATCAGGATATCGACCTGGAACACTTTGTGGCCCTTGCCCAAATCATGACCTGGAAAACCAGTCTGCTCGATCTGCCTTTCGGCGGAGCCAAAGGCGGCATCAATTGTGACCCCGGAACATTATCCGAAAGAGAACTGGAAACATTGACGAAACGCTACGCCCAGAGGATTTCCATGTTCATCGGCCCCGATCGGGACATCCCGGCACCGGACATGGGCACCGGCCCAAGGGAAATGGCCTGGATCCTCGATGCCTGTTCCCACAACGAGGGGTTCAACCCTGCTATCGTGACGGGCAAACCCGTCGAGTTGGGCGGTGCTCCGGGAAGACTGGAAGCGACCGGATACGGCGTGGCGCAGATCACGGCCATGGTGGCAGCCGAGCGGAACATGGCTATCGAAGGAGCGACGGTGGCGATCCAGGGGGTCGGAAATGTCGGAGCCCACGCGGCCGGATTTCTTTCCGAACTCGGCGCCAAGGTAGTTGCCCTCTCGGACTCGCATGGCGGCATCTACAATGCGAGCGGTTTTGACGTCAACCGCACCCTCGAGTTAATCGCCCAATACAAACAGCGACATAAATCGATTCAGGATTTGAACTCGGATTTCGACAAAATCAGCAACGCCGAACTGCTGGAACTCGAGGTCGATTTCCTGATCCCGGCTGCGGTAGGCGGCGTCATAAACGAGCAGAACGCCGACAAGCTCCAAGCAAAAACGGTCATCGAAGCAGCCAATATGCCCGTCACCTGCAAAGCCGACGCAACCCTCCATGAAAACGGCACGACCATTATTCCGGATATCCTGGCCAACGCCGGTGGCGTAACCGCCTCTTACCTGGAATGGGTGCAGAACCGACAGCGATATCAGTGGAGCAAGGAGAAGCTGCTTGAAAATCTGAAAGAGCGTTTGCAGAGATCGTGGAACCTGGTGCGAGATCGAAGCGCAAAGGATAACCTGAATTATCGGCAGGCAGCCTATGTGATTGCCGTGGAGCGCATCATCAAGGCCATCAACCTGCGCGGCTTTTAACAGGATGGAGTAAAAAGCCATGCGAGGATTTTTGCCACATCCGAAGCTGTAGACGGGGTTTCCTTACGGCGAGATGTATTTTTCTTTTCGAAAGAGGTGAAACATGGGAACCATTATCGGACTCATCATCTTCATTGCCGACATCATGGCCATCGTGCAAACCGCTCAGAGCCCTGCCACTACCGGGATCAAGGTGTTATGGATTCTGATCATATTGCTGCTGCCCGTTATCGGTCTGATCCTCTGGTTCTTTATCGGTCCCAAGCCGATAAAGGCGTAAGCCCACCGGCCCAACCGGAACAATCCATACTTCCAGGGAAGGCTGTGTCCGCCAAAAGGGGTTCGGGACAAGGGACTGCAGGCAGCGTCGAACGGAAAGCTCAAGCTCCTGCCGATGCGAAGGCCTGGTTCACGATCGCTTTGGCCTGGTCCTGAATCTGCTTCAGATGCGCCTCGTCCCGAAAGGACTCCGCATATATTTTATAAATATCCTCGGTTCCCGAGGGGCGGGCGGCGAACCATCCGTTTTCCGTGGTCACCTTGAGTCCCCCGATACCTGCGCCATTACCCGGGGCCTTCGTGAGTTTGGCGGTGATCGGTTCGCCGGCCAGGGTATCTGCGACAATCTGCTCGGGCGACAGTTTGCCGAGGATCGTTTTTTGCGCTGAGGTCGCTTCGGCATCGATCCGGGCATACACAGGATTGCCGAATTTTCGCACCAGGTCCTGATAGTGCTGGGCCGGATCCTTTCCCGTTACAGCAGTGATCTCGGCCGCCAGAAGACAGAGAATAATCCCATCCTTGTCGGTAGACCATACCGTGCCGTCCTTGCGCAGAAAAGACGCACCGGCACTCTCTTCCCCACCGAAGCCATAAGAACCATCCACGAGCCCGTCGACAAACCACTTGAATCCGACCGGGACTTCCGAAAGGGGCCGCCCCAGTTCGGTTGCCACGCGGTCGATCATCGAAGAAGACACGAGAGTCTTGCCTACCGCGGCGTTGCTGCTCCATCCGCTGCGATGATTGAACAGATAGTGAATGGCCACTGCCAGATAATGGTTGGGGTTCATCAATCCTGCAGAGGGGGTAACGATACCGTGACGATCGAAGTCGGGATCGTTGCCGAAGGCGATGTCGTAATCGTCCTTGAGCCTGATCAGTCCCGCCATGGCACTGGCGGAAGAGCAGTCCATGCGGATTTTTCCGTCTTTGTCGACGCACATGAAACCGAAGGTCGGATCGGGATCGCCATTGATGACCTCGATATCGAGACCGTATTTTTCGGCAATAGGCTGCCAGTAGCCGAGGCCGGAGCCGCCGAGGGCATCTGCGGCGATACGCAACCCAGCGTTTTTAATGGCCTCCATGTCGATGACATGAATGAGGTCCTCGACATAGGGGGTTACGTAGTCGTAGGGAATGGTCGCATCAGCACCGATGGCTCGATCGTACGGAAGCTGCTTCACTCCTTTCAATCCTTCGGAAAGGTAGGCATTGGCCTTTCTGGCGATGACGGAAGTCACATCGGTATCGGCCGGCCCGCCATTGGGCGGATTGTATTTGATGCCGCCGTTATCCGGAGGATTGTGGGAGGGGGTGATGACAATGCCGTCGGCGAAGCCTTCCTTCCTGGCCCTGTTGCAGGTAAGGATGGCGTGGGAAATGACCGGTGTTGGAGTGTATGTCAAACCCGCGGCAATACGCACCTCGACGCCGTTGGCGGCCAGGACCTGCAAAGCGGTGGCATGAGCCGGCTCGGAAAGGGCGTGGGTATCCATGCCCAAAAACAGGGGGCCGTCGATGCCCATCCCTCTCCGGTAATCGCAGATCGCCTGAACGATGGCGAGGATATGATCCTCGTTGAAGGTACATTTTGTCGAACAGCCCCGGTGTCCCGAGGTCCCGAAGGAGACCCCTTTTGTCGCATCGCCCGGATCGGGGTGAAGCGTGTAGTAATCGCTGACAAGCCGGGGAATATTGGGAAGAATCGATTTGGGTGCCGGGCGTCCTGCCAGGGGATGAAGGGACATGCTGGGTTCTCCTTGAAATGGATGATCGACCGTCGATGGACGCACCTGCGCCCTCAGCGCAGAAAGTCTAGCGATTCCGGGAAATGTGTCAAGCAAGAAGGAGACACCGGATGGTATGCCGGCGGCGCTCAGGTCTTTGCGACACCACCGGCGAGTTCCCCCTGCGGCACATCATCGCCTTCGGGTTGTGGCTCGGGATTGACAGGGCTGTCCTTTATCTCGACCCCGGATTCACGCAGCACTTCATCGACCCGCTTGTTGTCGAGCACCTCTTCCTCGAGGAGAACCTCGGCAAGTTTTTTCAACGCCGGAAGATTGTTGCCGATAATCTCATCGGCCTGCTGTTCTCCGGTTTTGACGACCTTTTCGATTTCCTGGTCGATAATCCAGGCCATATGCTCGCTGAAGGAGTTGTCGCTGGCCAGTTTGCGGCCTAGAAAGGGGTGTTCCTCGCCCCGATTGATACTCATGGGCCCGACACGTTCGCTCATCCCCCATTGGCAGACCATCTTTTCGGCCAGATCGGTCACCTGTTTGAGATCGTTCTGCGCACCGGTGGAATACTCCTCGAAAATCGCCTTTTCGGCGGCACGCCCGCCCAGACTGACGGCGATGCGGGTCATCAGATAGGAACGGGAGTAGTGATAGCGATCGTCCACCGGCAGCTGCTGGGTCACCCCCAGCGCCTGGCCTCGCGGAATAATCGAGACCTTGTGGATGGGATCGGCACCGGGCAAAAGACGGGCCAGCAAGGTATGACCGGCCTCGTGATAGGCGGTGATGCGCTTTTCCTGCTGCGACATCACGATTTTGCGCTCGGTGCCCATAAGCACGCGATCCTTGGCTCTTTCAAAATGATCCATACTGACCGTTTGGGCATTCTCGCGTGCCGCGATCATCGCGGCCTCGTTGACCAGATTTTCCAGATCGGCGCCGCACATGCCGGGAGTACTTCGGGCAATGAGTTGCAGATCGACGTCGTCCGCAATCGGCACATGCCGGGTATGGACCTTGAGAATCTCCCCCCTTGCGCGCCAGTCCGGACGCTCCACCGTCACCTGCCGGTCGAATCGCCCCGGGCGCAGCAAGGCGGGATCGAGCACGTCGGGGCGGTTGGTGGCGGACATGACGATGACTTCGTCATGAGCCTCGAAACCGTCCATTTCCGACAGCAACTGGTTGAGGGTCTGCTCGCGCTCGTCATTGCCGCCGCCAAGCCCGGTCCCCCGCGATCGGCCGACAGCATCGAGTTCGTCGATAAAAATGATGCTCGGGGCGTTTTTCTTGGCGTTGTTGAACAAATCCCGCACCCGGCTGGCCCCGACCCCGACAAACATTTCGATGAACTGGGATGCAGAAATGGTGAAAAACGGCACCCCCGCCTCGCCTGCCACGGCCCGCGCCATGAGCGTTTTCCCGGTCCCGGGAGGCCCCACCAGCAAAACCCCGCGGGGCGCCTTGGCACCCAGACGCAAAAACCGTTTGGGGTTGCGCAGAAATTCGATGATTTCCATAAGCTCCTGCTTGGCTTCATCCAACCCCGCCACATCGGCAAAAGTGACGCGGGAGCGCTCCTTGGTGTACATTTTGGCGCCCGATTTGGAAAAACCGCCCATCACACCGCCGCCCGGACCTTGCCGGCTACGCATCCCCTTGATGATGAACCACCAGACACCGATGATCAGAATCCAGGGCAGCAGATAAATCAAGGCCGTCGCCCAGGGCGAGGGCTCTTTCTCCGGAATCACATTGACATCGACCTTGCGCTGCTGCAGGTCGTCAAGCAATCCCGTATCCGAAACCGGCGGCAGGGTGGTTCGGAAACGCTGAAACGTCTGGACCTTCTCGGTGTCTTCGACCCTTTCGAGGGCCGCGCGTTGCTTGAGACTGCCGACCAGCTTGTTTCCTTCGAAGGTGATCTCCGCGACGTTGTCTGCCTCCAACTCGGTTTTAAAGCGGCTGTAACTGACATCGACCACGGGCTCCTGGGTTTGTGGGTTGAGAGTCGTCAACACATAGTTGATCATGAGAACGGCGGCAAGGACGATTACCATCTGCCAGACAAGGCTGCGCGTCATCAAGGATTTCCTTTCGCCCGATAAGTTGTAAGACCAAGGGGGATTTTCATGTGAAATATTAACAGGAATCCTGCCGCCGACAACCGCCGGCATCCCCCCGACTGTTGCGTTCCGGGGTCGGTTCTGTTAAAGTCCCGCCAAGGTTCGAAAACTGCTTGGACCTTGTTTGATTCTACCTTCAAAACAGCTGGGATGGCAAAGACCATGTTCGAATTTTCTCTGCTCGGAAACGACGCTCAAACCGCAGCACGTCGGGGCCGTCTCACAACCCCCCACGGCACCATCGAGACGCCGATTTTCATGCCCGTAGGTACCCATGGCGCCCTCAAGGCCATGACCCCGGCCCAGGTTGAAGAAACCGGTGCTCAGATCATACTTTCCAACACCTATCACCTGCACCTCGCTCCCGGCGAGTCCCTCATCGAAAAAGCCGGCGGCCTGCACCGTTTCATGAACTGGCCGCATCCGATTCTCACCGACAGTGGCGGATTCCAAGTCTTTTCCCTTCCCAAAAAACGCATCACCGAAACCGGGGTTTTCTTTCGTCACGAAATAACCGGGGATGAGATTTTCCTCGGACCCGCGGAAGCCATGGCCATCCAGAACACCCTGGGGGCGGATATTATCATGGCCTTCGACGAATGCATCCCCTACCCGTCGACCCACGATTATGCCGCCAGATCGATTCGCAAAACCCTGCGCTGGGCGGAAGACTGCCTGAAAAGCCACGGCCGAGCCGACCAGGCTCTGTTCGGGATTGTGCAAGGCGGGATTTACGAGGACCTGCGACAAGAATGCGCCCGGCAGATGAAAGCCTTGGATTTCCCCGGCTATGCCATCGGCGGCGTCAGTGTCGGCGAAGGGCTGGAACTGTTGAAAAAGGTGGTCGACTACACCGCTCCCATGCTGCCTGAAAACAAACCGCGCTACCTGATGGGCGTCGGCCTGCCCGAGGATATTCTGGAAAGCGTGGAGCGCGGCATGGACATGTTCGACTGCGTCATACCGACCCGCTACGCACGCAGCGCCACGCTTTTTACGCGTCGCGGACGCATCCGCCTGACCCACCGACGATATCGCAGGGATTTCTACCCTGTCGATGTCTCCTGCGACTGTTATTGTTGCCGTAACTTCAGCCGCGCCTATCTTCATCACCTGTTCAAATCGAACGAGATTCTGTCGGCGACCCTGGCAGCCATTCACAACGTTCACTTTTACCTGAACATGATGAAAGACGTGCGTCAGGCCATCGAGGCCGGCGATTTTGCCGCCTTCAAGAAAAACTTTCTGGAGGAATACGGAGCGAAATAGCATCCTGGAAGAACGGACCATTTCCCATATGCTGAGCGCCGCCTCCATGCCATCATTGTGCAGCTGCAGAAGCTGCCAAAACACGGGGCACAGGATATTTGAAGCCATGCATATGCGATCCGATACCGGCCGCATGGACGGCGACTTGACCGGCCGTCTCTACGCCGCCCTGACCGGCAGCAGCGAAAAGCTGTTCGCCAGCATGCAGGACCCTTCCCTGGAAGTGGTGCGCACGGCGTTGAAAAACCGGGCTCTAAAGGAAGCCCATCTGCTGGTGCTGCTGAAACGCAGAGATCTCAGCGAAGATCTGCTGCGTGCCATCTACCAGATGAAACGGATGGCAGACAGCCACAAAATTCGAAAAGCCCTGGTCAGAAATCCCCACCTTCCGGCGCCCATTCTTCAGACCCTGTTGCCGCAACTGCACCTTTTTGAGCTGTTGGACATGTGTTTTATACCCGGCGCCTCGGCCGATCAGAAACTGGCGGCCGAGCGGCTCATCATCCAGCGTCTGCCGACCACCCCTTTGGGTAACAAGATAACCCTTGCCCGTCGTGCACCGGCAGCGATCGTGGCGGAACTGCTCAAGGAAGGGCATGCCGCCCTCATGACCCCCTGCCTCAACAACCCGCGCCTGCAGGAAATGGCCATCGCCCAATTTCTGCGCGGGGCTTGCGCCAGTGCCGAAACCATCTCCAGCATCGCCAGACACCCACGCTGGAAGGCACGCAAAAGTCTTCGCACCGCCATTCTCAAAAATCCCCGCACGCCGGGGATATGGTTCACACTCTGGCTGCCCCGCATGCGGGGACCGGAAATCCTGCAGTTGTCCGCATCGTGCCGCCTTTCCCCGCCTCAGAAAAAGCTGGTCAGACAAGAATTGCAAAGACGCGGGCTGAGATAAGATCGAAAAGGCGCTAAACCGGTTTATTCATGAGGCTTCGTCGCGAAATCGGCAAGCATGTATCGGATCAAGTCAAGCGCAGATCCTTGCCCTTCAGGCATATTTTCAGTCTATTGAAGTGTTAGAATCGAGCACGGCTTGAGATGGCGTGCAATGGAAGGTTGCAGCAGCAGTTTTCATGGATAAGCCGGACAAATCAGCCTGACCGGTCAAGGCGTCCGGCAAGCCCCTTCGCTGCCCTCTCGAGCAACATCGGTGCGTTCTTGAGAGCCTGGGCCAGCGGCATCTCCGACGGTTTGACCGACAGCGCGACATCGATCCCCGCCTGTTGAACCTTGTCGGGATTCAACCGGACCTGCCCGGCGATGACCGCCACGGATACCCCCTGTCCGCGTGCCTTTTTCAGCACACCGCTGACCACCTTGCCTTGCAGAGATGTAGAATCGAGGCAACCTTCGCCGGTAATCACCCAGTCGACCTGGCCGAGCTGCTCTTCAAAGCGTACCCGTTCCATCACCTGCGCGATACCAGGCAGCAAACGGCCGCCCAAAAAGGCAACCGCACCTGCCCCGAAGCCACCGGCGGCGCCTCCCCCGGGAAGATCGGAGATCCCGACCCCCAGCTGGATCTCGACCAGATGCGCAAGATTTTCCAGTCCCAGGGCAAGCTGCCCGACCTGAGCGGGAGTGGCGCCTTTTTGCGGTGCGAACACCTCGGCTGCACCGCGAGGTCCGCATAGGCAATTGGTTACGTCGCATAATACATTGACAGAGGGTAGGCGCCGTGGAGGCGGTATGATGCGCCGGATCCCGACCAGGCCGCCTCCGCCGAGAGGTACTTCCTCGCCTTGAGCATCGACAAAACGCCAGCCCAGGGCACGTGCAGCGCCGGTACCGCCATCCACCGTAGCACTTCCGCCGAGGGTAAGCAGAACTTCACCTGCCCCTCGCTGCATAGCCGCCGCCAGAAGCTGGCCGGTACCATAAGTGGTGGTGTGCAGGGGCAGACGCTGATCATCCTTCAACAAAGCCAGCCCGCTGGCCCGCGCCATTTCCACAATAGCCGTGCCGGTTTCGGGCAGATAGGCGTAGGCTGCCGACAAAGACATGCCCGGCAGCGGACCCATGACATCCGGCACCTGCACCCAACATCCGTTGGCGGCGGTTACGAGAATCTCCGCCGTTCCTTCACCGCCGTCGGCCAGCGGCTGGGTGGTCACGGTCCAATCCGGTCGGACCTCGGCGATGGCCTCGGCCACGATGCGACAGGCCTCCGATGCCGAGAAACTGCCTTTAAAAGAATCACAAGCAACAAGGATACGCATAAGCCCTCGAAAAAAGGTAAAAGGGCGACAGAAATGAAGAGGGATGCCAGCCCCGGGATATGGTACCGGGAACGGTTTCGGTGTCCGCAAAAAAGGGTTTAACGGCAGGATGAGACAACCGCCCCTGGAACCGGGGCGGCCATCAGGAAACGCTTCGCGTGGAGTGGACTATTCCCCGCAGGGGATAAGTTTTTTCATCAACTGGAACACCTTTTCGTCGGTAATCCAGACGACAAAGCCGTTTCCCTCTTCGTCGCTGCCGCACAGATAACCGATGCCGGGTTTTTTCCCATCGCAGGTATCGCAGGCTGGATAAAGGCTCAGAGCATGATTCGGGGCCATTTTCAGTACGAATTCTTTTTTTTGATCCATGATTATTATCCCTGAATGCTGGGCTTACCTTTTTGCTGCGCATCAATGGATACGCATCAGGCAACCGATTGAATGGTAACGGTGTTGCGACCCGACTTTTTCGATTGATAAATGGCCTGATCGGCAACACTCAGCAGCGCCTGTCGGGTCACGCTGTTGCCTTTGCCATCAAAACAGGCTCCGCCGACGCTGATACTCAAGCTTATGGATATTCCGTTATGGGGTATGCGCAACTTAGCGACTTCATGACACAATCGCTCGGCCAGAATCTCGAGACCGCCTCGATCGGTTTCAGGCATGATGACGGCGAACTCATCACCACCGTAACGTACCACCACATCGCAATTGCGCATGCATGAAGAGACCCTGGACGCCACCTGTCGCAACACCTCATCTCCCACCAGATGGCCATAGGAATCATTGATTTTCTTAAAAAAATCGACATCGAAAAAGATCAGGGACAAAGGGCGGTCGTACCGCTTGGCACGCTTCAGTTCCTTATCGACTTGACGTTGAAAATAACGATGGTTATACAGACCGGTCAACTCGTCGTGGTAAGCCAGCTTGCGCAATTGCTTGTTGGTTTTGAGGAGTTTATCGACATATTGCCGGGATTCCTCCCGCGACTGCCTGAGCTCTTCCACCATCTGCTCGTAGGACAAAGCCCGTCGTCCGAGTTCGTAATTGGCTTCCTGCAAAAGGCTCGACAGCGGCTTCATCTCGTCGGTGCCGATATCGAAAAAACTTAGAATCTCAATGGTTTTCTCCGCCAGGGAGTCGATCATTTCCCGGCTCATCTTCCGACTCAGACCATAACGGCTTCCCAGAAGATTGTGGACTTCTTCGAAATCCCGAAGTCCGGCCACACCGTGGTATAGAGCCGAAAGCATATCGGAAACCTGGAGAATCTCTATGAGTTTGCCGTTGCGGGATGCAAGCTGCTTTTCTGCATGATGGTGAAAAATCGGCAGATAGATACTCTCCGGCAATCCCCATCGTTTAAGAACCAGCCCTCCCAACTCACCATGATCAAAACCGAGAAGTTCCTTCTCTATGGGAAATATCTGGCTGTTGGCATAGGCTTTAAACAGCAACAGCTGTTTGTATTCCTTTTCCATCTGCTGATAGATGACCAGCACGCCGATATCTTTCAAAAGTCCGCACAGAAAGGTCTCCTCGTTTCGGAAACCAATTCGCGCAGCCAGCACCTCGGCTGCCACGGCCGAAGTAATGGCGCGCTTCCAGAAATAGTCCATGTCGAACGGACCGTCTGCGGGTGCCTTGACACTATCCATGATCACAAATGACAAAGCGATGTTGCGGATCACATCGATGCCGAGAATCGCCAGAGCACTCTCGATGGATTTGATCCTGCCGTGCAACCCGAACATGGATGAATTGGCAACTTTCATCATTCGGGCGGTGAGGGAGGGATCCTTACAGATGATATCGCCGATTTGTCTGAAAGAACTCTCGTCATCCCTGACGACTTCCAGCAGGCGAAACGCGACATTGGGTGGAGATGGCAGTTCGAGGCGTCCCTGAATGATTTTTTCGATGTTCGCTATATTGTCAATTGGTAGTACATTTTGCCGATCTGAAAACTGCATAACCTACACCCGAACCAATTTCACCGGTACAAATCATCGGAAAACGCTAGTAGAGAAAAATAGAAAATTCAGTCCAAGGCAACGACGAAGCTATTGCCGTAACCCCGGCGCCCGAATGCATCCCGGGCCGCATAGGCGGCGGATAGAGAACCGTATCGACCTACCCACACCCTGTAAAACAGCCTGCCATTGATCCAGCCCTGTTTCACCGTGGCCTGCCCCAATTCCCGGCGATATTTACCGGCCAGCCGCCGGGCATTTTCGCTGACGGTAAAGGCACCTATCTGCACGGCATAATTACCCGTTTCGTAGCTTACCGGCGATCGGTAACTGACGTTTCCCAGAGCATCCGTTCTGGCAACGCCCAAAGCTTCGATACGCACCGGTGCCGTCCCCGGGCCGACGACCCCCAGGCGCTTGGCTGCCTCGTACGACAAATCGATAATACGATTGTCGACAAAGGGCCCCCGATCGTTGATGCGCACTATTTCCTGATGCCCGTTGTTCTGATTGACGACCCGGACACTGGTTCCCAAAGGCAGGGTTTTATGCGCGGCCGTCATGGCATGCATATCGTAGATTTCGCCATTGCTGGTCTTTTTGCCATGAAAATTCGGACCGTACCAGCTGGCCAGTCCTTCCTCGACAAAACCGTCGCAACTGGCCAGGGGGCGATACATGCGACCGTTTATCGTATAGGGTTTCTGGTGCCCCTTGAGTCCCGCCGTGGCAGGTGTTTCGACGACCCGGGTGCGATAACCTCCGCCACAGCCGTTGAGTACTCCGCACAGCAGCAAAACCATCCCAATCCATCTGAGAATTCGCAACACCATGGCTATCCCGTCAATCAATTCTTGTGGTCCTCAAGATCAGGTCGAGACCATGCATGATCCGCATGCGCATGCAGCAGAAACCGGTCGACGGAAGCACGATCGGGAATGCCGCTGCGTCCTCCAAGAGCCCTCGCCTTGAGCGCCGCGCACGCTGAAGCGAAGCGTAGCACACGGTCCATGGACCAGCGCCGTAACAGGCCGTATATGTAACCACCGTGAAACACATCACCACAACCGGTGGTATCGACAACGTCCACATCAAAGGCAGGCTGGTCAATCAGACGACCGTTTCGCAGCAAGGTGCGGCTGCCATCCGCGCCCAAGGTTACCGTGACGGCTTCGGCTCCGTAATTCAGTAGATTCCGCAATGACTCGGCCAAAGGGCGTCCGGGAAAAACCGTGCTGGCGAAATTTCTGCTGACCACCAGGTGATCGATCCAGGGCAGAAGCCGATCCAGCCCCGGACGCCAACTGCCGCCGTCGAGCACCGTATGCATGCCGATACCGCGAGCCGAACGGGCCGCGAAGATGGCCGCGGGCAGATGAGAACCGTCGAGGTGCAAAACACGACCGCCCTGTAGGATGCCGGCGGGCAGATCGCTATTTTCAAGGGTTTTGGTGCTGCCGCGATGACAGAAAATATTACGAAATCCGCGTCGCCGTTCGACGGCGATGAAAGAAAATTGGCTGCCGGCCCCTCTTTGCGTCACCAGATGGCGGCAGTCGACTCCCTCTTCTTCCAGCTCCCGCCGAATCCGCATACCGAAATCGTCATCACCGACGCGGCCGACCAAAGCGGTTTTTTCCCCCAGACGCGCCAAAGTAACCAGGGCAGTCGCCACCGGCCCGCCCCCCTGGACGAGAGTGCCGTCCAGATCGATCTTGGCGTCAGCTTCGGGATAACGGGAAACGAGACCAAGAATATCGAGAGAACATTGCCCCAATCCGACCACGCTGAAATCATCTCCGGCAGCTTCGGTTGCGGCCACAGGGGGCGGCATGACGCCCTACTCCTGAACGATGGTCATGGCGCGCAGCTTCTGGTAGCGCTGCTCCCGCAACTGGTCGGGCGACAGTCGTTTCAGTTCCTCAAGGTGCTTCTTGAGACAGGTACGCACCATTTCGGCCGCGGCCGGATGATCGCTGTGCGCCCCGCCAAGCGGTTCGGGGATAACCTCGTCGATCACGCAACCGAGTTTTTCGATATCGCGCGCCGTCAGTTTCAGAGCCTCGGCGGCCTCCCCTCCCTTGGTGCCGTCTTTCCACAGGATGGCGGCACAGCCTTCGGGGGAAATGACCGAATAGACCGCGTTTTCCATCATCAGAACCCGGTTGCCGACCGCCACCGCCAGCGCTCCCCCGGAACCGCCTTCGCCGGCAACAGTAACGATAACCGGGACTTTAAGGGCAGCCATCTCCCGCAGATTGCGGGCAATCGCCTCGGCCTGACCGCGTTCTTCGGCACCGATGCCGGGAAACGCTCCCGGCGTATCGACGAAAGTGAAAATCGGCAACCCGAATTGTTCAGCCATCTGCATAACGCGCAGAGCCTTGCGGTAACCTTCGGGGTTGGGCATGCCGAAATTGCGATAGACCTTTTCCTTGGTATCACGCCCCTTCTGATGTCCTATTACCGCGCAAGGTTCACCCTCGAAACGGGCAAAACCGCACACCAGCGCCGGATCGTCACGAAAATTGCGATCGCCGTGAACCTCGAACCAGTCCGTGAAGATGTGCTTGACGAAATCGAGGGTGAAAGGACGATTGACGTGGCGAGCCAGTTGCGTCAGCTGCCAGCGATCGAGGTTGGAAAAGATTTCCCGCCGCAATTTCTCGGCTTTTTTCTCCAGGCGTTGGATTTCGTTGGAAAAATCGACCTCGTCGGTGGAGTAGCCCCGAAGTTCGTTCAGTTTCTGCTCCAGTTCGACCAGGGGCTTTTCAAAATCCAGGTAAAATTGCATGAACCTCTCCTGATATCCCCGTCCGCAAAAATGGCATGGTGAAACGCCAGGCAAGGACACCCCCTTTGCAGACAAAAATCTTTTTATTCGTAAGTGACCACATTGTACCCAAACAGACGCTCGGTGTCTTCCATCATTTCATCCGTAGGGGCGATTTTCAGGTTTTCCGGCAGTCGCATGATGGTTTCACTGCAATTGGGAATCACCAGATGCATGAAAACCCGGCAACCGCCTCGGTGACGCAGAATGATTTCCTTTAAGCGGTGCAGCTGATCATCCACCAGCCCAGGAACCTGGAACCTGAAGTGAACCCGCTTGGTCTCCTTGCGGCTGACCTCCTGCAGAGGCAGTATTTCTTTCGGCATGAGCTTGCGCGTATCCTCCGAGACTTCAACCGTACCGGTGACCAGTAACGGTTGTTCGCTGTGCAGCCATTCCGCCGCGTCGCGATATATATCGGGGAACACGACCATTTCCACGAATCCGTTCAGATCCTCCAGCGTCACGAAGGCCATGCGTTCGCCTTTTTTGGTCATCAGGTCCCGGATGCCGCTGACAATACCGCACAGGCGCACTTCCTCCTTATCGGCCCGTTCGGAAATATCCGCCGTGCTGCAATTGGCAAAACGCCGGATGACCTCCTGGTAGCGTCCCAGAGGATGGCCGGTAATGTAGAAGCCGAGAGCTTCTTTTTCGAATCCGAGTTTGACCTTGTCGGACCAGGCCTCCATCTCGGGCAGGTCCCCGTAACTGGTACCCCTTTGGGAAACAATCTCCTCGGTGCCGAACAGGGATGCTTGTCCTTGCGCCTTTTCACGCTGCATCTTCTGCCCGATTTCCATGGCTTCTTCCAGTACCGCCATATACTGAGCGCGATGCCCGTCGAGGGTGTCGAAGGCACCGCATTTGATCAGCGCCTCGATGACTTTTTTGTTTACCTTACGCAGATCGACCCGCTCGCAAAAATCGTGCAACGAAGCGAACGGTTGCTCCTGCCGTGTTTCGAGAATCGCATCGATGGCCGCCCCACCAACCCCCTTGACCGCTCCGAGGCCGAACCGGATGGCTTTGTCATGCACGGTAAAGGTACTGCTCGAGGCGTTGATGTCGGGGGGCAATACCTCGATCCCCATGGAGCGCACTTCATTGATGTTCTTGATGACCTTGTCGGTGTTTTCCATGTCCTCGGTCAACAGAGCAGCCATGAACTCCACCGGATAGTGGGTCTTCAGATAAGCGGTATGGTAGGCTACCAGCGCATATGCCGCCGAATGGGACTTGTTGAAACCGTAAGCGGCGAATTTTTCCATGAGGTCGAAAACCGCTTCGGCCCTTTTGGCATCCAGCTTGTTCTGCGCGGCGCCGGCCATGAAAATCTCTTTTTGCTTGGCCATTTCCTCGGGCTTTTTCTTGCCCATGGCACGCCGCAGCAAGTCGGCGCCGCCCAGAGAATATCCGGCCAGCACCTGGGCGATGAGCATGACCTGCTCCTGATAGACGATAACCCCGTAGGTGTCTTTCAGGATCGGTTCCAGTTGCGGAAAATCGTAGACAATCTCCTTTTTGCCGTGTTTGCGCAGGATAAAGTCGTCCACCATGCCCGACCCCAGAGGTCCGGGGCGGTAAAGGGCGCAAACGGCGATGACATCCTCGAAACAGTTCGGTTTGAGCTTGACCAGCAACTCCTTCATGCCGGAGGACTCGAGCTGGAACACGCCCGTGGTTTCGCCGCCCGTCAGCAGGCGATAGGTATCGGGATCATCGTCGCCCACCAGCTTGAGATCGAATTCGGGATTCTTTCCTTCGCGGATCAGACGCACGGCGTTGGCGATAACGGTCAGGGTCTTCAAACCGAGAAAGTCGAATTTGACCAGTCCGATCTGTTCCACGAATTTCATCGGGAACTGGGTGACCTGCCCCCCCGACTTGGGATCGGTATAAAGAGGCAGATATTCGGACAGCGGCTTGGGCGTAACCACCACCCCGGCGGCATGGGTCGAGGCATGCCGCGTCAATCCCTCAAGGGTGAGCGCGATGTCGATCAATTGCCTGATCTGCGGATCCTTGTCGCGAAGTTCCTGCAGACGCGGTTCCTGTTTCAGGGCATCCTTCAAGGTGATGTTGAGCACCGCCGGCACCAGTTTGGCGATCTTGTCCACATCCCCGAAAGACATGTTAAGGGCGCGCCCCACATCGCGGATCACCCCTTTGGCCAGCATGGTACCGAAGGTTATGATCTGAGCGACGTTTTCCTCCCCGTATTTCCGGCGCACATAGTCAATGACGTCTTCCCGCCCGTAAATACAGAAATCGACATCGATATCGGGCATCGATACGCGTTCGGGATTGAGGAAACGTTCAAACAGCAGATTATACGGAATCGGATCGATATCGGTGATGCGGATGGCGTAGGCAACCAGGGAACCGGCGGCACTGCCGCGACCGGGCCCGACCGGGATGCCGTTATCCTTGGCCCAGTTGATGAAATCGGCCACAATGAGAAAATAGCCCGGGAACCCCATGCTGTTGATACAGTCCAGTTCCCGCACCAGACGGTCGCGGTAGACCTGTTCTTCTTCGGAGGAAAGATCGGGTCGAATCTTGCGAATTTCGACCAGGCGCTCTTCCAGTCCCCGCCACGAATCTTCTTCGAGAACCTGTTCGAGGGTTTTTTCGGCCGGCTTTTCGTACTGCGGGAAATGATAGGTATTGAAGTCGATCTCGAGGTTGCAGCGCTCGGCGATCTTCACGGTGTTGGCAAGAGCCTCCGGCGCGTAGTGGAAAAGCTCGGCCATCTCCTCGGGTGTCTTGAGATAAAACTCGTCATTGGGGAACCGGAACCGGTCCGGGTCGTCCATGGTTTTGCCGGTCTGTACGCACAGCAGCACTTCATGTGCAGCAGCCGCTTCCCGGGTCAGATAATGACAGTCGTTGGTCGCAACCAGGGGCAGTCCCAGTTCCTTGCCGATGGCGATAAGCCCCTCATTGACCGGTTTTTGTTCGGCAATGAAGTTTTCCTGCAGTTCCAGGTAGAGACGTTCCCCGTCAAACACCGACGCCATGTCCCGGGCCCGTGCCACCGCCTGATCGTAGTTGCCCTGGGTGAGCAATGTAGGCAATTCGCCGCCCAAGCAAGCCGTCAGGGCTATCAATCCCTTGTTGTGCTTGCGCAGCAGATCCCAGTCGATGCGCGGCTTGTAATAAAAACCCTCGCGATAACCGGAGGAAACCAGTCTGCAGAGGTTGCGATAGCCCTCGATATCCTGACTCAGCAAAACCAGGTGGTAAGCTTTGTCACCGCCGCGGACATTGCTCTTTTCAAACCGGGAACCGGGCGCCACATAAACTTCGCAGCCGACAATCGGCTTGACGGAACTGTCCTTGAGCTTGCTGAAGAATTCAACGGCACCGAACATGTTGCCATGATCGGTAATCGCCACGGCCGGCATGCCGCATTCCTCGGAACGTTTGACCAGGTCGCCAATGCGGATGGCACCGTCGAGAAGGCTGTACTGGGTATGAACGTGAAGATGAACAAAGGGCGCTTTTTCCATGCAAAATCCAACCGGCATAACCGCCACCGGCACAGGCTGCTTCCCCAAAAAAGGAAAGCGGCGCTTCCGTCGCCAGACAGCGAATAAGGTTCACGAATAGAGTGAAGGTACAGGGGCAACAACAGACGTGAGGAGATCAAGCCGCGACACTTTATCACCACCGTCGCAGAGCGTCAAGAAATCGCCTTGCCGTCAAGCACCCGGACCCCGAAGTGTTCGAGGTAATCGACCAGCTTGATCAAAGGCAGGCCGATAAGGGTTGTGTAATCATCGCCTTCGAGCCGCTCCATGAGTGCGATCCCCAATCCCTCGACCTTGAAGGAACCGGCACAATCGAGCGGGTTTTCCCGTTCCAGATAATCGCGGATCTGTCTTTCCGTCAGGTTTCGCAAGGTAACCCTATAGGTCGCGAACCCGGTCAGAGCCTCGTCCCGATTACTGTCGTAAACCGACAGACCGGTGTAAAAAGTGTGACTCTTCCCAGCCATGCCGCGCAACTGGCGCACCGCAGTTTCGAAATCGGCCGGTTTGCCGACAACCCTGCCGGTGGCATCTACGAACACCTGATCGGAGCCGATAATGAGCGCATCGGGATAGCGGTGAGCCAGGCTCCGGGCCTTGCCTGCAGACTGGTGCTTGACCAGCAGTTCCGGAGCGATTTCCTGATCGATCTGCTCCTGGTATTGAGGGGCCGCAACATGAAACGGCAGACCGAGCTGCCGCAACAGCTGCATCCGGTATGGGCTGGTCGAAGCCAGGACGATGATCTTCATGGGCACGCTCCTGAAGGAAGATATCCTCCCTTTTTACTTCAGCTGCGACATAAATGCAACGACCAGAACCTCTGGCACGGAACCGGTGGGATCGATAGGCTTCATACGACCTATGACCTATGAGGCCAATCCTACGAAATCAACGCCTCCGAAACCTGCAGAGACGCAAGGGGGTTGCAGCCGTCGGTTTACTATCGCCTCGCGAATGGCGCTCAGCAGGTTTTCGCGCCCGACCCGGCCGAACAGTTCGCGGATCCGGGAATCACCGAGCCATTCATCGGCGAAGGTGACCTGCACCTGCTCGCCCCCTTCAATCAGGACCTCCCCCTCGTACCACCCATCCCCGAGAAGGGCCGATACGGCCCACCGCGGCGCTCCGGAACGCTGTCGCCATTCCGCGTGATGAATATCGAGATATACCGTTTCGCCCATCTGCTCGCCAAGGGGCAATATCATCATAGCGTTATCCTCCCGTGTAAAAATTGTCGGTCAAGGAGAAGATAACCGATCCGTGTGACAGAATAAGTCACACGCTGCCCTGTCGACGCCTCAGGAAGATGCCTGCAGCGCCTTCTGCAGACCGCTGATGAATGCCTCGCGCAGATCATCGGGAGACAGGACCTCGAGATGAGGCAGATAGGAATACAACCAGGCAAGGATTTCCTTGTCTCCCCCGGCCTGCAGGGACAGGATCAAAGAGCCGTCTTGTTGTTCTTCAATCTGTTGAGTGGGATGCCATTGACGTTCGCGGATCAAATGCGCCACTTCCGGAAAAAACCGTATCCTTATAGATTGCGCATGATCGCCGACGATGCCGAAGGCTTTCTGATCGAGCTTGTCCAGATCAAAATCTTCCGGCATGTCGAAACGCTCTTCACTCACTTTTACCGCTTCGATACGGTCGACAAGAAAGCGTCTCAGATCCTGGCGGTTGTGCACGTAAGCAACCAGATACAGGGCATCCTTGAAAAACAAGAGGGTATAGGGGTCGCAAAGATAATCGTCGGCGTCGCGTCTTACCGGTGTGTAACGGATGGTGCAACGGTACTGGAACAACAAGGCACGGCGCAGCGCTTCGAGAACGTCTCGTTTGTCGTCGTAGTCGCGACGTCCTTGAAATCGAGGCGTCACGACCTGGGCCAGCCGTTCCAGATGCGCAACGCTGCGAGGCGGCAGACTCGCGCGAATACGCCCGAGCACGGCATCGAGATCGTCGAGAAAAGGGGTCCCCTCCAGCAAGCCGAGTTGTCCCCGGCACAAATAAAGCGTCATCAGTTCGGGAAGGGAGAAAGTGATAGGAGGTATCTTGGAAAACCCGGTAAGAAACCGGTAGAGTACCCGGCCATCCCCCGAAGGCTCCTTTATCAGGGGATAGCCGGCATCTTCAATGGCTTGCAGGTCGCGATAGACGGTCCGGCGGGTAACGCCGCATTCTTCGGCCAGTTCGTCGGCGGTACTGCCGTGGCGAACCTCCAGGATACGTATCAGGTCGTGCAGGCGCGCTGCCTGGCTGTATTTTCGGGGCGGTCGCCCAGCACCGTCTGTCCCCCGGCCCGCCACCGGTTTATTCCCACTCGATGGTTGCCGGCGGCTTGCTGGAAATATCGTACACGACCCGGTTGACGCCTTTGACTTCGTTGATGATGCGACCGCTGATATGCGCCATATCGGCATAGGGCAGCGGATACCATCCGGCGGTCATGAAGTCCTTGGTCTCCACGGCGCGCAGAGCTATGACATATTCATAGGTACGACCATCCCCCATGACGCCGACACTCCGCACCGGCAGGAATACTGCAAAGGCCTGACTGATCTTGTCGTAATGTCCCGTACGGTACAGCTCCTCGATATAAATGGCATCGGCGCGACGCAAAATGTCGGCATACTCCTTTTTGACCTCGCCAAGGATGCGCACTCCCAGACCGGGACCGGGGAAGGGATGGCGATAGACCATGGGGTGAGGCAGCCCCAGTTCTTCGCCGATGGCGCGTACTTCATCCTTGAACAGTTCCCGCAGAGGTTCGAGAAGATTAAGTTTCATGTGTTCGGGCAGGCCGCCGACGTTATGATGGCTTTTGATGTTGTGCGCCTTGCCGGTCTTGGCACCGGCAGATTCGATAACGTCGGGATAGATGGTCCCCTGAGCGAGCCAGACCGCATCTTCGATTTTGGCCGACTCCTCTTCGAAAATTTCCACAAACAGGTTGCCGATGATTTTGCGCTTGCGCTCCGGATCGGCGATCCCTTCCAGGGCCGCCATGAAACGGTCCTCGGCGTTGACGCGGATGACGTTGACGCCCATGTTCTGAGCGAAGGTGCGCATGACCTGATCGCCCTCGTCCAGACGCAACAACCCGTTGTCGACAAAGACGCAGACCAGCTGCTTGCCGATGGCGCGCTGAATCAGGGCCGCTGCCACAGAGGAATCTACGCCGCCCGACAAACCGAGAATAACCCGCTGTCCGCCGACCTGTTCGCGAATGCGGGCCACGGCGTCTTCGATAATGTGTCCGGGAGTCCATTGGCCGGAACAACCGCAGATCCGGCGCACAAAAGTATCGATAAGCTGCTCGCCTCGCGGCGTATGGTTGACTTCCGGGTGAAACTGAACACCGTAGAGATTGCGCTCAACATTCTGGATGGCACAAACCGGCGCATTTTCGCTATAAGCGACCACTTCAAACCCTGCCGGCACCTCTTCAACATGGTCGCCGTGACTCATCCATACCGGGCTTTTGCCCTCGACGAAAAATTCGTCGAACAAAGGCCCCGGCGAACCGCAGGGATGCAAAGTGGCATGCCCATATTCGCGCTTGCCGGCCGGTACCACCTGCCCGCCGAAATGGCGGGCCATGATTTGCATACCGTAACAGATACCCAGAACCGGAACGCCCAATTCGAACAGGGCTTCCTCCACCTCCGGCGCACCTTCCTCGTACACCGATTTGGGACCGCCGGAAAGAATGATCCCCTTGGGCTCGAAAGCGCGAATCGCGTCAAGGTCCATATCGAAGGGATGCAGTTCGCAGTAGACATGGGCCTCGCGCACCCGCCGGGCGATAAGCTGGGTGTACTGCGAACCGAAATCGAGAATCAGTATTTTTTCGCTATGAATATCCTGGGACATGGGTACTCCGTTAAGCAGACGACAGATGTATGGGATGAGGGCAACCCTGAAATGAACAGGGACGAAGGGGACACAGGAGATATTGAATTCGATTCTCCATCCCTTTCATCCCTTTTATTCCTGTCGAAATCAGCGTTAACCGTGTGCACCGGATTGGTGCCGCCGGTGTTTAAAAGCCACGCTCGACACGGTAATTGGGCGCTTCGTGCGTTATGGACACATCATGTACGTGGGATTCCCGCAAGCCGGCATTGGTGATGCGAATGAAACGGGCCTTGGTCTGCAGCTCCTTGAGGTTTCTGCAACCGGTATACCCCATGCCGGCGCGCAGGCCGCCGAGCAGTTGATGAACATTTTCCGACAGGCTGCCGCGGAACGGTACCCGGCCCTCGATTCCTTCGGGAACCAGTTTGACTTCCGATTCGACATCGCTCTGGAAGTAACGGTCCTTGCTGCCCTGCTTCATGGCACCAAGGCTTCCCATACCGCGATAGGACTTGTAGGTTCGGCCCTGATAGAGGATGGTCTCCCCGGGCGACTCTTCGGTTCCGGCGAACAGGGAACCGACCATGATGACATCGGCGCCTGCGGCAACGGCCTTCGGCACCTCCCCGGAATACTTTATGCCACCATCGGCTATCAGCGGGATACCCGCTTTATGGGTGACCTTGGCCACATCCATAATGGCGGAGATCTGGGGAACGCCGACCCCGGCCACCACACGCGTGGTGCAGATGGAACCGGGACCGATACCGACCTTGACGGCATCTGCGCCGGCCTTGATCAAAGCTTCGGCAGCATCGGCCGTGGCGATGTTTCCGGCTACCAGCTGCAGGTCGGGATAAGCGCGACGGGTATCGAGCAAAGCCTCGATGACGGACAGGGAATGCCCATGCGCGGTGTCGAGCACCACGACGTCGACCCCGGCTCGGACCAGCGCCTCAAGACGTTCTTCCCGGTCGGCGCCGACACCGACGGCCGCACCGACACGCAGACGGCCCATGTCGTCCTTGCAGGCGAAAGGATATTTACGAACCTTTTCGATATCCTTGATGGTGATAAGCCCTTTGAGATTATAATGGTCGTCGACCACCAGCAATTTTTCGATACGGTGTTGATGGAGGTGGTATTTGGCCTCTTCAAGGGTGGTCCCCGGCGGTACGGTAACCAGGTTTTCCCTGGTCATGACGTTGGCGATGGGCTGATCGAGCTGGGTTTCGAAACGCAGGTCGCGATTGGTGAGAATCCCGACCAGTTTGCCGCTGCTGGTAATGGGCACACCGGAAATGCGGTATTTCTCCATCATTTCCAGGGCTTCATAGATTTTCTGCTCGGGCTCCATGGTGATGGGATCGACAATCATGCCGCTTTCGGATTTTTTGACCTGGTCGACTTCCAAGGCTTGTTCCTGCGGCGTCATATTTTTATGGATGATGCCGAGCCCCCCTTCGCGCGCCATGCCGATGGCGGCACGGGATTCGGTCACCGTATCCATGGCGGCGGACAGCAGGGGAATATTCAACTGGATATTGCGGGTCAGCTGGGTGGTGAGATCGACTTCTTTGGGCAGAACGGTCGAATGTGCGGGGATAAGCAAAACATCGTCAAAAGTAAGGCCTTCTATGATACCGCTGGGAGCCTGCATCGCCATCTCCTTGCAAGTGCTAGGGTGAAAATATTAATCGGGCATGCTATCCCGAA
>ERZ1673962.430-NODE-430-length-29860-cov-3.811676_pt1 | contig 29860 bp, 24 predicted proteins | sample MGYA00580188_ERZ1673962 | MGnify/ENA primary metagenome ERZ1673962 (study PRJEB41334, sample SAMN05608104) | rock metagenome | biome: terrestrial subsurface; feature: shale formation; material: shale | place: USA: Pennsylvania ... | reverse complement strand
CTGATCGATGGCACCCTGTCGCGGATTCGCGCCGGCAACTGGGCGCCCGGTGCGTTGCGCGAGACCATCGCCGAACATGCGCGTGTGTTCGACGCCATGGACGACGCCTATCTGCGCGAACGGGCCACGGACGTGCGCGATCTGGGGCGCTGCATCCTGATGCACTTGCAGAACCGGGCCAGTGCGCCGATTCAGTATCCACCGTGCACGATTCTGGTGGGCGATGAGATCAGCGCCATGCAGATCGCTGACGTGCCGCGCGAGAAGCTGGCCGGCATCGTCTCGACCTCGGGTTCCGGGTCGTCCCATGTGGGAATTCTGGCGCGTGGTATGGGCGTCCCGGCGGCCATGGGCGTATCGGATCTGCCGGTGGGGCGCATCGAGGGCCGCGAGATGGTGGTCGACGGCTATCGCGGACGTGTCTATGTCTCGCCGGGGCCGGCCGTGCGTTCGGAGTACCAGCGTCTGGCCGACGATGACGCGGCCCTGACCAGCGAGCTGCAAGCCCTGAGCCATCTGCCGGCCGAGACCACCGACGGCTATGTGATCCCGCTCTATCTCAACACCGGTCTGGTGTCCGAGAGCCGTCCGCTCGGCATCGAGGAATCGGCCGGCGTCGGTCTCTACCGGACTGAGCTGCCCTTCATCGTGCGCGACAGCTTTCCGAGCGAGGCGGCGCAGATGGCCAACTATCGGCATGTACTGGAACTGTTCGCGCCACGTCCGGTGACGATCCGCACCCTCGACATCGGCGGCGACAAGCCGTTGCCGTACTTTCCGATGCAGGAGGCCAATCCCTTCCTGGGCTGGCGTGGCATCCGCATCACGCTCGACCATCCCGAGATCTTCCTGAGCCAGGTGCGCGCGGTGCTGCGCGCGTCCATTGGACTCGACAACCTGCAACTGCTGCTGCCCATGGTCAGCACCGTCGGCGAGGTCGACGATGCCTTGCTCCTGATCCAGCGTGCGCACAACGAGCTGCTGGAGGAAGGCTATCAGGTGCGGATGCCGCCGGTCGGTGTCATGATCGAGGTGCCGGCGGCCGTCTATCAGGCCGAGGCCCTGGCGCGCCGGGTCGATTTCCTGTCGGTGGGGACGAACGATCTCACGCAATATCTGCTGGCCGTCGATCGCAACAATCCGCATGTGGCCAAGCTCTACAACGAATATCACCCGGCGGTGCTGCGCGCGCTCTTGCAGATCCTGACCGGGGCGCGGCTCCACGGCAAGGAGGTCAGCGTCTGCGGCGAGATGGCCGGCGACCCGCTGGCGACCTTCCTGCTGCTGGGGATGGGGGTGCACAGCCTCAGCATGGGAGCCGGCAGTCTGCTGCGGGTCAAGAAGGTCATCCGCAGCATCAGCCGGGCGCGGGCGCGCGAGGTGCTCAAGGTCGCCCTGCAATGCGAGGACGCCGGCTCGGTGCGCCGTCTGCTGCTCGACGCGCTGGAGACCGTCGGTCTGGGCGGTCTGGTGCGACCGGGGCGCTAGACGGGCAGCGATTTGCCTGGATTGAGGATGCCCGCCGGGTCGAACTGTGCCTTGATGGCGTGCATGAGCCGCAGCGCGACCGGGTCGAGTTCGCGGTCGACGAAATCGCGTTTTTCCAGTCCCACGCCGTGCTCGCCCGAGAGCGTCCCGCCCAGTCGTAGAACCAGGGCGAAGACCGCGTCCAGACAGTGCGCCGCGCGCGCGACCTCCTCGGCGTCGTCCGGATCGATCAGCAGATTGACATGGATGTTGCCATTGCCGGCATGGCCGAAGTTGACGATCCGGATGCCGGTCTCGCGCGCCAGTTGCTCCAGCCCATCGATGAACGCGCCCATGTGCGAGACAGGTACCACCACGTCCTCGTTGATCTTCTTCGGCGCGATGTGACGCAGGGCCGGGGAGAGCGCCTTGCGCGTCTTCCAGAGCGCGGCGACCTCGTCAGCCGTTTCAGCAAGCCGCAATTCCAGCAGACCCGAGACACGCGCCGCTTCGCCGACCGCGCGCTGCGCTTCCTGGATACAGGCCGCCGGTCCATCGACCTCGATCATCAGCAGCGCCCCGGCCCCGGCCGGCAGGTCGAGTTCGGAATAGCGGCTGACCATCTCGATCGCCGAGCCGTCCATGATCTCCAGCGCGCAGGGCGTGACCGGCTGGGCCATGATGGCCGAGACGGCGAGCGCGGCGCTGTGGATGTCGGCATAGGTCGCGCGCAGGGTGCGCTTGGCTTCCGGCAGCGGGGTGAGTTTGAGCGTGGCCTCGGTGACGAGCGCGAGCGTGCCCTCGGAACCGATGATGAGCCGCGTCAGGTCATAGCCGACCACGCCCTTGGTGGTGAGCACTCCGGTATGGAAGACCTCGCCCGTGCCGCTCACCGCGCGTAGACCCAGCGTGTTCTCGCGCGGCGTGCCGTACTTGACCGCGCGCGGACCGGCCGAGTTGTAGGCCAGATTGCCGCCGATGGTGCAGGTGGGCGCACTGGTTGGGTCAGGCGGCCAGAAAAAGCCCTCAGCGGCGATGGCCTGCTGCAACCGCGCGTTGGTCACGCCAGGCTCGACCACCGCCAGCCGGTCGCCGGGTTCGATGCGCTTTATTTGATCCATGCGTTCGAACGAGAGCACGACGCCGCCGCGATCGGGCACAGTCGCCCCCGTGGTGCCCGTGCCGAGGCCGCGGGCGATCAGCGGCAGCCCGGCCTCGGCGCAGAGCCGGACCAGGGCGGTGATCTGATCCTCGTCGCGTGCGAAGACGACCGCCTGGGGCAGCGCCTGACGGCGGCTGTTGTCGTAACCATAGGGCCAGCAGTCGGCCGGGTCGGTCAGCAGGGCGCCGGAGCCGGCGATTCGCGCCAGTTCGGCGCGCAGTCCAGCGGTGAGTTCAGGCATTGGGCGTCCAGTATTCGAAGAGTTTGACTACCTTGCGCACGCCCGGTACATAGCGCACGCGCTCGGCGGCGAGATCGGCCTCGCGCGGCGTGACCAGCCCGAGCAGATAGAGGTCTCCATCCTCGACCACGATCTTGACGCGGGTCGGATCGAAATCGGGCAACCCGATGCCGGCCAGCTCCAGTTTGGCACGCGAGGCGATATAGGCATCCTCCGACTGACGGCTCATCCCGATGCGCGGCCCGACGCGGACTTCGTCGATCACGCGCGCGACCTTGGGCAGTCGGCTGATGCGATTGCCGGCGCGCCGCGCGAGTTCGGCCGATTCGGCCTGTCCGGTGATCAGGACAGTGCGGTTGTAGCTGGTGACGACGAGGCGCGCGCCGCGACTGAGGTCGCGGTCCTGGAAGATCGCCTGAGTAGCGGCGAATTCGATCTGTCGATCGTCGAGGATCGTCTGGGTAGGGCGACGATCGTGGATGGCCGAGGCGCCGGCGACTGCCGCGCCGCCCACGACCAGGGGTGCGCATCCGGCCGCCGAGAACGCGAACGCGAGCATGGCGCTCGCCAGGATGATCAGCTTCGAGTACGTTCTGTTCATTGGAATCGGAATGAAGGGCTTTGATGGCCGATGCACGACGCGCCGATGGCCGTCGTTCGGGCTTGGATCGGGTGACGAGCGGTCCAGTCTAGAGCGTAAAAGCCTGCCGGATCCACTGGATGTCATCCTGGGCGCCGATGGCCACGACATCGAACCGGCAGGCCAGTTGGGTTGGGTGGAGATGCAAATAGTGCCGGGCGGCCAGGATCAAGCGTTGCTGTTTGCGTGCATCCACGGTCGCTGCCGGGGTGCCGAAGCGCGTCGAACGCCGGTAGCGGACCTCGACGAACACCAGGATGGCCTCATCGCGCATCACCAGATCGATCTCGCCGAAGCGGGAGCGCTGATTGCGCGCGACCAGCCTCAGCCCCTGAGCGATCAGAAACGACTCGGCGAGACGCTCCTTGGCCTCACCGATCGCGCGCGTATCCGGTCGCGATCGGCCGCTGCGGGGGCTGGTGCTCATTCAGGACCGAGCGTACGGGTGGGTTTGACGCGCCTCTCGCCCGAAGGTTCCAGACCATTGGCCAGACGTGGTCCGCTCTCGGTGAAGCGTCCGAGCGCCAGTTGACGGGTGATTCGGCCCAGGGGATCGATCGCCAGACCGCCGGTCTGGCCGGGGAAGTAGGCGCCGGGATTGGCTGCCAGATCGGTCAGATGCGGTGTCAGGCGATAGGCATCCAGGCCCATGGCATAGAGTCGGGCGAGCGGACCCGAGGCACTGGCCGTTTGACCCATGGCCGTGCGGCGTGCCAACGGCCCCTCGCCACCGAGACCGAGCATCCAGGGGATATCGACGAAATAGAGTCCGACCAGCGCCTTGTCGGCGGCGGCATCGAAGCGACCCGAATAGACGTGGGAGGTCGAGATGACGATCGAGGGTTTGGTCGCGACCGCCTGGATCTGAGGATGGATCTTGCGCGCCATCTCGGCGGTGGCGACCAGGAACAGCAGGTCGGCTCTCTGGCCATCCATGAGTCGGCCCAGGGTCGTGTCGTAATTCGAACTGGTCGGATCGAAGCCGGCCTGACCGGCCAGGGTTCCGCCCTGAGCGCGCCACTGCGCACTGAAGGCATTCGCCAGACGCTGACCCCAGGCATCGTTCGGATGGAGCACGAGCGCGCGTCTGGCGCCCAGGGCGAATCCCTTGTTCGCCGCCTCGGCGGCCTCGTTCTCGGGCGAGAGCGCGAATTGGAACAGGTTCAGGGCGCGACGCTCGGCTTCGGTGGATTCGTTCAGCGCCAGCGTGGGAACCTGGGCCGTCCTGGCCTCGATCAGTGCATCGACGGCCGGTTTTTCGAGCGGTCCGATCACGGCGTCGGCGCCGCGCGTGATGGCGGCGGCATGTAACGTGCGCACCCGGCTTGCGTTGGTGCTGTCGGCGAAGTCCAGTGACGGACGCCGATCGCCTGGATCCAGGCGGCCGGCGGCCTGGATCCCGTCGCGCACGGCCTTGGCGGCCGCCGCGAAACGCCCGCCGCTGGGCAGCATCACGGTCACACGCTGACCATTCGCATATCCGCTCGATCCGTTGCCGGTATAGGCGCGTGCCAGCTCGGGGAGCGCCGGATGGCTCGTCCGGCGCTGGCGCCATTGACGATAGGCGTCGTCCAACCGCCGAGGATCGGCGCCATGAAGTCGTACGAGCTGGGCGATCTCGGCCCAGCCCTTCATGGGGCCGCGACCGGCGCGGGTGAGCTTCAGCAGGTCGTCCTCGCCGGTCAGGGCCAGTGTTGCGACCAGTGAGACCTGATTGGTCACGCGCGCCTGTCCGTCGAGTCGGGCGTCGAGTTCGGCCAGCGACTCGGCCGAGGCGATCGGATCGTTGTCGAGGCGTTGCGCTGCGGCGAGCAGGCCGAGGTGTCGGATCGCGAGCGGTTTGGCGAGGGCGGGCAACCGCTTCAGCTTGGCGATGGCGGCCTTGGGCTGTCCCGCCGCCAGATCGAGCTCGGATTCGAGTAGCCGCGATCGTTCCAGTTGGCCGCCAATGAGTTCGGCCGACGCGAGGCCGGCGAGTGTCTCGCGAGCCTGACCGGTCCGGCCGCCGGCCAGATAGGCTTGGGCGGCCTTGAGTCTGAGTTCGGCCCTGGCCGGAGATTGGGCACGGGTCGCCGACTCCAGGTAGAGCCGGGCGGCCTCGTCGACTCGGCCCTGAGCCTCCAGGGTGGAGGCGCGGCTCAGTTCAGCGGCGGGGACGCTCGTGAGCAAGCTGGATGGATCCTGGAGCGGCTGGACGGCACAGCCCGACAGGGCCGAGACAACGAGCAGCGGTCCGAGCCGTCTACGCGAGAAAAAAGCCGCACGGTCGAGGCGATTCTTGGGCATGATTCCGTGTCCGTATTCTTTGTGAGAGTCTGCCGGAGGGGCGGAAGATGCGACAACAGGCCGGGGTACTATACGTGGTGGCCACGCCGATCGGCAATCTCGGTGATCTCAGCGAGCGCGCGCGCCGGGTGCTCGCCGAGGTCGATGCCATTGCGGCCGAGGATACGCGCGAGACGCGGCGTCTGCTGGCGTATTGCGGCATCTCGGCCGAGCTGATCGCTTATCACGATCACAACGAGTCCGAGCTCACGCCGCGTCTGCTGGACGCGCTGGAGTCGGGGCGGAGTCTGGCCCTGGTCTCGGACGCGGGCACGCCGCTGATCAGCGATCCCGGCTACACCTTGGTCGCCGCAGCGCGCGAGCGCGGATTGACCGTCGTGCCGATTCCAGGCGCGAGCGCGGCCATCTGCGCGCTCTCGGCCTCCGGGCTGCCGAGCGACCGCTTCCTCTTCCTCGGTTTTCCGCCCCGCACCCAGGCGCGACGCCGTGCCTGGATCGAGGCGGTCGCCCGCGAGCCGGGGACGCTCGTCCTCTACGAGAGCGCCAAACGGGCGCTGGAGACGCTGCGCGACTTGCAGGCCGTCCTGGGCGACGGGCGACGCCTCGTCATCGCGCGCGAGCTGACCAAGCAGTTCGAAACCTTTCTGCTCGGCTCGGCCGGTACGCTCATCACGCGCCTGGAGTCCGACCCGGAGCAGCGGCTCGGCGAGATGGTGATCCTGGTCGAGGGCTGTCCGGACTCCGAGACCGATGCCGCGCACAACGAATCCATCCGAGTGCTGCGCCTCCTCGGCGAATCCATGCCACTGAGTCAGGCCGCCGCCCTGGCCGCCCGCCTGACCGGCGCCAAGAAGAACGCGCTCTACCGCCTGGGTCTGGAGCTGGGACTCGGCAGCGAGTCCCGCTGACTGACCAGCCCGACTGAACGCCGACGAACGGGGCGCGACAGATCTCGATGTACTTTGTTAAGATGGAACGCTAAGGAGTTGGCCAGACAGTCGCTCTTTCCATTCGGGAAGGGAGGAAAGTCCGGGCTCCATCGGGCAGGGTGCCAGGTAACACCTGGGGGATGTGAGTCCACGGAAAGTGCCACAGAAAAGATACCGCCGGTTCGGGCTTCGCTCGCGCCGGTAAGGGTGAAAAGGTGCGGTAAGAGCGCACCGCGCTGGTGGCAACATCAGTGGCAGGGTAAACCCCACCCGGAGCAAGACCAAATAGAGGAACAAGCCGCCACGAGCGGCAGCGCGCGGCCCGCGCGTGTTCCTGGGTAGGTCGCACGAGGCGCGCGGTGACGCGCGTCCCAGATGAATGACTGTCCTCGACAGAACCCGGCTTATCGGCCAACTCCTTAGACTCACACCCGACCGGGCTGAATTCCCGTCTTTCGACACAGGGCGATGCGAACGCCCTTTGTTCTTCGTCGACTTGGCTCATATAGCTCATGCCTTTCATGAGGTCATTAGCTCATGACGCTGAATCCATAGCCTTTTTTACTTGTTACAAACCCGCCTCAGGTTCAGCCCGTAAGTTGCTGACTCTGCAAGAATAAAGGCCAAGCATTTCTTGACGTTGCTCCAGTCCCTCTCTAACATGGTCATCGAAGTGGGAGAGCGTGGGGAGTCGGGGGGATTCACCAGGACGAGCCATCCTCAGGGGGCGCCAGTGTTTCGCGGCGTGACCATCGTCAATCTAGATTCCAAAGGCCGTCTGGCGATTCCCTCCAGGTATCGAGAGCGGCTGGAGGCGATGTCCGGCACGCGCTTGGTCGTCACCGTGGATCGCGATCGCTGCCTGCTCCTCTATCCGGAGTCCGAGTGGGACATCATCGAGCGCAAGTTCGCCGCGCTCCCTGCACTCGACCCTACCGCACGCGCGCTGCAGCGTCTCTATGTCGGTAATGCACAGGAAGTCGATATCGATGCGCAGGGGCGGATCCTGCTACCCGTTCATTTGCGTGAGTTCGCTTCGCTGGACAAACGGGTCGCCTTCGTGGGATTGGGCGTCAAGTTCGAGATCTGGGACGAGTCAGCCTGGTGCGCACGCACCGAGGCCGCGCTGAACGACTTGGCCATTGCCGAACTGGCCACGGAATCGGGGTTCGGCAGCCTGACGCTGTGAACCGTGTGGGTCTGGAACATCTGGGTCTTTCAACGATTTTCAATGCTATGAAACTGCCTCGCCCGTTCAAACGTATGGATGGACTGGAGGCGACCGACGTGGAGCAGGCGTCCCCCCGCGGGCGTTACTCAGAGAAGCAGCCTTTGTCGCACAAGCCCGTATTACTGGAGGAGAGCGTGTCCGCCTTGCTGGTGCAGTCGGACGGAATCTATGTCGATGGCACCTTCGGACGAGGTGGGCACAGTCGCGCCATCCTCGCGCGTCTGGGCGTGGCCGGGCGTCTGCTCGGCTTCGATCGCGATCCCGAGGCGGTGGCCGTCGGTCGGGCGCTCGCGGCCCAGGATCCGCGCTTCTCGATCCACCAAGGTTCGTTCGCCGACATCGGCCGGTTGCTCGATGAGGCCGGAATCGATGCGCGCCTGAACGGCCTGCTGCTCGATCTCGGCGTCTCCTCGCCGCAGCTGGATACCCCCGAGCGTGGCTTCAGCTTCATGGCCGAGGGTCCGCTGGACATGCGCATGGATCCCGATAGCGGCGAATCGGCGGCACAATGGCTCGCGCGCGCCGAGCAGGGCGAGATCGCGACCGTGCTGCATGAGTTCGGCGAGGAGCGTTTCGCCAACCGTATCGCGCGCGCCATCGTCGAGACCCGTGCCCAGACGCCGATCCGCACGACGGCCCGGCTGGCCGAGCTGGTCGCGCGTGCTGTGCCCAGGCGCGAACCGGGCAAGCATCCGGCCACCCGCACCTTCCAAGCCGTGCGCATCCAGGTCAATGGCGAGCTGGAGGCGCTGCGTCACTGTCTCGATCAGGTCTGCGATCGGCTGGCGGTCGGCGGTCGGCTGGCGGTCATCAGCTTCCATTCGCTCGAAGACCGCCTGGTCAAGCGTTTCATCCGGCGTGAAGCCAAGGGGCCAGAGTTACCCAAGGGTGTTCCGGCACGGGCGGTCGAGGTCCAGGGGCGTCTGCGTCCCGTCGGCAAGTCGGTGCGGCCCTCTACCGCCGAGGAAGCGCTGAACCCGCGAGCACGCAGTGCCATCCTGCGCGTGGCGGAGCGTCTGCCATGACACGCGCCCGTGTCGTCACGGTCGCCGGATTCATGCTCGCCGTCATCCTGACGGCGGTCGTCGTCGTGCACACCAAATACCTGACACGTCTTCATTTCGCCCATCTGCAGGATCTGCGCGCCCAGCGCGATGCGATCGATGTCGAATGGAACCGTCTGCGTCTCGAAGAAGCCGCGCTCTCGACCCACGGACTCGTCGAGCGCAAGGCCCGCCGTGAACTCGGTATGTTCGCCCCCCGTGCGGGCGACGTACTCTTGATCGAGGAGCGCGTTCATGCCCAACCCTAGTCGTCGCGCTCGCAAGCCGCTGCCGCCACAAAAGCCCCGCCGAACGCCCAATCCGGCGCTGCGCCGCCGGCTACTGATGTCGGCGCTGTCGCTGGCCTTCGTCATGCTGACGGCCGGGGTCTTCTATCGCCAGGTGATCCAGACCGAATTCCTGCAGCGTGAGGGCGAGGCGCGCTATCTGCGTGATGCCGTCATTCCGGCCCGCCGCGGCATGATCACGGATCGCAACGGCGAGCCGCTGGCCGTGAGTACACCGGTCGAGACCGTCTGGGCCGAGCCGCGCAAGCTGGTCGAGCATCTCGACAGGATTCCCGCGATCGCCCAAGCGCTCGACATGGATGCGGCGTTTCTGCGCGACCGCATCGAGTCCAATCGCGACAAGGGCTTTCTCTATGTCAAGCGCCGCGTGACCTTCGAGGAGGCACAGGCGGTGCGCGCGGCGATCGCCCAGTACAAGATCGAGGGACTCGACTTCGAGAGCGAATACCGGCGCTTCTATCCGGGCGCCGAGGTCTTCGCCCATGTCATCGGTTTCACCAACATCGAGGATCGCGGGCAGGAGGGGCTCGAGCTGGCCTACGACCGGGTGCTCAAGGCCGAGCCGGGTCTTCAGCGCGTCATTCGCGACGGACGCCGGCGCACCGTGCAGCAGGTCGAGCAGATCAGTCCGGCCCATCCGGGGCGTGATCTGGTTCTGAGTCTGGATCGGCGCCTGCAGTATCTGGCCTATCGCGAGCTCAAGGCTGCCGTGACCGAGCACAAGGCCAAGGGCGGCAGTCTGGTGGTGCTCGACGTGGCGACGGGCGAAGTCCTGGCGATGGTCAATCAACCCAGCTTCAATCCCAACAGCGATCGCAGCGGGGGCAGCGAGCGCCGGCGCAATCGCGCGCTCACCGACGTCATGGAGCCGGGTTCGACGCTCAAGCCGTTCGTGGTCGCCGCCGCGCTCGAGCGGGGGGTCATCACGCCGGCGAGTCGCTTCTCGACCGCGCCCTACAGCATCGGCCGTAACGTCGTGCGCGACGTGCACAACTATGGCACGCTCGATGTCACCGGCATCATCACCAAATCGAGCAACGTCGGCTCGGTGAAGATCGCCCAGAAGATGAGCTACGAGGATCTCTGGAGCCTCTATGACCGGCTCGGATTCGGTCATCCGACCGGCGTGGGTTTTCCGGGCGAGAGTCGCGGTCTTCTCAGGCACTATTCGACCTGGCGGCCCTTCGAACATGCCACGCACTCCTTTGGCTATGGTCTCTCGGTCACACCGCTGCAACTGGCCCAGGCCTATCTGGTGCTGGCCGCCGATGGCGTCAAGCGCCCCGTGACCCTCTTCAAACGCAATTCACTCATGCAAACCGCTTCGGCGCCCGAGGGCGTGCGTCTCCTGAGTCAGGAAACGACCCGCCGGCTGCGTGCCATGATGGAGACCGTGGTCTCCGAGCAGGGCACGGCCAAGCAGGCGATGATTGCCGGCTATCGGGCGGCCGGCAAGACCGGAACGGCCAAGAAATCGGCGGGCAAGGCCGGTTATGCAAGCAATCGCTATCAGTCGGTCTTTGCCGGGTTCGTGCCGGCCGGCCGGCCGCGTTTCGTCATGGCGGTCATGATCGACGAGCCGGGCGCCGGCGCTTATTACGGTGGCGTGGTCGCGGCGCCCATCTTCCAGAAGGTGATGGAAGGCGCGCTGCGGCTGTTCAACGTCCCGCCCGACGATCCCGAACCGTCCATGATGCTCGCGCAACACTTGCAGGGGAACGCGCCATGAGAGCAGGGCTGACGCTCGATCCGGCCTTCGGTCATCGCGTTATGGAGGGACAGGACTGATGTGGACACTGGCTCAGGCCATCGCCCGCGCAGGCGGTGTGCTGCACGGATCCGATGTCGCGTTTTCCTCGGTCGGGACCGATTCGCGCGCCGACTGCGCCGGGCAGCTCTTCGTTGCCCTGCGCGGTGAGCGCTTCGACGGGCACGAATACGTCGCGGCGGCCCAGGCGGCCGGGGCCGTCGCGGCCATGGTCGATCAGCCGCTGCCGCTCGATCTGCCGCAGTGGGTGGTCGACGACACCCGGCTCGGTCTGGGACGGCTGGCGGCCGCCTGGCGCGACCGCTTCCCCGGTCGGGTGATCGCCATCACCGGCAGTAACGGCAAGACCACGGTCAAGGAGATGGTTGCCGCCATCCTGTCCCAGGCCGGGCGGGTACGGGCCACGCGCGGCAATCTCAACAACGACATCGGTATGCCGCTGACGCTGCTGAGCGCACGCGATGAGGATTTTCTGGTGCTGGAGATGGGGGCCAACCATCACGGCGAGATCGGCTACATGACCGAGATCGCGCGCCCCGAGGTGGCCCTGATCACCAATGCCGGGCGCGCGCATCTGGAGGGCTTCGGCAGCGTCGAGGGTGTGGCGCGTGCCAAAGGCGAGATCGCGCGCGGGCTGCCCGAGGATGGCGTCTTCGTCGTCAGCGGCGATTCGCCCTATCTCGGACTGTGGCGCGAACTGGCCGAGGGGCGGCGGATGCTGACCTTCGCCCTGGACGGCGCCGCCGATCTGACCGCCGGCACCGAGTCGATCGGGGTCGAATGGGGGGCCGCCGGCTTTCGCACGACCTTCACGGCGCGCGTCGCGGACGAAGACTGGCCGCTGGCGCTGTCCCTGGCCGGACAGCACAACGTCCGCAATGCACTGGCGGCGTCGGCGGGTGCGCTGGCGCTCGGTCTCGACCGGGCGGCCATCGCGGCCGGCCTGGAGAGCCTGACCCCGGTCAAGGGGCGACTCTATCCCAGGCTCTGTCGCGAAATCGGGGTCATCGACGACAGCTACAACGCCAACCCCGATTCGATCGCCGCCGCCATCGCGGTGCTGGCCGGACTCACCGGGCGGCGCACGCTGGTACTCGGCGATCTGGGCGAGCTGGGGGCGGATGCGGCCCGTCTTCATGCCGAGATCGGTGAACAGGCCCATGCCGCCGGACTCGACCGTCTGTTCACGGTCGGCACCCTGAGCGCCGAGACCAGCCGTGCCTTCGGCGCGGGTGCCGAACATTTCGCCGATCAGGGCGCGCTCCTGAACCGGCTCAAGGCCGACTTGAAACCCGGCGACCGCGTCCTGGTGAAGGGCTCGCGTCTGGCCCGGATGGAACGCATCGTTGAGGCGCTGTGCGCCGAGGACACACTTTAAAGATGTTGCTGTATCTGACCGACTGGCTCACCGAGTACTACAACGGCTTCTCGGTGTTTCGTTATTTGACGTTGCGCGCCATCCTCGGCGTGCTGACGGCGCTGACCATCGCGCTCCTGGTCGGCCGGCCGATGATCCGCCGTCTGCGCGCCTATAAGATCGGCCAGACCGTGCGCGACGACGGCCCTCAGAGCCATCTGTCGAAATCCGGCACTCCGACCATGGGCGGCGCCCTGATCCTGGTGGCCGTAGGCATCGCGACGCTGCTGTGGTCGGATCTGGAGAACCGCTATGTCTGGATCGTGCTGCTGACGACCATGGCCTTCGGACTCGTGGGGCTGGTCGATGACTACAAGAAGCTGGTCAAGCGCGATCCGCGCGGCCTGATCGCGCGCTGGAAATATTTCTGGCAAACCGTCTTCGGTTTCGCGGCGGCTGTCGCACTCTACGTGACCGCCAACTCGCCGGCCGAGACCGCGCTGCTGATTCCCTATGCCAAGAATCTCTCCATCCAGCTCGGTCCCTGGTTCGTCCTCCTGACCTATTTCGTCATCGTCGGCTCCAGCAATGCGGTCAATCTCACCGACGGACTCGACGGACTGGCGATCATGCCGACCGTGCTGGTCGCCGGCGCCCTGACCATCTTCGTCTATGCCGCCGGGCACGCTCAGATCGCCAACTATCTGCTCATCCCCTATCTGCCGGAGGTCGGTGAGCTGGTGATCTTCTGTTCCGCCCTGGTCGGGGCGGGACTCGGGTTCCTGTGGTTCAACGCCTATCCGGCGCAGGTCTTCATGGGCGATGTGGGCGCGCTGGCGCTCGGCGCGGCGCTCGGCGTGGTCGCGGTCGCGGCGCGTCAGGAACTGGTGCTCTTCATCATGGGCGGTGTCTTCGTCGCCGAGACCATTTCGGTGATGCTCCAGGTACTGTCCTTCAAGCTCACCGGCAAGCGCATCTTCCGCATGGCGCCGCTGCACCATCATTTCGAGTTGCAGGGCTGGCCCGAGCCGCGCGTCATCGTCCGCTTCTGGATCATGACCGTGGTGCTCGTGCTGATCGGTCTGGCGAGCCTGAAGATCCGGTGAACGCCATGACGTCTCCTTCCACAGCCACCGACCGCTCTCGCTCTCCGGAGTCCAAGACCCTGATCGTGGGTCTGGGCAAGACGGGGCTGTCCTGCGCGCGGCATCTGAGCGCGCGCGGCGTGCGCGTGGCCGTGACCGACAGCCGCGAACGGCCGCCCGGTCTGGACGTGCTCCAGTCGGAGCTGCCCGAGGTCGCGGTCTTCGTCGGCGGCTTCGACCCGGAGGTGTTCGCGGCGGCCACCGAACTCGTGGTCAGCCCCGGCGTGCCGCTCGCCGAGCCGCTGATCCGGCAGGCGATCGCGCGCGGCGTGCCGGCGGTCGGCGACATCGAACTCTTCGCGCGCGAGATCCAAGCGCCCCTGTGCGCCATCACCGGCTCCAACGGCAAGAGCACCGTGACGACCCTGGTCGGACTCATGGCGCGTCTGGCCGGACAGCGGGTCGCGGTCGGCGGCAATCTCGGCGATCCGGTGCTCGATCTGCTGGCGCCGGACATTGAACGCTATGTGATCGAACTCTCCAGCTTCCAGTTGGAAAGGGTGCCAAGCCTGCGCGCCGATGCCGCCGTGGTGCTCAATGTCTCGGCCGATCATCTCGACCGCTATGCCGGTCTCGACGACTATGCCCGGACCAAGGCGCGGATCTATCAGGGGGCGCGGATCGCCGTCGTCAATCGTGACGATCCGATCGTGGCCGCCATGCCGCGCGATCCCGAACGCGAGATCGGTTTCACGCTCGGCGTGCCCGAAGGCTCGGACTTCGGGGTGCGCGTGCTCGAAGGCCAATCCTGGATCTGCCAGGGCGAGGAGCCGATCCTGCCGACCGCCGCGATACGTCTCCCCGGCCGGCACAATCTGGCCAACGCGCTCGCGGCTCTAGCACTCGCCCAGGCCAGCGCGATTCCGATGGCCAGCGCCTGTGAAGCACTGCGGGTCTTTCCGGGCTTGCCGCATCGCAGCGAATTCGTCGCCGAGCGTGCCGGCGCTCGCTGGTATGACGACTCCAAGGGTACCAATCCGGGCGCGACCATCGCCGCCCTGGAGGGGCTGGTCCCGGAAGCCGGTTCCGGTCGTGTGGTGCTGATCGCCGGCGGTGAAGGGAAGGGCGCCGATTTCGCGCCGCTACGCGCGGCCGTCGAACGCGCCGCACGCGCCGTGGTGCTGATCGGGCGCGATGCCCCGCTGATCGCGTCGGCGCTGGACGGTACGGTGCCCCTGATACGGGCCGCCGACATGGACGCGGCCGTCGCTCTGGCCGCCGAGCGCATCGAGCCGGGTGATTGCGTCCTGCTTTCACCGGCCTGCGCCAGTTTCGACATGTTCGACAACTACGAGCATCGCGGCCGGGTCTTTGCCGAGGCCGTGCGGAGATTGCCCGGATGACCGCCGCCGCACCCTCGAAACCGCTGCCCCGGACGCCGCGCGTGCGTCAGGCCTATCCGTTGGACTACCCATTGCTCCTGTGCGCGCTCGGGCTGTTGGCCTTCGGCTGGGTGATGGTGACATCGGCCTCGATGTCGATCGCCGAGGCCTGCTGTCAGAATCCTTTCCATTATTCGATCCGGCATGCCATCGCGCTCGGGCTGGCCCTGATGTTGGGACTAATGGCCTATAGCGTGCCGTCCCACTGGTGGGAGCGTCATGGCGTCTGGCTCTTCCTCGCCAGTGCCCTGGTGCTGATCCTGGTACTCATCCCCGGCATCGGCCGCACCGTCAACGGCGCCACGCGCTGGATTCCGCTCGGGCCGCTCAATGTCCAGCCCTCCGAGTTCGTCAAGCTGTTTGCGATCCTCTATGTCGCCGGCTATCTGGTGCGTCATGCCGACAAGGTGGTCAATCAGCTCTCGGGCTTCATCCGTCCCTTGATCCTGATCGGAGCGGCGGCGCTACTGATTCTGATGCAGCCGGATTTCGGGACCACGGCCGTCATGCTGGCGACCGTGATGGGGATGCTGTTCCTGGGCGGCGCCAGTCTGCTGCCGTTCATCGTGCTGCTGGCGATCGTCGGGGCTGGACTCGTCACCCTGGTCATCTTTTCGCCTTACCGGCTCGAGCGGGTCGTTTCCTTCCTCAATCCTTGGGAGGATCCCTTCAACTCGGGCTATCAGCTCAGTCAGGCACTCATCGCCTTCGGGCGTGGCGAGTGGTTCGGCGTCGGCTTGGGCAATGGCATCCAGAAGCAGTATTTCCTGCCCGAGGCGCACACCGACTTTCTGCCCTCGGTGATCGGTGAGGAGCTGGGGCTGGCCGGTATGCTGGTGCTGATCGCCGCCTTCGTCTTTCTGAGCTGGCGTGCCATGTCGATCGGTGTGCGCGCCGAGGCGCTCAAGCGGCCCTTCGAATCCTATGTGGCGCAGGGCATCGGTCTCTGGATCGGGCTCCAGTCCTTCGTCAATCTCGGGGTCAATGTCGGCATCCTGCCCACCAAGGGACTGACCCTGCCGTTCATGAGCTATGGCAGCAACAGTCTGATGGTCGGCTGCATGGCGGTCGCCATCCTGCTGCGGATCGATGTCATGCTGAGGCGCGCGGAGTCCGAGGCCAAATTCAAGCGAGGTACACCATGGGTGCGCGCCTAGCCGTCATGGCCGGCGGGACCGGCGGTCATGTCTTTCCGGCACTCGCTGTCGCCGAGTACCTGCGCGGGCAGGGGGCCGAGGTGTTCTGGATCGGCACCCGGGCCGGTATGGAATCGCGCCTGGTGCCCGAGCATGGTTTCGAGATGGAATGGGTTTCGATCGAGGGCGTGCGCGGCAAGGGCGGGCTTCAGTGGCTCAAAGCACCTTTCCGGCTGGCGAGTGCCTTCGGTCAGGCGCGTGCCATTCTGCGCCGACGCCGGCCGACGGTCGTGCTCGGCATGGGCGGCTTCGTCTCCGGTCCGGGCGGGCTGGCGGCGCGCGCGCTCGGGATTCCGCTGGTCATCCATGAACAGAATTTCGTGCCCGGACTGACCAATCAGTGGTTGGCGCGGGTCGCCACCCAGGTGTTCGAGGCCTTTCCGGGCAGCTTTCCGCCCGCGCGTCGGGCCATCGTGACCGGCAATCCGGTGCGCCAGGCGATCCTGGATCTGCCCGCGCCCCCCGAACGGCTGGCCGGTCGCTCGGGTCCGGTGCGGCTGCTGGTGGTCGGCGGTTCGCTGGGGGCGCAGGCGCTCAACGAGACCCTGCCCCAGGCGCTCGCCCGGTTGCCGGTCGAGCAGCGTCCGCTGGTGCGTCATCAGGCGGGCGAACGCACGCTCGAACTGGCCCGCAACGCTTATCGCGACGCCGGTGTCGAGGCCGAGGTCGTCGCCTTCGTGCGCGACATGGCCGAAGCCTATGCCTGGGCCGATCTGGTGGTCTGTCGCTCCGGCGCCCTGACGGTCTCGGAACTGGCCGCCGCCGGTGTTGGCTCGATCCTGGTGCCCTATCCATTCGCGGTCGACGATCATCAGGTCGGCAACGCGCGTTATCTGTCCGAGGCCGGTGCGGCGCGTCTGATCCTCCAGCGCGATCTGACGGCGGACGGTCTGACCGACATCCTGAGCGAGCTGTTCGCCGATCGTGCCCGACTGCTCGCCATGGCCGAGGCCGCGCGACATCGCGCCCAACCCGATGCGACCGACCACATCGCCCGCGCCTGTCTGGAACTCTCTGCCCGAGGAACGCTTTCATGAGTCCCCATCTCCAGCACACAGCGGCCAACATGGGGCGGGTGCGGCGTCTGCACTTCATCGGCATCGGCGGGTCCGGCATGAGCGGCATCGCCGAACTCATGGCCAATCTGGGTTACGAGGTCGCCGGCTCCGACCTGCGTGACAGCGAGGTGACGCACCGTCTGCGCGATCTCGGCATCGAGGTCTTCATCGGTCATCACGCTGAGCAGGTGAGCGAGGCCGATGCCGTGGTGGTCTCGACCGCCATCGACGAGACCAACCCCGAGATTCAGCAGGCGCGCGAGCTACGGATTCCGATCGTGCGTCGCGCCGAGATGCTCGCCGAGCTGATGCGTTTCTATTACGGCGTCGCGGTCGCCGGCACCCACGGCAAGACGACGACGACCAGTCTGGTGGCCAGCATCCTGGCCGAGGGCGGACTGGACCCGACCTTCGTCATCGGCGGCCGGCTCAACAGCGCCGGGGCCAATGCGCGTCTGGGGACCACCAAGTATCTGGTGGCCGAAGCCGACGAGAGCGATGCCTCCTTCCTCTATCTCCAGCCGATGGTGTCGATCGTCACCAACATCGATGCCGATCACATGCGCACCTACGGCAACGACTTCGACCGGTTGCGCCAGACCTTCATGGAGTTCCTGCACCATCTGCCTTTCTATGGGCTGGCGGTGCTCTGTATCGACGATCCTGAGGTCCGCGCGCTCGTACCCGAGGTGCCGCGCCCGGTGCGCACCTATGGCACCCGGCCCGAGGCCGATCTGCGCGCCAGCGACATTCGGCAGGAAGGGATGCGCACGTCCTTCCTGGTGCACGGCGCCGAGTTCGAGCGCCCGCTGGCCGTGACGCTCAACCTGCCGGGCCGCCACAATGTGCTCAATGCACTGGCCGCAATCAGTGTCGCGCTGGAGCTGGGTGTCGAGGATGAGGCCATCGTGCGCGCCCTGGCCGGTTTCCAGGGCGTGGGCCGGCGTTTCGTGGCACGCGAGGTCGTCGATCCTCAGGGACGCCGGTTGCTGGTGGTCGACGACTATGGCCATCATCCGCGCGAGCTGGCCGCGACCCTGACCGCCGCGCGCGAGGGCTGGCCGGGACGACGTCTGGTGCTGGTCTTCCAGCCCCATCGCTACAGCCGCACCCAGGAGCAGTTCGAGGACTTCGTCGAGGTGCTCTCGACCCCGGACGCCCTGGTGCTGTGTGAGGTCTATCCGGCAGGCGAGACGCCGATCGCCGGTGCCGACGGACGCGCCCTGAGTCGTGCCATCCGGGTGCGCGGCGAGCTGGACCCGATCTTCGCCCAGGGACTCGACGCGGTTCCGGGGCTGCTGGCCAATATCATTCGCGACGGAGACATCCTGCTCGTCTCGGGCGCGGGCGACATCGGCGGTCTGGCGGCGCGTCTGCCCGGACTCGTCGAGCAGGGGCTCTGAACAGCGATGGGGACTGAACGGATGGACGGACGATCACTCATGAACCGGCTGGCGATGGGCTGTGGCGAGTCGCTGCGCGCCCTGTCGGGATGGGTGGCGGGCGCCCGCTCCGAGTCCGAGGGGACAACGGCAGCGCTCGCACGCGGACGTCGCCGGGATCGGACCACAGAGCCGGGCCGCCGCGAGACGACGCGGAGAACTCAGCGATGACGATGCTGCGCGGTCGATGGCAGTTCGATGAGCCGCTGTCGCGCCATACGAGCTGGCGCGTCGGCGGTCCGGCGCGCCGGCTCTATCAGCCGGCCGATGCCGACGATCTGGTCGGTTTCATGCGTCAGCTCGACCCGGACGAACCGTTGCTCTGGCTTGGACTCGGCAGCAATCTGCTCGTCGACGACGCAGGCTTTCCGGGAACCGTCATACTGACTCAAGGCACCCTGGATACCCTGGAGTTTAGAGGTGAGAGACGCCTCTATGCCGAAGTCGGTGTCTCCAGCGCCAAGCTGGCCCGTTTCGCCGCTCGCCATGATCTGACCGGGATCGAGTTCCTGGCCGGAATCCCCGGCACACTGGGCGGCGCGCTGGCGATGAACGCCGGTGCCTGGGGTGGTGAGACCTGGAGCTTCGTGCGACGGGTCTGGACCCTGGATCGACAGGGGCAGGTCCATGAACGCGAGGCGTCCGAGTACGAGCCGGCCTATCGTGAGGTCCGGGGACCGGCGGGCGAGTGGTTCCTGGCCGCCGAACTGGAACTGACGCCGGGCGACGGCGCCGCCGGCCTGGCACGCATCCGCGAACTGCTCGACCAGCGTGCCGCGACCCAGCCGGTCGGCCAGCCGAGCTGCGGCTCGGTGTTCCGCAATCCGCCGGGAGACCATGCCGCGCGCCTGATCGACTCGCTCGGACTCAAGGGACTGCGCATCGGCGGGGCCGAGGTCTCTTCGATCCACGCCAATTTCATCATCAATCGGGGCGGAGCGACGGCGACCGACATCGCCCGCCTGATCGAACAGATACAGGAGACGGTCGAACGTCACACCGGCATCCGCCTGATGCCCGAAGTGCGGCGTATCGCCGGAGAACAGGCATGACGACTGACATGAACCGGGCACCCGAACGCTTCGGTAAAGTAGCCCTGCTGATGGGCGGACAGGCCGCCGAGCGCGAGATCTCGCTCAAGAGCGGACGCGCGGTGCACGAAGCCCTGCAGCGTCTCGGCGTCGACGTCGAACCGATCGACCCGGACGCAACCCTCCTGGAGCGGCTGCGCACCGGCGGTTACGATCGCGCCTTCATCATTCTGCACGGACGCGGCGGCGAGGACGGCCAGATCCAGGGTGCACTGGAGACCATCGGCCTGCCTTATACCGGTTCGGGCGTGCTCGGTTCTGCGCTCGGCATGGACAAATATCGCTGCAAGCTGGCCTGGGCCGGCTGCGGTCTGCCGACGGCCGATTTCGTGCTGCTGCGTGACGAGACCGACCTGAAGGCCGCCGCTGAACTCGGCTTTCCGCTCATGATCAAGCCGGTGCACGAGGGGTCGAGCATCGGTATGGCGCGTGTGGAGTCGGTCGAGGGGCTGGAGCGCGCCTGGCGCGCGGCCGCCGAATTCGATTCGCTGGTGCTGGCCGAGCGCTGGATCCAGGGCATGGAGCTCACCTGCGCCATCCTCGGTCATGAGGCGTTACCGACGATCCGTCTGGAGACCCCGCACGCCTTCTACGACTACGAAGCCAAATACAGCGCCGACAGCACCCGCTATCACTGCCCGAGCGGACTGGACGCCGAGGTCGAGGCGCGTCTGCGCGCACTGGCCCTGGAAGCCTTCGACGTGGTCGGGGCGAGCGGCTGGGGTCGGGTCGACCTGATGCTCGACGGCGCGGGGCAGCCCTTCCTGCTGGAGATCAATACGGTTCCGGGCATGACCGATCACAGCCTGGTGCCCATGGCCGCGCGTGTGGCCGGGATCGACTTCGACGACCTGGTCCGGCGCATTCTCGAGACGAGTCTTTAGAACGTGAACACGGCTTCCAGCCAGACCGAAACCCGCCAGACGGCTCGCCCAACACGGATGGGCACGCGCCTGCGCGCCCTGCTCGGGGTGCTGATCCTGCTCGTGATCGGCGGCGCCGGCTGGCTGTTTCTGCGTTGGGAGCCGACACTCCTGCCGATTCGGCTCATTCAGATCGAGGGCGAAGTGCACCATCACTCCTCGCAGCAACTCCAGGAACGGCTGACCGAGCGACTGCATGGCGGTATCCTGACGGCCGATCTGGTCGATCTCAAGCGGACCGCCGAGGAACTGCCCTGGGTCGGACAGGCCACGCTGCGCCGGGTCTGGCCGGATACCCTGCGGGTGCAGGTCCGGGAATACCGGCCGATCGCGCGCTGGAGTCTCGATGGTCTGGTGACGGCCGATGGCATCGTCTTCCGTCCGCAGGGTGGCAGCATTCCGTCCAATCTGCCCCTGCTGGAAGGCGACGACAAACGCGCGCCCGAGATCACGGCCCGTTATCAGGCGTGGCAGGCCGCGCTCGAGCGTGTCGGCCGGGGTATCCAGCGACTGTCGGTCGACCCGCGCGGTGACTGGCGTCTCAAGCTCGCCTCGGGAGCCGAACTGCGTCTGGGGACCACGATGGTGGAGGAACGGCTGGCACGCTATCTGGCGAGCGCGTCCCAGCTGGAGGCGGCGGGTCGGCCACTGACGGTCGATCTACGCTATAGCAATGGCTTTTCAGTGAAATGGGCGCCGAATACGGACACTGGGGTCCGGGCGCATCCCGATCGCGTCGCGGCGCGATCGGGCAAGCGAGGATAAATCTGGATGTCGCGACGTAACGACAAAAGTCTGCTGGTTGGTCTGGATATCGGAACCTCGAAGATCGCCTGTCTGGTCGGCGAACTCAAGGATGACGATCAGATCGAGATCATCGGCATCGGCACCCACCCCTCGCGCGGGCTCAAGAAAGGGGTGGTGGTGGACATCGAGTCCACCGTGCAGTCGATCCAGCGCGCGGTCGAGGCCGCCGAGCTGATGGCCGATTGCGAGATCCACTCGGTCCATGTTGGAATCGCCGGCAGCCATATCCGCAGTCTCAACTCGCACGGCATCACCGCGATCAAGGAGCACGAGGTCAACCAGGCTGATGTCGATCGCGTCATCGAGGCCGCGCGCGCCGTGGCCATCCCGACCGATCAGAAGATCCTGCACATCCTGCCGCAGGAGTTCATCATCGACGACCAGGAAGGCATCCGTGAGCCGATCGGCATGTGCGGTGTGCGTCTGGAAGCGCGGGTACACATGGTCACGGGTGCGTCCAGTGCGGCTCAGAACATCGTCAAGTGCGTCCGTCGCTGCGGACTGGAGGTCGACGATCTGGTGCTGGCGCAGTTGAGTTCGAGCTACGCGGTGCTCGGCGAGGACGAGAAGGAGCTGGGCGTGTGCGTGGTCGACATCGGCGGCGGAACCACGGATCTGGCGGTCTTCACCGATGGCGCCATCCGGCACACGGCCGTCATTCCGATCGCCGGCGATCAGGTCACCAACGACATCGCCGTGGCACTGCGCACGCCGACCCAGCACGCCGAGCAGATCAAGATCCAGCATGCCTGCGCCCTGACCCAACTGGCGGCCAATGGAGACAACATCGAGGTGCCGAGCATCGGTGATCGGCCGCCGCGGCGGCTCTCGCGCCAGACCCTGGCCGAGGTCGTCGAGCCGCGCTACGAGGAGTTACTGACACTGCTGCACAACGAGTTGCGTCGCAGCGGTTTTGAGGACGTGATCGCCGGCGGTGTGGTCCTGACCGGCGGCAGCGCCAAGATGCGCGGGTTGATCGAGCTGGCCGAGGAGGTGTTCCACATGCCGGTGCGGCTGGGGGTGCCCAATCGCGTGCTGGGTCTGTCGGAGGTCGTCGACAATCCGGCCCATTCCACGGGCGTGGGGCTCTTGATGTATGCGCGTCAGCATCGCTTCTCGCGGCGTCCGGAGCCGTCCGACACTCCAGGGTTGAAGGGAATGCTGGTGCGTTTGCGCCATTGGTTCCAAGGAAATTTCTGATTCGATCGATGGGGGCAACCCCCTATCGAGACCGGTTCGAGTTTGTTGGTCGGTCGGTGCGTGTCGAGCGCTTCGACTGAGTCGGGGGGGTCGTTGGACGCGAGTCCACGGCTAGAATTCAAGGTTTATGGTGGCGCATGGGGTGCGCCTGGGAGCAGATCAAATGTTCGAATTGATGGATACTCACAGTCAGAATGCCGTCATCAAGGTCATCGGTGTCGGTGGTGGTGGCAGCAACGCGGTCAATCACATGGTGGCCTCGACCATCGAGGGCGTGGACTTCATCTGTGCCAACACGGATGCACAGGCACTGCGTCACTCCAACGTCAAGACCATCCTGCAGCTGGGTGCCGGCATCACGAAGGGACTGGGCGCAGGCGCCGATCCGGACGTCGGTCGGCACGCGGCGCTTGAGGATCGCGACCGCATCCAGGAGGCCCTGGAGGGAGCGGACATGGTGTTCATCACCGCCGGCATGGGCGGCGGTACGGGCACGGGGGCAGCACCCATCGTGGCTCAGGTCGCCAAGGAGCTCGGCATCCTGACCGTCGCCGTGGTCACCAAGCCCTTCCCCTTCGAGGGCACCAGACGTCGACGCATCGCCGAGGAAGGCATCACGGAGCTGGCCCAGCACGTCGACTCGCTCATCACCATCCCCAACGAAAAGCTGCTGGCGGTGCTGGGCAAGGACATGAGCCTGCTCGATGCCTTCAAGGCCGCCAACGACGTTCTGCTCAATGCCACCCAGGGTATCGCCGAACTCATCACCTGTCGCGGTCTGATCAACGTCGACTTCGCCGACGTCAAGACCGTCATGTCCAACATGGGCGTGGCCATGATGGGTACCGGCTCGGCACGCGGCGAGAACCGTGCGCGCGAGGCCGCCGAGGCCGCCATCAAGAGTCCGCTGCTGGAAGACATCGATCTGGCCGGCGCCAAGGGCATCCTGGTCAACATCACCGCCGGCATGACCCTGACCATCGGCGAGTTCGACGAGGTCGGTAACACGGTGCGCGACTTTGCCGACGACGACGCCACCGTGGTCGTGGGCACCGTGGTCGATCCGGAGTTGGAGGACGAACTGCGCGTGACCGTGGTAGCCACCGGACTCGGCGACCGGCGCGTCAAGGTCAAGCGCACAGCAGGGGAGCCGGCGATGCGCTTGGTCACGGGGGATTCGGACAATTCGGCCCCGGATTATCGTGAGATGGATCGTCGTCCGGCCATCTATCGCAAGGGTAGTTCGCCTGCGGCGTCCGACAAGAGCGAAGACAACGACCTGGATTACCTGGACATTCCGGCGTTCCTGCGTCGTCAAGCGGATTGATCAGGGCTTTCCCTGCATCGATAACTCTAGGCAAAACAAAGCCATCCTGCTTTTTTTGTCATCGCGCTTGAAAATATTTCGGGAAAACCCTAATATGATTATCGCCAGCGCCTCTTTGTCTGGGGGCGTGGGGCGATATCAGAAGGATCCGTGGCGTTGATGCCCGTGTCCGAGTCGAACGGCCGGCCGATCGCCCGATGGCCGTCGTGGATTGCGATGGGAGATCCCGAATCGATGCTCAAGCAGCGCACATTGAAGAACGCCATCCGTGCGACCGGGGTCGGCCTGCATACGGGCGAGAAAGTCGAGCTGACCCTGCGCCCGGCTACGCCTGATACGGGGATCGTCTTTCGTCGCATCGATCTGGATCAACCTGTCACCATCGCGGCCACGCCCTTCAATGTCGGCGATACGCGGTTGTCGACCACCCTGGTCAATGGCGATGTGCGGGTCTCGACCATCGAGCACCTGCTCTCGGCCTTCGCCGGTCTGGGGATCGACAACGCCTATGTGGATCTGGCCGCCGCCGAGGTGCCGATCATGGACGGCAGCGCCGCGCCCTTTGTCTTTCTGCTGCAATCGGCGGGAATCGAGGAGCAATCCAAGGCCAAGCGCTTCATCCGTATCAAGCGACCGGTCGAGGTCCGCGACGGTGACAAATTCGCGCGCTTCACGCCCTACGACGGCTTCAAGGTGAACTTCTCGATCGAGTTCGACCATCCGGCCTTCCAGGCACGTTCGAATCAGGCGGAGATCGATTTCTCGACCGCGTCCTTCGTGCGTGAATTGAGTCGGGCCCGGACCTTCGGTTTCCTGCGCGACATCGAGGCGTTGCGCCAGCAGAATCTGGCCCTTGGCGGCAGTCTGGACAATGCCGTGGTGGTTGATGAGTACCGCATCCTCAACGAGGAGGGTCTGCGCTACGAAGACGAATTCGTCCGGCACAAGATCCTGGATGCCATCGGCGACCTCTATCTGCTGGGCCATACCCTGATCGGTGCCTTCGAGGGCCACAAGTCCGGACATGCGCTCAATAATCTGCTGCTGCGCGCACTCGTCGCCGAGGAAGCGGCCTGGGAAGAGGTCGTGTTCGAGGACTCTGCCGCCGCGCCGATCTGTTATGCCCAGCCGGTGCCGGTGCTCTGATCAATCCAGCCCCTCGGGCGTCGCGCGCGGACCATGCCGCGCGAGTCGCCTGAGTGCCTCGCTCAGGCGTGGGTCGCACTGATGGTCCGCCGCCTCGAGCAGATGTCTCGTCGCCGTCTCCGACAGCTGGGCACGCCGGCTCGCTACGTCTCGCTTGGGCGATTCGCGCTCCGGCAGTCTGACCTGAAATCCGACCGCGTCGACGTGGTAAGATTTCAGCGATGTCAAAATCTCACCCGCTAAAAAACGTGCGCGCGTCAGCCAGGCCGTTGAATCGAGAAACAGGGTCAGGCGACCGTCGGCGATTCTCAGGTCCAGGCAGTGCGCGCCAAGCTTTCCAGGCAGAAGCGCCCGAATCTCGGCGACGAGCGTCTGTTCGCGTCGGTCCTGTTCGAGCCGTTCGCGCGCGAATCCGTGATGACTCAGATGATCACGGATGTGTCGAAAACGCAGTCTCATCGCAACATCCTCTTTTCGCTCAAGCCTCTCCCACACTTCCCGAGACCGATCCGTCGTATCGCCCGCCCTTATGGAGCTGGACGGGACTCGGGGCCATGCCCGACGTCGGCCACGCCTGGCGTCGAGCCTGACCAGTAGAAGAGATCAGTCATGCCCCACATCGCTCGCAAAAAAACTCAACGCGGCCAGACCCTGGTCATGCTCTCGGCCGTCTCCAGTTTTGCCCTGGCCGGGGTTGGATTCGGATTCTGGATCGGTGATCGCGCCGGTGCACCCGGTCACGCTAGCATCGCCATGGAAACCTTGCCCGTCAACCCGTCGGTAACGGATTCCGGCGAAATCGGTGCCATTGCCGCCCGTTTGGGCGAGATGCAGGCCGAACTCCTGCGGATCAATGCGCTCGGCGAGCGTCTGGTCCAGGTCTCGGGACTCGATCCTCATGAGTTCGATTTCGTGAACGCACCGCCGCGCGGTGGTCCCGAGACGCCCATGGCGCGTGATTACACCATCAAGGAGCTGGCCGACGAGTTGTCGACGCTCGTGGTGCTGGTGCAGGATCGTGAGCGCAAGCTCGACCGGCTCGCCGATCGAGTTCTGGAACAGCGGCCGAGGGCCGCCGGCGCGCAACTCAGTGGCTGGCCGGTGCGTTCCGGTTACATCAGCTCCCCCTATGGCGTCCGGGTGCATCCGGTTCGCAATACGCGCCAGTTCCATGAGGGCGTCGATTTCGCCACCAAGCGCGGCTCCCCCATCCTGGCCGTTGCCGATGGGCTCGTGGTCTTCAGCGGGCGTCGTAATGGCTACGGCAATCTGGTCGACATCCGTCATCGCGATGGCTTGGTGACGCGCTATGCGCACAATACCGCCAATCTGGTCCGTGAGGGCGATCTGATCCGGCAGGGCCAGCAGATCGCGACCGTCGGCTCGACCGGGACAGCGACCGGACCGCATGTGCATTTCGAGGTGATCCGCAACGGACGCGCGGTCGATCCCATGCCCTATCTGCGTAGCCAGCCGGCCCAGCGTCTCGCCAGGGCCGACGTGCTGCGCTGATCGACTGTCTCCACGGCCAAACGCCCGCGCCTCGGGCGCATTCCCAGACGCGGTTCGCGGCGAAATCCGTTATCATCCGCCGCTTTCCGCGTCAGGCTCTCTTAAAGAATCCCGCGATGTTCAATCCATTCAAGAAGCTCTTCGGCAGCCGTAACGATCGGCTGGTCAAATCACTGATGAAGACGGTGGCGCGGATCAACGCGCTCGAACCCGAACTGGCGCAGCTCTCGGATCAGGCACTCGCGGCCAAGACCGCCGAGTTCCGCGAGCGTCTGGTCGGGGGCGCGACGCTCGACGATCTGCTGCCTGAAGCCTTCGGGGTCGTGCGCGAGGCCGGCAGGCGCGTGCTCGGGATGCGGCACTTCGATGTGCAGCTCGTCGGCGGCATGGTGCTCAACAGCGGCAAGATCGCCGAGATGCGCACCGGTGAGGGTAAGACCCTGGTGGCCACGCTGGCGGCCTATCTCAACGCGCTGCCGGGCAAGGGCGTGCACGTCGTCACCGTCAACGACTATCTGGCACGGCGCGATGCGGCCTGGATGGGTCGGCTCTATCATTTCCTGGGGCTGTCGGTCGGCGTCATCAACTCATCGGGCGGGCTGGGGCCGGACATGGCCTCCTATCTGTTCGATCCCGAGTTCGAGCCGGACGCCGGTCAGGGCCATCGTCATCTGCGCCCCTGCACGCGGCGCGAGACCTATGGCGCCGACATCACCTACGGCACCAACAACGAATACGGCTTCGACTATCTGCGCGACAACATGGCGTTCACGCCTGAGCAGCGTGTGCAGCGTGATCCGTTCTACGCCATCGTCGACGAGGTCGACTCGATCCTGATCGACGAGGCGCGCACGCCGCTCATCATCTCGGGACCGTCCGAGGGCAGTACGGATCTCTACAAGCAGATCGACAAACTCATCCCCAGGCTCACCCGTCAGGCGCCCATCACCAACGAAGAGGGCCAACCGGACTTCGGTCCGGGCGATTTCTCGGTCGACGAAAAGGTCCGTCAGGTCTATCTGAGCGAGGAAGGTCACGAGAAGGTCGAGCAGATGCTCGTCGAGATCGGGCTGCTGGAGGAGGGCGACGGACTCTATGATCCGGGCAACATCGTGCTCATGCACCATGTCTATGCCGCCCTGCGCGCCCACACGCTGTTTCAGAAGAACGTCGAATATATCGTGCGCGACGGTCAGGTCATCATCGTCGACGAGTTCACCGGGCGCACCATGCCGGGGCGGCGCTGGTCGGAAGGTCTGCATCAGGCGGTCGAGGCCAAGGAAGGGGTGCCGATCCAGCCTGAGAACCAGACCATGGCCTCGATCACCTTCCAGAATCTGTTCCGGCTCTATCCCAAGCTCTCGGGCATGACCGGCACGGCGGATACCGAGGCTTACGAGTTCCAGCAGATCTATGGTCTGGAAGTCGTCGTCATCCCGACCAACCAGCCGATGGTGCGCGACGATCGCGGCGATCTTGTCTATCTGACCCCGGAAGAGAAATACGAGGCGATCATCGCCGACGTGCAGGATTGCGTGCAGCGCGGTCAGCCGGTGCTGGTCGGCACGGCCTCGATCGAGACATCCGAGCTGGTCTCGGGCCTGCTCAAGAAGGCCGGGATCGCTCATGAAGTGCTCAACGCCAAGCAGCACGAGCGCGAGGCCGGCATCATCGCCCAGGCCGGACGTCCGGGCGCCGTGACCATCGCCACCAACATGGCCGGTCGCGGGACCGACATCGTGCTCGGCGGCAATCTGGAGGCCGAACTGGAGGAGGCCGGCCCGAACGCCGATCACGAGGCACTGCGCGCGGCCTGGAAGGCGCGTCACGAGCAGGTCATCAACGCCGGCGGTCTGCATGTGGTCGGCACCGAGCGTCACGAGTCGCGGCGTATCGACAACCAGTTGCGCGGCCGTTCGGGGCGTCAGGGCGATCCGGGTTCCTCGCGTTTCTATCTGTCGCTCGAAGACAACCTGATGCGCATCTTCGCCTCCGACCGTGTGGGCAAGATGATGCAGCGGCTCGGGATGCAGAAGGGCGAGGCCATTGAGCATCCCTGGGTGACCAAGGCGATCGAGAACGCCCAGCGCAAGGTCGAGGGTCGCAACTTCGACATCCGCAAGCAGTTGCTCGAATACGACGATGTCGCCAACGATCAGCGCAAGGTCATCTATCGTCAGCGTCGCGATCTGATGGACGCGCTCGACGTCTCCGAGACCGTCGAGGCGATGCGTGCCGATGCACTCAAGGGGCTGATCGACACCTACATCCCGCCCGACAGCCTGGAAGAGCAGTGGAACGTCGCCGGACTCTCCGAGGCGCTCGCCGAGCACTTCGGCGGTGACTGGCCGATCCAGAGCTGGCTCGACCAGGATCACGACCTGCACGAGGAGACCTTGCGCCGTCGCATCCAGGACACGCTGGCTCAGCGCTACCAGGAACGCGAGAATCTGATCGGTACGGCCAACATGCGCCAGGTCGAGCGCGCGGTCATGCTCCAGACGCTCGACAGCCACTGGAAGGACCACCTGGCCGCGATGGACTATCTGCGCCAGGGCATCCATCTGCGCGGCTACGCCCAGAAAAACCCCAAGCAGGAGTACAAGCGCGAGGCGTTCCTGATGTTCTCGGCCATGCTCGATGGCATCAAGCAGGACGTGGTCGCTACACTGGCCAAACTGGAGATCCAGGCCGGTGTGGACGCGGACTTCGCGGCTCGGCGCACGCCGGAACCCACGCCCAAGGGGTTCGAGTTCAAGCACGATGTCTTCGAGGGCTTCGGCGAGGGTGACGAGGAGTCATCCGAGTCGACTGGTGGCCGGAGTCGGGCCGAAGAGGACCATCACACCTATGTGCGCGACGGGCGCAAGGTCGGGCGCAACGAACCCTGTCCCTGTGGTTCGGGCAAGAAATACAAGCAGTGTTGCGGCAAGGTCGACTGAAGGGCGTATGACGTCATGAGCGAGAACAAGACCGAGTTGTCCTTTCTCCCGGTTTCGGGCGTGCGTCTGGCGACCATTGGGGCGGGTATCCGCTATCAGGGGCGTGACGATCTGCTCGCGCTCGAATTGGCTCCGGGCGCGACGACCGCCGCCGTCTTCACCCGCAACGCCTTCTGTGCTGCGCCGGTGACGCTGGCGCGTCATCATCTGAGCCAGACCGCGCCGCGTTATCTGCTCGTCAACTCGGGTAACGCCAA